>ERZ791731.571-NODE-571-length-19286-cov-2.76174_pt1 | contig 19286 bp, 18 predicted proteins | sample MGYA00509954_ERZ791731 | MGnify/ENA primary metagenome ERZ791731 (study PRJEB30046, sample SAMN00715134) | human gut metagenome | study: EMG produced TPA metagenomics assembly of the A metagenome-wide association study of gut microbiota in type 2...
AATATTAACTAATTCCTTATTTTTCTCTTAAAAAGCCAAATTATAATTTCCTTATGTATAAAAAAGTACCTGCTTTTACACAGGTACTAAAAATCTTATTTAATTTTTTATGCTACTAGGATAAAACTAGAATGTAGTTGTGAATCCTACAGTAGCAGTTGGTTGCCATCTCCAGTTTTGTGCTGAACTTTGTGCAGTAACCATATAGTTTCTATATTCTGCTCCAGCTAAAGCATATACATTTACAAAATCTGTTGCTTGATAGCTAAGTCTTACAGCTGGATAAGCATATAATGAATATGTCATATCATCATCGTATTTGTTAGTAAGTTTATTAAAAGTTCTCTCTTGAGACCAAGTATATGGGTCAAATCCTCCTTCAAATACGAAGTCAACTGCATAGTTTCCATTTGTATATAGGTTAGTAGTATTGTATAAGTATGCTTCTACAGCAACATCAAAGTTTTTATCTTCTGTTCCATTTTGTTGTGGTAATTCTGCAAGTTTTCCAAAGAAATGTTGAGTTAAATACACATTAAACTCAGCTGAGAATCCTGCTGGTAATGTATAAACTGATGATAAATCTACTCCTACAAAGCTTTCATAATCAGAATCATTTCCATCTCCCCATACATATCCTACTTTAGGAGATATTTCAAAAGTATTTGTTTTTATAAAATCGTTATTAAATAAATAGTCAGCAAAATCAAATCTTGCAGAATATTCTACATCTTGAGTTCCAGCTGTTTTATTTCTATAGTGTAATCTTGAATTTAAATTAACTTTTGAATCTCCCATTAAACCATGATTATACCAATATCTTACTCTTGTTTCAGTTTTACTATTAGTTCCTTTAGCTCCAGCTTCGTCTAAAGAATTATAATCTCTTACTCTTACTTCTAAAGATTGTTTTTCAGTCATATTAATTTTAGTTTTTAATTGAGTTCTTGATGAATTATTGTTTTCAGCCCATTTTGCTTCTCTAGCTGTATCTCCTTCAGCATTTCCATAGTATCTGTATTGAAGATCTATTGAACCATTTGGTCTGAATCCTTCTTCTTTATCTCTGTATACGATTACTTCTTTCTCTACTATTTGAACTGGAGCTTCCTCTACTACTACTGGAGCTGGTACAACTTCTTTAGCTGAAGCAGCTGCAGTTACTACTAATAAAGAACCTAATAAAAGTGCTAATCTTTTCATAATTATCTCTCCTTTTTTCATAAATTTTTCTCAAACCCATCACATAATGTGTCTGATATTCTCCCGTTGATATAAATATACCTTATTTTCCTTGATTTGTAAATAGTTTTTTTTATTATTTTATTTTTCAAACACTGATTTTTTCAATAATTTTAATCTAATTACCCTTTCAAATCCTTATTTTTAGCCAATTTTGTCAAGTTTATTTTTTTTATTAAGTTGAAAAAACTTTTTTATTTTTTTATTATATGTTTCATTTTTAATTAATACTTATTTTATTTTACTAAATAAAAACAGGGATTGACCTATGTTAAGTCATATAGCCAATCCCTTTTTCATTTTTTTATATATTTTATACCATTTTATTATTTTTTTTAATTTATTAAGAATTTTTTTATAAAATTTCTTCAATTTCTATGGTATCTTTTTAATTTTAAATCCCACTAACTATATTCTAAATTATTTTATTAGAACTTATAATTCCATCCAACTATAATGTCTTGATAGTTTTCTCCACCATGTTCTTTATCTCTTGACCAATTGTTTTCGTATTTATAATCTCTCCATTCATATCCATACTTAGCATATACATTTAAAGATTCATTTACTTTATAATTTGCTCCTAAATATGTTCTTGTTCTTCCAAAGTTATCATAATGTCTATAACCAGGTTCTTCACCTTTATATCCATTATCAGCAGCTAAAGTAAATCTACCTTCAAATGATAATGTTAATTTTTCTGTCTTATAAAAATCCCAATATGCTCTAATTTGATGTTCAATATATTCATCATTAGCTCCATCAGCCATATTTCCAACAGTGAAGTTGTAATTTAAGAAATATGCTACTTTAAAATCTCCATATTTTAATCCAACAGGGAATATTTCTGTTTTTACCCAATCTGGTGCTCCACCTGCTGTTTCATTTGTAGCTTCATACCAAACATCTCCTGCAGTATAGAACATTCCATTTGAATAATCCCATCTAGCATAGTATCTATCATATGTTTTTGTTCCTCTATATCTTGCTCCTAATTTTAAATTATCATTTACTTTTTTCCAAGCATCTAATTGTAATCTATGGTTAGAACTATGAGTAGAATCCCCACTAAAATCTACTGACCATTGTTTTCCTGCTTGTAATCCGAATGTCCAATTTCCATATTTTAATCCAACATTTTGGAAGAAGTTTACTTCATCGTAATCTACTCCTCCATTTGTGTTTTCTATTTCAATTTCTTGTCCTACATTAGTTACTTCTAGCTTTGGTGTTTCTGCCATAGCTCCTACTGAAATAATTCCCATAGCTGCTAATAATAATGCTAATCTTTTCATAATTTTATCCTCCCAAATTTTCTTTGAAATATTTAGTGAAAAATCTATGTCTCCCAACTCATATTTTCCTCACAAATTCATCATAAACTATTTTTTTTAAAAAATCAAGTATTTTTTTTATTTTTTTTGTTTTTTTTACAATCATTTTACATATTTTTTACACTATTTTAACCAAATGATCTTTGTTATATCTATGTTTACCTAATATAAGTTAGCTATATAAATTTTTTACTTCACAACTATAGTGTGTGTGTAATATAATCTTCTTGTATTAATCTACTTGTATTAATTTCCTTCAGCTTTTTGTTTATAGCCCCTATATTTTTTTATCAAGAGTCTCTCAATAATTTTGTTAGCTTCCTCTCCATATTTTCTTTTGCCCTCTCCTCTTTTTTGAATTATTCCTACAAAAAAAGATGAGTCCACAAGAATTTTTAGACTCATCTCAAAAATTTTTATTCCTATCTTAATTTTATTTTTTATACCCTATCACTTTAAAATTTCTTTGATAGAATGACATTCCTACTAAGATAATATTTTCTATTCCTTTATCTCTTAACTCCACATCATATTTTTTACTCTCTATCTGTGCTAAAGCTTCTTCGCTTACTCTTACTAACTCTTCCTCATTTTCTGCTACCTTGAGCTCTATTATCAAGGCATTCTTTTCTTTGCTCTTATCTCGTGGTTCTATCATCAAATCATATCTTCCTCTCCCGCTCTCCCTATTTGAACGTACATAATATTTTCTTCTTAATCCCAACAACATTCCCAAGATAAATACATGATAATGGCTCTCCTTTGAACTTGAGTTAAAATCAAAACAACTTACATTTGATAGCATAATATTTTCCAACTCATAGCTAAACTCTTCTAGATTTCCCTCTAATAGATACTCTAATGCCTTATCAAATCCATCTATACTTCCTAAAAAATTACTAATAAAATCTCTCTCAAAGAAATAGTGTACCTCTTCATTTGGTATCTTGATACTGTACTTTCCAAAATCTACCTCTTCTACTGGGGTTAAATATCCTGTATTTGTCAATAGATACCATATTTGCTCTGGATTTTTCAACTCATCAAAGTTTGAATATATATCTATTGTTTTATTTATAGTTTCTCTCTGAAATAGCTTTGATAACTCATCAAATATTAAACTATTTGCTTCTCTTAAAACTTTATTTATCAAGCTATTACTTGAAGTATTTACCCAGTATGGCATTATCCTCTTTCTATCCAAAAAATTAGTTATACTAAAGGGATTATACACTCTTACTCCTCCAAAGTTATATCCATTATACCACTTTTGTACCTCTGGCAATCTCTCTTCTAGTTGATATTCCCTCAGAGAATTCTCTACCTCTTTCTCTGTTATCCCAAAATACTCTGCAAAATTTTCCTCTAGTATTGAGTTTACTTTGACATTATTCAATCCAGAAAATATATTTTCCTTAGATATTCTCATTATTCCAGTGAGTACCGCCTTCTTTAGAAAAGGATTTTCTTTCAAAGCACTCCCAAACAGTCCTGTAAAAAAATTCTTTACCTCATCATAATATCCACCCTCATAAGCTGATACCATTGGTGTGTCATATTCATCTATCAACAAAATCACATCTTGTTTGTAATACTCTTTTAAACATTTTGATAAAAAAATTAATGAACTACTGTAATCCTCTTCTTCTCTTTTCCAAATCCTATCAAAAATCTCTATGTTTCTCTCATCTAGACTCTCTCTAATATATTTATATTTCTCAAATAAGTCTGAAATAACTGACTTTATACATACAAACATCTTTTCAACATTGTCTGCCTTAATATCCTTAAAAGATAAAAATATTACTGGATATTTCCCTTGCTCCTCTATTACTGAAGAATTTTCTATATACAAACCTTCAAAAAGTTTTCTATTATTTTCTTTGTTCTCTATATCAAAAAAATATTTTAACATTGACATATTTAATGTCTTTCCAAATCTTCGTGGTCTTGTTATCAATTGAACTTTTGTTATATCTTTTACTATATCTTCTATAAATTTTGTCTTATCTACATAAAAACTCTTCTCTGTTATCAGCTCTTTAAAATCTGATAATCCTATACCTATCCCTCTCATTTTTCTCCCTCCTTCTCCCATATCCAACTATATTATATCATTTTCTCCCAAAAATAAAAAGATGTTAAAGAGTTTCATCTCCTTAACATCTTCTGTATTTTATTGTGATTTCTAATCACATACTAGGGTTTCTATATTATCAAATTAGAAAGTATATCTCCATCCAACTAAGATATCTTGATAGTTTTCTTTTCCTGCTCCAGCATAGAACTCTCTCTTATCTCCTTCTTGATAGTCGAAATCTCTCCACTCATAAGCATATTGTCCATAAACATTTAAGCTTTCTGTAACTTTATAATCAAATTTTACATAAAGTCTTGTTCTTCCAAAAGAATCATATTCTCTATATCCTGCATGCTTATCTGCTCTATCTTTTCCATCATTATTCCAATCTTGTTCTTCAGCTATTGTAAATCTACCTTCAAAAGATAATCCTAATTTTTCTCCTTGATATAGTGGTGCATATAATCTAATTTGATGTTCCATCTCTGATTCATAATGATTATCTGTTGCTTCTGAACTTCCTAAAGCTCCATAATATTGGAAATAATATCCAACTTTAACTGGTCCTACTTTAACTCCAATAGGTAAAGTTTCTGCTTTTATATAATCAGGTGTTCCATTTTTTCTTCCTACATCAGAATCATCATTATTTGATTCATACCATACATCTCCCCAAGAGAAGAACATGTTGTTGCTTCCATTGTAATCCCATCTTGCATAGTATCTATCATAATCATCTTGAAGTCTTAATCTTGTTCCTAATTTTAAATCTGGAGTTACTTTTTTCCACACATCCATTTGAAGTCTTCCATTATCACTGTGAGCTCCATCTCCATCAAAATCTACTGACCATTGTTTTCCTGCTGTTAATCCAAATTGCCAATCTCCATATTCTAAGTTTACATTATTCCATAGCCATACATCATCAAATGTTTGATTTCCATTTTCGTTTTCTATTTCGATTTCTTGTCCAATGCTTGTTACTTTTAATGTTGGTGCTTCCGCCATAGCTCCTACTGAAACTATTCCCATTGCTGCTAATAATAATGCTAATCTTTTCATATTATTCCCTCCATAATTCTTTCATTGCTTCCCAGCTAAGCCAATTTTATGAAATAAATGTGATAATAAATTACAATTTTTATGTTAAAATATTATTTTTTTGAACTTAATTTCAACATATTTTTTTCACTAAAGTATTTCTACCATATATTTTTTCTATATTTTCATCACTATATTTACAAATTATTTTCCCTTAATTTTTTTATATAAAATGTACTTTTTTTAAAATAATTGTTGACTTATAAAATAAAATGAGGTATCATAATATTGTAAAAAGTAATGTTCACGAGTACAAAAATGTTTTTATTTGATGGAGGGGTATCATGAAAAAAATTTTATTTGCTGCAATAGTATCATCACTTATCTTAGCTGGATGTTCATCTACAAATGTTGTTGAGAGAAAAAATGTAGATAGAAAAATCACTTGGGAAGTAGGAGGACATTTACCAGCACAAAAAGGATATGAAAAAAATATAGGTACAGCTGGTGTACTATATGGTTCTCTTGAAGGAAAATACATAGTTGTTGGTGGAGGAGCTAATTTCCCTATAAAACCTGTTGCTCAAGGTGGACCTAAATTTTTATACTCAGATGTTTATGTATTAACAGAAAATAATGGAGAAGTTACAGTTGTAGAGCATACTAACCTACCTCACGAAATAGGATACGGAGCTTCTGTTACTACTCCTACAGGAATTTACTATATAGGTGGAGCAGCTAATGCTGAGCAAGATAACGATATCTGGTTCTTATCGATGAAAGATGGAAAATTAGATATGAAAAAAGTTGGAGATTTACCTTTCACATTCCAAAATGGTGGAGCTGTTGAAAAAGATGGAAAACTTTATGTACATACAGGTAAACAAGCTGGACAGGCTTCTAATAAATTCTACTCTTATGATTTAACTACTCAAGAAGTTAAAGAATTAGCTCCAGTTCCTGGAGAAACTAGAACTCAATCTGTTTCTCAATTATTAAATGGAGAGCTATATGTATTTGGTGGAGGAAACTCTAAAGCATTTGTAGATGGATACAAATATAATTTTGAAACTAATACTTGGACAGAAGTTGCTCCAGTTATAATCAATGGAAAAGAAGTATCAGTATTAGGAGCTAACTCTGTAAAATTAAATGAAAGTGAAATGATGGTAATTGGTGGATTTGAAAAACAACTTTGGAATGACGCTAACTACTATTTAGGAAACTTAAAAGGTGACGAATTAGCTAACTATAAAGCTAAATATTTTGGAGCTGATCCTTATGAGTTTGGATGGAATAGAGATGTATTAGTTTACAATGCTGATACTAATACTTGGAAAACTATTGGTGAAATTCCATTTGATGCACCTTGTGGAGAAGGGCTAGTTTTATTAGGAAATAAAATATTCTCTATCAATGGAGAAATCAAACCAGGAGTAAGAACTGACAGAGTATTTACTGGAACAATTATAGCTAAATAGGATTATTTTTTTATAAATCTCTCGTGAAAATAACTAGTTATTGTTAATCAATAGCTAGTTATTTTTTATTTTTTCAAATTTTATTCTTGTCTTTTTTTCATATTTAAATACTTATTTTTTCTTAGAAAAGAAAAAGAGATAGAGTTGACAACTAGGGTAATCAACTCTATCTCTGGGGGAGAGATTTTTATGTCTTTATATATTAATGTTATTATTAGCGTTTTTCCCTCTTGGGAGAGAGGGAATATATTTTATTGGGGAAAGTTTATGAAAAAATTATCATTATTATTATACTATTTAGACTTTATTAGTTATAAAAAAGTTTAAATATTTTTTATTTTTTTATAAGTAATTTACTTTTTTCTTATCTTTTATTACTTATACTATTTAGACTCAAGTAGTCTAAAAAAAGTTTAAAAGTTTTAAAAAAATTTTATAAAAAAACTCCAGCTTTTACACTGGAGATTTTTTATTATAATACATTATATTTTTCTATCATAGTTTTCATTCTATTTAATGTTCTTGTTTTTCCAATTATAAATAGAACGTTGTATAGGTCAGCACCTCTAGCTTGTCCTGTTATTACAGCTCTAAGTGGCATATAAACCTTAGCTGGTCCCTCTCCTATCTCTTCTAAAGTAGAGTGTAACATCTCTTTAGCTTCCTCGATAGTGAAATCTTCTTTTTCCCAAGCTTCAAGTTTTTTCATAAATAATTTTATAGACTCTTTTCCAACTGGGTCAAGTATAGACTCATTAAGTTTTTCTACACTTTTTCTCTCTTTTTTATTCATATCTTCAGTTACTACTGGAAGTTCAAATGTATCTTCAAAGTATACTGCAGATTCTTTAGCTATCTCTTTTAATGTTTGAGCTGACTCTCTTAAGATTTCTACTATCTTAACAAGAGCTCTATATTCATGCTCAGATACCTCTTCTCCTACATATCCTAATTGTCTAAAGAAAGGTATAGCTAAGTCTGTTAACTCATTTATATCTTTCATTCTCATATGGTGATTATTTACCCAACCAAGTTTTACAAGGTCAAATACTGGTCCTCCAAGAGAAACTTTATCTATGTTGAAGTTATCAATAAACTCTTGTAATGAGAATATCTCTTTGTTTTCTCCAAATGAATATCCCATTAATCCTAAGAAGTTTACTATTCCCTCTTTTAAGTATCCCTCTTCTTTATACCATATTAATGACACAGGATTTTTTCTCTTAGATATTTTTGTTCTATCAGCATTTCTAAGTAATGGCATATGGATAAACTCTGGTTGCTCCCATCCAAATGCTTTATATAATTGAATATGTTTAGGTGTAGAAGCTATCCATTCCTCAGCTCTTATAACGTGAGTTATTCCCATTAAGTGGTCATCTACTACGTTTGCTAGATGGTAAGTAGGGAATCCATCAGCTTTTAATAATACTTGGTCATCTATTTTATTGTTTTCAAATACTATGTCCCCTCTTAATCTATCGTGGATAATTGTTTCTCCTTCATAAGGCATTTTTAATCTTATTACATATGGCTCTCCAGCATCTAATTTAGCTTGAATCTCTTCTGGAGTTAATGAACGACAGTGTCCATCATATCCAGGAGCTTTTCCCATAGCTTTTTGTCTCTCTCTTAATTTATCAAGTCTATCTTGAGTACAGAAACAATAGTAAGCTCCTCCTTGCTCTACAAGCTTTTTAGCATAGTCTCCATATAGGTGAAATCTCTCAGATTGTCTATATGGTCCATACTCTCCTCCTACATCTGGACCTTCTGCATAGTTTAATCCTAACCAGTGAAGAGCATCAAATATCATTTGCTCTGAACCTTCAGTATATCTATTTTGGTCTGTATCCTCTATTCTTAAGATAAACTCTCCATTGTTAGAATTAGCAAATGCTAAGTTGAATAGTGCTATATAAGCAGTTCCAACATGAGGGTCTCCAGTAGGTGATGGAGCTATTCTTGTTCTTACTTTTTTTTCCATTGTATCCTCTCCCATATAAATAATAAATAGTTTTCTCTAAATTTTATCACAATTTTTAATTTTTTTAAAGAGTTATTTCATTTTTTTAAGAAGAAATTGATAATAACCGTATTTCTAAGAAAAGAAAACTCAAAGAATTGTGAAAATTACGGAGAGAAGTTAGATTAACTCAGCGAAACTGAACGCTAAAAAACGCAACTGTTTGAACGAAGTGAGTTTTGCGTTTTTAGTGAAGTAAGCAATAGTTAATCAACTTCTTATAGTATGGAATAATTCTTAGTTTTCTTTTTAAGTTAGCTAAAAGAATTTTTTTATCTATTTTTATTCCATCTCAAATATCCATTAATAAAAATATCAATATCTCCATCCATTACAGCTTTAATATTTCCAGATTCACAATTTGTTCTGTGGTCTTTTACTAATGTATAAGGCTGGAATACATATGAACGTATTTGGTTTCCCCAACCTATATCACTTTGTTCTCCTTGTAACTTTTTAAGCTCTTCCTCTTTCTTTTTCATCTCTAACTCTATTAGTTTAGATTTTAAAAGCTTCATAGCAGTCTCTCTATTACTTAATTGAGATCTCTCTCTTTGGCAAGTAACAACTATGCCTGTTGGGAAATGTGTGATTCTGACAGCTGAGTCAGTCATATTTACGTGTTGTCCCCCTGCTCCACTAGCTCTATATGTATCTATTCTAATATCTGATGGGTCGATATTTACCTCAATACTATCATCTACCTCTGGTACTACCTCAACTGAAGCAAAGGAAGTATGTCTTTTTTTATTAGCATCAAAAGGAGATATTCTTACAAGTCTATGTACTCCCTTTTCACTCTTTAGATATCCAAAGGCATTCATTCCCTCTACCATAAAAGTTATTGATTTTATCCCTACGCTATCCCCAGGCATAAAATCCATCTCACTAATTTTATACTTTTTGTCACTACACCATCTTGAATACATTCTATATAGCATATCAGCCCAGTCACAAGCCTCTGTACCACCAGCTCCAGAATGTATAGTAACTATTGCATTATTTGAGTCATACTCCCCGTCTAATAGAAGTCTAGTATCAAAATGTTCTACATCTTTTCCTAAGATAATATGTTTCTCCTCTAGCTCCTCTTGAAAATCAGTTTCTCCCTGTTCTACAAACTCTATTAGTACCTCTTCATTTTCAAGCTCTGCCACCAAGTTTTTAAACTCAGCTACTAGCTCCTTCTCTCCATTCATCTCTTTTATTATAGCTGAACTTGTTCTCTTATCACTCCAAAAGTTATCCTCCATAGTTTTTTTCTCAAGCTCTGCTATCTTATTTTCTCTTTTTTCTAAGTCAAAGAGACCCCCTAATATCTTCTATCTTTTTTTTGTATTCAGAAAACTCTCTCTTTATATCTAATATATCCAAAATATCCTCCTATAATCCTAATTTTCTTTTTACATCTTGTAAACTCATCAAACTATAAATCTCTCCATCAATAGAAACATTTGGTCCCTTTGCACATCTTCCAAAGCATCTTTTATTTGAAAGCATAATCTTTCCATCTTTAGAAAGACCATTGCTATCTACCTCTAATATTTTTACAAGTTCATTGTATATCTCTTGTCCACCAGCTGGTCCACAGCTCATACCAGTACAGACAGCAACCTCTTTTATATTACTTACTCTGTTTCTAAATTTAGGATAAAAATTTATAGTATTTTCAATGGAAATCTCCATAAGTCCTGTCTTATCAGCTATAAATTTTTGGACTTCTTTAGGGATAGAATCAATTTTTTCTATTACAAAATTAAGTATCTTTACATCATCTTTTTTATCTCTAAGATTTTCAATAAACTCTTCTAATTCTTTATAAAACTCCTTATCTACCATAATTACTCCTCTCTTAAAATAATTGCCACAGCAGTAGCATACTCTCTTGAATGAGAGATAGATAACTCTACCCTCTTACCTTTCATTTTATCTTTCAAATCATTTTTAAATACTACTAAAGGTTTTCCCATATCATCATTTAATATCTCTATATCTATGAGATTAAATCCTCTTACACCAGTACCCATAGCTTTTGATATAGCTTCCTTAGCTGAAAATCTTCCTGCATAACTAGCAGTTTTCCCAGCTCCTTTTTTTTCTATAAGCTCTATCTCAGCCAGTGTATACACTCTTTTTTTAAAACTCTCATTTTGTATAGCCTTCTCTATTCTAGCTATCTCTACAATATCATTTCCTATACCTAATATCATCTTATACCTTTTCAAATACATCAATATTTACATCAATAGTAATCTCTAAGCTATCTAAAGAGAACAATCTCTCTACTCCATCTTTTGGACTTCTCCACTTATATGGTGTCATATCAAAAAGATTTCTTATACTCTCATTTTCAGTAATAAAAGATTTTCCTGTACAGTTGACAGTTTTACAATGTTTAAATATTTTTAAATCTTCAACAGGAGAGTAAAACTCAGTTCTCACATTTTCATAGACTACCTCTTTTAATTCTATTAGATGTTTCTCTCCAGTAGAAACTACTATCAACTTTCCACCATTTTTTAAAACTCTCATCTTCTCTTCTGGAACAATTTTAGCAAACATACAGATTACAAAGTCCATACTCTCATCAGCCAATGGAATATTCATAGCACTAGCCACTAACCAATCTATATTTTTATATGTTTTAGCTGCACTTATGATAGCTTCCTTAGAAATATCTATCCCTATTATATTACTCTCTACTCCTAGATTTTCTAAAAACTTTTTAATATTCCCTGTATAATACCCTTCTCCACAACCAATATCTAAAATATCTACACTCTTTTTATCTCCTAGATTTTCAAGGATAAGAGAGTTTACTCTATCTGATATTATTTTGTAGTAATCTTTTTCTAAAAATCTCTTTCTACTAAGTACCATCTCCTTGTCATCTCCAGGAGTTTTACTATGTTTTTGGTTAGAAAGCAATAGATTTAGATACCCTTGTTTTCCCATATCAAAAGAATGGTTATTTTCACATCTATAAGTTTTTTCATTTCTAATTAAATCTTTTTTACAAACAGGACAAATTATCATTTTTTCCCCTTATATCATCTTATAAGCTTTTTTAGTATTTTCATTAGTAGCTTTAGCTACCTCTTCTACAGAAATTCCCTTTATCTGTGCAATTTTTTCAGCTACATATTGAACATATATAGGTTCATTTCTCTTTCCTCTATGAGGAGTAGGAGCCATATATGGACAATCAGTTTCTAGTATCAATTTATCTAGTGAAATATTTTCTACAACTTTAACTAAAGTTTTAGCATTTTTAAAAGTAAGTACTCCACCTATTCCAAGATAATATCTATCTATTACCTCTTTAGCAGATTCTACTGAACCAGGATAGCAGTGGAATATTCCTCCCACATCTGGAAACTCTTTTAAAATAGTTAAAGTATCTTCCATAGCATCTCTAGAGTGTATTACAACAGGTTTTCCTACACGTCTAGCTAATTCCATCTGTCTTCTAAAAAATTTTTGTTGTACCTCTTTAGGTTGAGTCATCCAGTGATAATCCAAGCCTATCTCTCCTATTGCTAAAACTTTTTTATCACGAGCTAACTCTTCTAACTCTTTTTCTACCTCATCAGAATACCCCTCTATATCAATAGGGTGTACTCCAACTACTGCATATATAAAATCATTCTCATTGGCATATTTTACACTTCTTCTACTACTCTCTATATCATATCCAATATTTACAGCAAACTCTAAATTCTCCTTTATTCTCTCTAAAACCTCTGCTCTATCCTCATCAAATTGTTCATTATCTAAGTGAGCATGCGAATCTATCAACTTCATACTACTCTCCTAATGATTTTCTTAAACTGTCTAAAAATCTACAAAGATGAAATCCATCACAAACAGAATGATGTACCTGTATAGATATTGGCATTAAATATTTTTCTCCATCTTTAAAATATTTTCCAAGAGTAAAAATTGGAAGTAGATATCCATATCCCTTTTGTAGATTGAGATTAAAGCCCTCAAAACTTTCCCAAGGTATCATTGAAATGGGAAAACTGTTTATAGGAGTATTCGGCTTCCCTTCCATCTCCAAATTTTTCCCATATTTTTCAATATCATCTCTATAATTTTTACAAAATACCTCATAATCTTCTGAGTATTCAGTCCAAATATTTGAAAAAGTTTCACTCTCTTTATAAAAAACTGTATAGCAAGGTAACATCTCATCAAAATATCCTACTTTTCCCTCGCTATCTAATACAGTTCTAAACTCTTCATATCTATTTACTATTTTTGTTATATGGTAAAGCATAGTTGGATATATCTTTTTTTGCTCTGTCACTATCTTAGTAACATCTAATTTAGTTGTCATACTATAAGTACAAGGAATATCATCTAAATAGTGTCTATAGTGAGCTTTTCTCTTCCAATTCTCTATATCTATATAGTTAAATTTCATCCTCTTTCTCTCCAATAAATAATATTAAATAATTATTTAGCTTACATATCTTAATGAGAGAAAACTCAAAGAATTGTGGAAATTATGGAGAGAAGTTAGATTAACTCAGTGAAACTGAACGCTAAAAAACACAATAAGTCAAAGACTTAACCCTTGTGTTTTTAGTGAAGTAAGCCATAGTTAAACAACTTCTTGTAGTCTGGAACAATTCTTTGTTTTCTCTTCAAAAAAAGATAAATAATTATTTTAAAATCTCTGAAAAATCTTCCTCTTTAAATTTATATTTTTTTCCACAGAAGTGACACTCTGCTTCTAACTCTTTCTCTTTACTAAATATATCCTTTAATTGCTCTTTTCCTAAAGTTATAAGTCCTCTATAAAATTTATCACTTGAACAATTACAGCTATATTTTACATCTTTTTCTTCTAATATTTCATATGGCTCTACTAATCTTTCATAAGTTTCATCATTCATATCCTCATATAAAAGCTTTGCTATTCTCTTTATATCCATTCCACCAGCCATAAGTTCTGTCATAGGTCTAATAGCTCCTATTTTTTGCTCTAAAGCTGTTATAAATTCATCTTCTGCTCCTGGAAGAAGTTGAATCATATATCCCCCAGCATATTCTACTGTATTTTCATTTTTTAACTTTACTCCCAATGCTATTACAGTTGGAGTTTGTTCAGAGTTATAAAAATAATAAGCTAAATCTTGAGCTATCTCTCCAGAATTTATCTCTGATAATCCTACATATGGCTCTTTTAGTCCCATATCTTTGATTATTTTAAGTATTCCTTGTCCTACTAATCCTCCTACATCTGATTTTCCATTATCTTTTAAAGGGACATCAGCAATTGGATTTGATAAATACCCTTTTACTCCTCCATTGGCATCTGCAGTTACTACCATATTATTTAATAATCCATTTGTATCTGTTCTAAGAGTTAGTACATCATTACCTTTTAATGTACTTCCCATTATTACCCCTGCTGTAAGTAGTCTTCCAAAGGCATCAATAGCTGTCGGACTACACTTATGAATATTTTGTGCCTCTTGAACTATATCAGTTGTATCCACAACAAAAAATCTAGCGTTTTTACTTACTCCTCTTATTAGTTTTCCCATTCTTGTATCACTCTCTTTCTAAAATTTATCATATTTAATAATTGATTTATACTTTCTATAATTTTTTTCACTCAATACTTTCATCAAGTCTAAATTACTATTGATTCTACCATTTTTATTTAGGTATTTTCTAATATCTTTTATCTCTTTTTTATCAAACCCATAGTACTCTAAAAGAGTATCATTAGCTTCATTTATATAAAGAGGTTTTTTCTCTATCTGAGTCTTTATCATAAGTTTTTTTCTTAACTTATCAAAGGTAGCTTGTCCTATTCCTTTTATTCTTTTCAACTCATTTAGATTTTTAAATCCACCTGTCTGCTCTCTATACTCCACAATAAGCCTAGCTAACCTTGTTGTCACTCCAAAATTAGACATCTCCTCTTTAGATGCAGTATTTATATCTAAATACTTACTATTTTCATCTAAAACATTATCACTCATTATTATATCAAAACTCTCATTATTTTCAAAAGGATTTCCATAAGCTATTCCAAAATTTAAAAGAATAACAAATAAAATACTTAAAAACTTTTTCATAAAGCTCACCTTATTTTTTTAATTTTAAAAATAGTTCTTTCTTAGCTTCCATTCTCTCACTCATCTCTCTAATATATAGAGCTGGGTCTTTAGGATTTACATATCTTTCAATATAATCTCTATACTCATTTTCAGGTATTACAATCTTAGTGATAGCTCCACCACCTAGTCCCATAGTAGATTGATTTTCCTCTATCATCTCTATGTTAAAAACTGATTCACAACCAAGTTTTGAGTATCCAATATTCTCTCCCCACTCCATAATATTTTTCTGTCTGTACATATAGTAAGGATGTATATCTTTTTTCTCTACCAATCTCTTTATTGCCTCTGTGATAGTTTTTCCATCTAACTCCACTCTATCTTGGCTCTCTTTAAATAGATTTGAAGCTCTTTTGAAAGCAAGAGTATGAATTGTCAAGTTCTCTATATCAAATTTTTCCAATTCTCCAAGAGTATATAGTATATCTTCAGTTGTTTCATCAGGAAGTCCTACAATAATATCCATATTTACAATAAATCCTAACTCTTTAGCTTTTTTAAAATATTTTTCAAAGTTTTCTCTATCAAACTTTCTATTTACCTTTCTAAGAGTTTCCACTTTAAATGTTTGAGGATTTAGGCTTATTCTATCCACTCCATATTTTTTAGCTATCTCTAATTTTTTATCAGTTAGAGTATCCTCTCTTCCAGCTTCAAATGTAAACTCTCTTACATCACTCATATCTATATGAGTATTTACAGCTTTCAATACATCTTCTAAATCCTTTTCAATAAGGGTACTTGGAGTTCCTCCCCCAATATATAGAGAAGAGATTTTAAAATTTTCCTCTCTTAAAAACTTTCCTGTAAGCTCTATCTCATCAAGGAGAGTCTTTACAAAATCATTGTAATATCTTCCAACTCCACTTCCTATCTCATATGAAGCAAAAGAGCAGTATTTACACTTTGTTGGACAAAATGGGATTCCAATATATAGGTTAATATGTTTTCTATCTAAAAACTCCAACTCTTTTTTTACTACCTCAATAAGTAATTCTATCTTTTCTCTACTTACTAACAAAAACTCTTCCATTATCTTTTTTATCTCTTCATATCCATAACCTAATGCTAAAAGTCTTCTCACTACCTTAGTAGGTCTTACTCCCATTAGTCCACCCCAAGAGTATTTTTTACCAAAGAATTTTAGCATAAGTATCTTTGTCATTGTTATCTCTTGGTCTTCAAATTTTCCATTTTGGTCTGGATATCTAAAGAATTCTACTCTTCCATCTATCTCTAATCTAACTACTATATCTCCATTTTCTCTCTCTATCTCTATATCTAAATTTTTATCCAAAGCCTCAGGAACCATTACCCTTGCAAATTCCTCTATACTTCTATGATTCATTTGAAAATTTGAATTGATTATCACTTTCTCCTCCAACTACCTTAAATTATCTATATACTCTTCTTTGGAAATTATATTTTGAGAATATAAGTCCTCTAAATAATTTCTCATTAAAATCATTCCCATTTTTTTATTACTCTCTATCACACTATCTATTTGATTGAGCTTGTTTCCTAAAATTAAATTCGATACTGCTGGAATAGATAGCAATATCTCATAAGCCCCTCTTCTTCCCTCTTTAGTTCTTACTAATCTTTGACTAACTACTCCCTTTAATGTAGTAGCTAGTTTTACTCTTATCTCATTTTGCTCTTCAGTAGGAAAAACATCTACAATCCTACTTATAGTTTCACTAGCACTATTTGTATGCAATGTTCCTAACACTAAATGCCCTGTTTCACTAGCTGTAAGAGCTGCTGCTATACTCTCCCTATCTCTTAGCTCACCTACCATTATCACATCAGGATCCTGCCTCAATACACTTTTTAGTCCTTGAGCAAAAGAGTGGGTATCTCTTCCAATCTCCCTCTGTCTAATAAGAGATTTTTTACTCTTAAAAAGATATTCAATAGGGTCTTCCAATGTAATGATATTGAGATTTTTAGTACTGTTTAGCTCCTCTACCATAGAAGCTAATGTTGTGCTTTTACCACTTCCACTAGGTCCTGTTATTAAAATAAGTCCCTTTTTACTCTCTATCAATTTTTTTAATATTTTAGGTAATCCTAACTCTTCCATAGATTTTATACTATTTTCAATGAGCCTTATTGATATTCCAATATTACCTCTCTCCCAATGAAAATTTCCTCTGTACCTTAAATTGTTAGAATCTTCAAAACTACAATCTAACTCTCTATTTTGATAAAAAATATTTCTTTCTCTCTCACTTAAAACCAAATCTACAATGAGAGATAGAAATCTTTTATTTACAAGCTCATCTCCTATCTTAATAAGCTCGCCATTTACTCTAAATGTTGGTAATTCTCCATATACTAGGTGTATATCTGATGCTCTTTGTTCCCTTGCTGATGTTAAAAGTTCTTCAAATAACATATTACCCCTCCATTTATTCAGTTAGTGTGTAGACTTTACTCTATATTATACCATTTATTCTCCATTCTTCAAATAGAAAAAAAATTACTAATATGTTATAATAAAAATAAAAAATTGAGGTGGTACTTTGTCTTATAAAATTATTTTTACAGATTTAGATGATACTCTTTTAAATTCAGAGAAAAAAATCTCTCAAATTGATAAAGAAGCTATAATGAAGGCTCAAGAGGCTGGAATAAAATTTGTTCTTGCTTCTGGTAGACCTACTTTTGCTATGTATGATTTAGCTAAAGAGTTAGAGCTTGAAAAATATGGAAGTTTTATTCTATCTTTCAATGGTTCTATCATTACAAATTGTAAAAGTGGAGAGCATATTTTTGAAGAGAGTCTTACAAAAGAGGATTTACATTTGATGTACGACTTTGCTAAGGAAAACAGTTGTCATATCCTTACATATATTGATGATGAAATTATTTCTGAAACAGAAAGTGAATATATAGACGTAGAGGTTACTCTTACAAAAATGCCTCACAAAATTGTTAAAAATTTTAAAGAGGCTGTAAATAAACCAGCAGTAAAATGTATGATATTAGAAGAACCAAGTTATTTAAAAGAGGTAGAGAAAAAATTAAAAGAAAAGTATGGAGATAAATATAGTATAGCTATCTCTAAACCTTTTTTCTTAGAGGTTACAAAACTTGGAGTAGACAAGGGAGTTGCTCTAAAAAATTTAGTAGAAACTCTTGGTATGAAGATAGAAGAAAGTATTGCTGTAGGAGATTCATATAACGATTTACCTATGCTAAAAGCTGCTGGACTAGCTGCTTGTGTTGAAAATGCCAATGAGGATATCAAGAAAGTTTGCTCTTTCATATCTAAATCTAATGATGAAGGTGGAATAGCTTATTTAATTGAAAATTTAATTTTTAATAAGAGGTAAAAATGGAGATTAGATTATTAATAGAAAAAGATATAGATGAGATGGCTAAGCTTTATGTTAAGAGCTGGAGAGCTACATACAATGGAATAATTCCAGCTAAAATTTTAGATACTATTACTGTAGAAAAATTCAATCCTATTTGGAAAAATTATATAACAAAGGATAACAATGGTATTTTTGGAGCTTTTGAAGGAGATATTTTTTTAGGATTTGGTGCTTTTACTCCAGATAAAAATATGGAGTCTACTCTTTACTTAGATTCTTTACATATGAAAGATGAATATAAGGGAAAGGGAATAGGAACAAAAATAATAAATCAACTAAAAGATTATGCTAGAGAAAAAGGATACAAAGGTATCAGTGTTTCTGTAATGTGCGGAAATGATAGAGCTAAAAATCTCTATACAAAATTAGGAGCTATTCACTTAAATTACTATACTGGATATGAAATACAATGTGAAAAACTATACTGGGAACTATAAGAAAATTTTAAATTAAAATCTAAAAATAAAATAATTTAATAATTATTCAAATAATATTAACTAAAAAACTCAAAGAATTGTGTAATTTATGAAGAGAAGTTAGATTAACTCAGCGAAAT
>ERZ791731.600-NODE-600-length-18514-cov-3.29232_pt1 | contig 18514 bp, 29 predicted proteins | sample MGYA00509954_ERZ791731 | MGnify/ENA primary metagenome ERZ791731 (study PRJEB30046, sample SAMN00715134) | human gut metagenome | study: EMG produced TPA metagenomics assembly of the A metagenome-wide association study of gut microbiota in type 2...
ATTCCGTCAATCATAATCTTGATGTTGCTGAATGATACGGGAATACTTGTATTTGCTACTTTAGCAAACGCCACCGTACCAGAACCAAGCACCATGGACGCAACCACAGCACCGCAAACCATGTCTTTTAATCTTTGAAATTTCATATAAAACCCTCCTTTTTGTTTTGTCCTTCCATCATATAACACTAACAATTTTTTTGCAATATTTTTTTGTCTTTTTGTGAATATTTTGCCTTTTTGGTGGGTTTTTGGGGTTCTGCTTTCAAAAAATTTTTCGCCCTATTTTTGGCAAAGAAAAAAGCACCGCATAAAGCAGTGCCATTTCTCACTTTTATCCACTGGGAAATCTTAATCATTTTTATAATACCAAAAACAGAAAACATTTTCAATATGCATTTTCGCCCTATATTCGCCCCTATAAGCCGCCTTTTTATTTCACTTGACCGATTAACCGCCAAAAAAAAGAAAACGCCCTCTCACAAGCCGCAGAGGGGCAGAGAAAGCATTTCCTTATTCAGCTTCTCAAGGTCGAATTTTTCAAGCCTTGACAGGTCGAACGCCTGTAATTTTTCTATACATTCTTTTCGGGTTTTTCCGTAAACACCTATCAACATACCGCTTTTTGCTTCTGTCACGCCCCAAGAACCACCAGAGCCGCAGACATAAAAAACAAATTCGCCACGTTCTACCTTGTACCCCTCAGCCTGCACACGTTCCTTTTTTCGTCCTGTAAGCTGACGGACTGCGAAAAACTTTTCTTTTTTCATGTGGTTACACCTCCCTTTTACACAGAAAATCCGTAGAACGTCAAGCCCTGCGGATGCCTTTTTTCCCTTGGCTTGTCTCATCAGTTGGAAGGTTGCCGCCCTACCCAAGACCGCCCGAAGGCGGTTTCGACTTAATCTGCTAAAATTGACCTTGCGGTGTTAAAAACGTAAAGTCTGTTGTGCGGATGATGTTTGAAATCTCCGTTGTTTTTAATCGTTTTCCCGATATTTTCATATTTAAGGCTGACAACGATTAAATATTTTTCGAGCATTTCATCGGAACATTTTAAGCAGTTTATAGCATTTTGGATGCTGCTTTTATTACTATTCCAGTAAATACCTTCGATTCTGCATTTCTTTTCTTCCTGTAATTCGTTAAATTCTTTCATTAAATCTTTCTTTGTCATTTTGATTTCCTCCTTCGTTGTCCTCTGTTGTTTTCTATGGTCTTATTATATATCATGTTATATATAATATCAATACTTATTTTTGAAAATATATAAAATTTTATATATTACAATATATTGCACAACTTCATTTAATATTGACTACATATATAAAGTGCTATATAATAAAATAAAACGAATGGAGGTTTTAATATGGGAAAGACACCTGAATACACCAAAAAAGCAATCAATAATTATCGGGATAAATTTGACTTTATACAAATCAGATTCCCAAAAGGAACGAGACAACGTCTAGAAGCTGCTGAAATCGGAAATATCAATGACTATGTTGTTGATTGCGTCCTTAAATCATTGGGAGACATTCCCGCAGAAACCGAAGAAATGCAAGACACTACACCAAATACAGAAGCGGCGGAGATTACCCCCGCAGAGCCGGAAACGTCAGAATCGTTCAATCCCCTACCCGATGCGAAAACACCCGACAGCACGCCCGAAAACGGCTTGAAACCGCTGACTATTGAGGATATTCAAGCCATGTTCGATAACAGGAAAACGGACGAAATCAGACAGGAGGAAGAAAGGCAGGAGCGGAAAGAACAGGAGGAGCAGGAGCGGCGCAAGCTGCTGGCTAATCCAGAATATGCCGCCACCTATGCGCAGCTTATGGCGATGGAGACCGCAGAGAAGGAGAAGAAACGAGCCGAAATGCTCACCAGAGCGAGACTTGAGACGTTATAAACCTGACCGCCAGAAATGGCGGTTATTTTAATTGACAATTTTCTATCTTTTTCAAGATATATTTTTGTGTCTTAAAAAAGCCATATTCCATTGACTTTGTGGCTCAAAAATAGTATGATATATGAAATCAGGAAAGGAGATTGATAAATATGATTAGATTCAAATTTTCGGTTTACGAGGCGTTGGAAACAGCTGGCATTACTTCTTACACTGCTATTAAATATGGGGTATTTTCGCAAGAAACATGGCGGAAAATTAAGAAAAATGATACAAATATCAGTATGAAAACGTTAAACAATATTTGCAAAATCCTAAATATGCAGCCAGAACATTTAATCGAATACGTTCCAGATGATAATTGACAACTGTATATCTGGGAAAATCTAGCTTACTTTAGACACCGATACCCCATACAAGCATCTGTATCTGTAAGGGGTTAAAAAGAATGTAATCTAGTATCTTACTTCATACAGTAAAACCAATGAAATCTAATATATTCAAGAATGAAATCTAAAAAAGAATTTAAGTACGTAGTAATATATTAGATCTTAAAACAAATACAGAAACCGATTAAATCATAAAAAATAAAATTCCCTATTGACAGAATGATTAAATTTTTGTATCATATCCCACAAGAAAGAAAATTGAATTTAAAAGGCATCCAGCTAACGCCGTTGCTCTGGATGACCTGAACGGCAAGGACGGCACCCCAATTATTGATTAAGATACCAACACGCCACAGAATGAGAGTAAAATCTTTTTCTGTGGCTTTTTTAATTTACCGCAGCAGGAACGAGGAAGGAGGCGCGGAGCATGGAAAATAAAATTTATGATTCAGAAATCGAGGCGTGTCTAGATTCATTCTGTGCCGAAAAGGGGATCTCGGATATCTCCAAGGAATCCCAGAGCGTCTGGAATGCGGCGCTAATGTATATTAAAAAAAATGTATTCCCAGACACAAAACAGTTAAAATCTAGTATTTTATTCAAGAATGGTATAGGAGCAATGAGCAATTGTAATGCCTATGACTATGAGCTTGTAGACCATATCTGTGATATATATATTTATCTATCCCTGATGAACGATAAAGAAGTATCTATCAATGGCTTTAGTTTTTTAACAGGGATAAGTAGAGATGCAATAAAAGAATGGGGAAATGGTAATAAAAAACTAAGTGATAAAGCTTTCAAAATTTACAAAAAGCTAGTAGATGTAAGGCTTGAGAGTTTATCGGGCAAACTAGCCACAGGAAAGCAGAACCCTGTAGGCGTTATCGCAATCCTAAATCACTTTTACGGTTGGAACAGCCCATATGCGCCAGATGCTAACAGACATCGCACCGCCCTATCAGCTGCCGAACTTCCAAGACTAAACGAGGTTAAAACTGTTGAAATTGCACAAGATGCAGACAGATTGACGGACAGCGGAAACGAATAAATCAATATCTAGTTTAAAATAAATTCTTGACACAATATATTGATTTAAAACTATTCGCATAACTATCATTTTGCGAATAAATACAGAAAATTATAGCCAATGCGGATGAACAGCGGTTGTTGCGGCTTTTGGGTGCGGCTTGGATGATTCCGCCGTTGATAATGGACGGGGGTGGGGGTCTGGATAGGAGCAGAAAAAGCCTCTGCTTAGTCCCACAAATATCCGCAAAAACAAAAAGCCCCTATCTTGCATAAAGGAGTGAACAATATGCTTTCTTTAAACCCATTTAGAAGAATTAAGGATTTGGAATTCGATGTCGATGTGCGAGACCGTACAATCGAAAATCTGAAAAAGGAGATTGAGGAATTAAAATCTCCTACAAGACCAAAGTATCATCCGAATAATACCTGTACTGACTGTGAATATTGCATTATTGAGGAGCAGACCTACGGAAAAGCAGTTTTTAAAGGCTATTATTGCAGACTCAATAATAACTGCGAAGATTACACTTTGAAAGAGCAAGTAGGCGGTGTTACATATGTACGATGAAAAAGAATGTTGCGGTAAGTGCAAATATGCCAGTATAGACCATGAGCTGCTTTTTACTTGCAATAACGAGGATAGTGAATATTACACTGATTACACGGAATATGATTATGGCTGTGATTATTTTGAACCGAAGGAGTGAACAGAATGAGAATTTTAAGCCAAGATAGAACAGCTTCCATTGATGAAAGTGGAGTATCACTGTTAGTAGTTAAAAATTATGTCAAGGCCATACTTAACGATACAACACTCAAGTCTATTTTTCTCGGAGAATATAGGAACGCAGAGCGAGCAATGGAAGTGCTTGCAGAGATTCACGCTCTGTATGAAGAACTCCCCTTCTCTGGCAGTACAGTTTTTTATATGCCAAAGGAATAGCACAGACATGCACCAGTAGTTTAATGGCAAAACAGAAGTTTTCCAAACTGCGGAAACGGGTTCGATTCCCGTCTGGTGCTTTTCATCGGGTTTTTGGACATTTTTCCCGATGGATAACACAACCTTTCACCCACTAGGGGAATCCTGTTAAGAGCCATCGCACGGCTCGGTGGGCTTTTGGCTTGTATGCCGATGGGGACTGGCAACAAGACCAAACACCAACTTCATATTTGGGGCGTTTTAACGGCATCACGCCCCACTCTGGATTCTTAGCTCAGTTGGTTAGAGCATCCGGCTCATAACCGGACGGTCCTCGGTTCAATTCCGAGAGAATCCATTTGCGGTCTTTCGGTATCATGGTTTATCGCAATCATAGATTCTGCTGACTGACCGCATATAAAACCTACCCTTCAAAAATCGACAAACCCCCTGTCAGTCCGTTTTTCTGATTTCGTGACTGACATTAAACTCAAAACTGAAAAATCATGATGGGGATTGGATAGAAACTTGATTTAGGTGAGGTCGATTCGGATTTCACTATTAGAGATGGTGTCTTTTAAATCCCCATCCTCTGCCAACATACCGAAACGGTTATAACGGCGTGGTCTTGAAAACCATTGTGTCGGTTAGAATCCGACATGGGGGTTCAAATCCCTCTGTTGGCGTTAGGGTTCACGATGAAAACCTTACTCGCAACCTTATGGGTTAAAATCGTTGTAAAAATGCGTGTGCCGAAAGCAGTCTTTTAGGTCTGCGATAAAGCGGACTTGCCCCGGGTTATTAGCCTGCGAGTAGGCGTAGGATAATTCAAAATTGAATTATGGTAGATGGTGGCGGAATAGGTATACGCTGGGAGTTCCCATTATGAATAATAATGCCCAGAAAGCACTCTCAAAGGGACACAGGGAGATAAGTCTTTCATGCGTGGTGCAAATCCACGCCCATCTAAGAGGTCTGGTCGCACCAGAATAGAGTGTTGGTTGCGTGAATCCCACTTGAATTAAAAAAATGCCGATGGCAGATTGGATGTCACCCTTTCTGCCTATCGGAGACGCACACGTTATCCCGATTATTTGATTGAAAACGAAAGGCGGTGTTTGCAATGGCGCAAGGCGTAAAAACCATAAGCAAGAAAAAATTCTTTGAAGCATTTGAATCGTTCTGTAGCGGTCGGATGACACTGTCCAAAGCTGCAAGATATATCGGTATCAGCGTGCCTACTGCATCAAAATACTTCAACATGTACATAAAAGGTGAGCCATTCCCAGATACGCTGTTCGGGACTGACGAAGACCAAGAACAACTGTGAGAATTTCTAAAATTTAAAGAGGAGTTGAGAAAATGAGTGATTGCGATTTAAGAACTTGCAGATACAACAAAGACGGCAAATGTACTGATGCTGACAACCGAAAAGAATGTGTTAAAATTGCAAAACTGGTATTATGCAAGGATTTTGCCTATGAGAGAGAAGTCGATAACAGGTAAATACATAGGAAACGCCATAGGATATTGCCACTGTAAGGCTCATACTGGGGCGTTAAACAAGGAACTTGCTTACAAGCATAAATGTATCGCTAAACGGTGTAAATGGCTTGAGAAGTACAATGATGAGGCGTGGAGAAGGAAAGAAAGGTATGTGAGATAATTTGCAGTCATGGCGTAATGGTATCGCAGCGGATTGCTAATCTGTCCATCAAAATGATGTGTAGGTTCGATTCCTACTGACTGCGTCAAGGAAGGAGAGTATGATGCATATGAAAAAAAGAATTATTCGTCTGTTCACAATCGCTTGTATTTTGGTTTGCACAATAATTGGAGCAACTGGTTGTTCAACCATTGAAAGAGCAGCTGTAAACATTAAAAGCGATATATCTGGAGGGTTGCAGAGAACCATTACTGTGTATACAGCAGATGGAAAGGAAATGGCAACCTATGAAGGGAAAATTGATATCGAGACCACCAGCGGCGGTTATGTTAAATTTGATTTTGACGGGAAAAGATATATTTATTACAACTGCTTTGTGGAAACCATTGCAGACATAAACTAAAAACAATTACCGACTAACAATTGGAAGTTAGCCGCTAACCCTAAACATCTGAGGGCAAAGGATTTTTGCACCTTTGCTTATTTGAGCGGAGGTGCTTTTTTAATGGCAAGTTTTGAGTTGATAAGTGCCGTACAGGACTACGAGAAATACATAGAAAAAAATGGAATCAATGAACAGGTTATAGATGTCTATTGCGAAGCTGTGAATACGGCGTTCGCGAACGAAAAAGATATTTCCTATGGCTTAGAACTGTCCGCACGGTGCAAGGAAATCATTGAAACATACTGCCTGAATTCTTCTGGCGGTACTATCTGGGATTTGGAGAAGTACGCGTTTTCAGAAAAGGTAGATTATGAAATCATCGAGAGATTTTATTCCGTCCTGCTTCTGGAAGCACAGAATAAGAACGTAGATAGTTTCTTTCGATATATTGAGCGGAAAAGAGACCCGAAGGAACGGTTTTATATGCCAAGACGCAAACAGTTCTTGAAAATCGGTCTAGTGGACGCGCTGCAAGGGATGATTGATGATAAGTACGATATCCTGTGCATAAGCCTAATTCCCGGCGCAGGAAAAACCACCATCGAGAAATTTTTCAACGCTGCAATTATCGGTTGGTATCCAAAGGACTTTAATCTGTTTTATTCACACAGTGGCGATATTACTAGAATGTACTACGATGGTGTGTACGATATTGTCACGAACATAGACGATTACGCATGGAACGAGATATTTCCTAACCTACACGTTACCAGTACAAACGCAAAGATGGAGCAGTTTAACGTAGGAAAATATAAACCATTCCCTTCTGTTCAGTGTACATCCGTAGGCAGTAAAAATGCCGGTAAAGTAAGGGCATCGAAATTTCTACTTGTGGATGATATGATAGGCGGTATCGAAGAAGCAATGAACCCTATGATACTTGATAAACTGTGGAATAAATACGCAGTCGATGCGAGACAGAGAAAAATACAGGATTCCGAAGGAAAAAACTGCAAGGAAATACATATTGCTACACGATGGTCTGTGCATGATGTTATCGGGCGTATTCAAAATATGTATGAAGGAAATCCGAGGGTTAAAACCATAGCTGTACCTGATATTGACCCGATTACGCAAGAAAGCAATTTCGATTATGAATTTTCGGGGTTCACAAAAGAATTTTTTGAGGACCAGCAGTTGTTGATGGACGATATTTCGTATCGTTGTCTGTATAAGCAGGAACCCATTGAGCGTGAGGGATTGGTTTTCCCTGAAGACAAGATACGAAGATACCTAAATCTCCCACATGGAGAGCCGGAAATTATTACTGCACAGTGCGACACGAAGGGAAAAGGAACAGACTATTTTGTTCTGCCAATCCTGCAAAAATACGGAGATGACTATTACTGTGTTGATTGTGTATGCGATAATACCGCAGATTATGAAATGCAATATGAAAACGCCGCAAATGCTATTGTCAATAATGGAGTACAGGAGTGCGAATTTGAGCGAAACGCAGGCGGAGACAGGGTTGCTATGGAAGTGAATAAGCGTGTAGAGGCTAAGGGTTGGATTTGCAATATTACAGATACGCCTACCGAAACGAACAAAGAGGCAAGGATTTTCCAGTGTTCCAACTGGATATTGCAGCACGTTATTTTCAAGGATGAATCCATGTATTCCCCGAAAGAGCCTTACGGAGTAATGATGTCACTTTTGAAACGATATTCTGTAAGTAGCAAGAAACAGCTTGATGACGTTCCGGATGTTTTTTCAAACTTTGCGGTAAGAATCACAAAGGGAAATAGGATTGCAAAAGTAGAGGCAACCATAAATCCGTTTAGAGGGGGCGTATATTATTGACAAAGGAAATTCTAAAGCAATACACAGACCTTCAACAAGAATGTGCCGAGGTAAGAGAAAAGATATCGATTCTTGAGCAGCAGATTATAAAAATAGAGCAGGAAGGAACGGTTCTTGACAAAGTATCTGGCGGTGTTGGCGGCTTGGAAACATTTGTCATTGAAGGCTTCCCCTATCCAGAATATAACAGAAAGAAAGCGTTGCTTTATTCAAGGAAAGCAACATTATGCGAACTTGAATTAGAGTTGTTGGAAACGATAAACAAAGTTGAAGCGTTTATAGCGGATATAAAAGATAGCCATATGAGGCGAATTATCCGTCTTAGATTTATTGATGGTCTTTCTTGGGCTGATGTTGCAAGAAGGGTTGGAGGCAATACTGAGGATAGTGTAAAGAAAATGTTTTATCGTTTTCTCGAAAATTAGAAAGTTGTCCTAAATGTCCCGAAAAAGTGTGGTATATTTAGAATAAAGAAATATGCAAGCAGACGAACACCGATTCTTGTCGGTGTTTTTTGTTTTGTTTTTTATCGGGAGGTGCCGCATGAGTAATAGAATGACACTCCAAGAGATTGTTCGTGGGAATTACGGCAGAAAAATTGCATACACGAATGTAGAGAAAATAACGCCAGAGAATATCGTTTCTGTAATCGGAAAGTGTATCGGAGTTTTCAATGCAAATAAAACGGTCATTGAATACCTTTGGAATTACTACAAGGGAGATCAGCCGATACGTTACCGCAAAAAGGTTGTCAGAGACGATATCGTGAATAAGGTTGTTGAAAACCACGCATATGAAATTGTACAGTTTAAGGTCGGGCAAACATACGGCGAACCCGTGCAATTTGTTAGCCGCAAGGATGATGAGCGGATAAACAAAGCTGTAGACATTCTGAATGATTACATGGTGGATGTTGATAAACAGTCAAAGGATATTAAGTCTGGAGAATGGCAATCAGCAACAGGTACATCGTTTAAAGCTGTGCAGTTTTCGGACGGAGATATTAAATTTCGCATTGTATCCCCCACTCCGCTGAACACATTTGTAATTTATAACGCAAACACAGAAGAACCGATTTTGGCGGTGCAGGAATCGAAGGATAGGAACGGAAAAATGTATAAGAGGTGCTTTACGGAGACACATTCCTGTGAAGTACATTTTTCTTCCGTTACAGATTGGAGACTTCATGCTTTTGGCGGTATACCGATTGTGGAATACCCTAATAACCATGAGCGGTTATCTGATATTGAACTTGTCATTGACATTCTGGATTCCATTAACAATATGCAGTCGAACCGCATGGATTCCATTGAACAGTTTGTGCAATCGTGGATAAAATTTGTAAACTGTGATATCGATTCGGAAGAATTTGGAGAAATGAAAATGCTGGGTGCATTGGTTGTTAAGTCGAACAACGGCGAAAACAAAGCCGATGTCGATATTATGACACAGGAGTTGAACCAGACCGAATCACAGGTTGCAAAGGATGACCTATGGGACAACGCCCTTTCCATTCTCGCCATTCCGAATAAAAACAACAATAACTCTGGCGGAGATACGCAAGGGGCGGTGCAGCTTCGTAACGGTTGGGATTTCTCAAAGACGAGAGCGAAGCTGAAAGACCCCATTGTAAAAGCGGCAGAGAAACGCCTTGCAAAGGTAGTGCTGAATATCATCCGTATTAAGCATGAGGACTTAGGAATTACTACAAGGGATTTTGATGTGCAGATAAACCATAGTCCGCAGGACAATATGTATACAAAATCGCAGACACTCTATCAACTGCTACAGGCAGGAATACACCCTCTTATCGCAGTTAAGACTGTTGGCTTATGGGGAGATTCCGAAAAAACCTTCCTTCTTTCTAAACCCTACATGGATGCTTTGTGGCAGACAGCAGAAGAAAAGGAAGAACAGGAACGTAAGGCAACGGAGATTGCAAAACAGTCTCAAATGGTTGCAGAAGAATAAAGAGGTGGTTTCATGTCAAGAATCCCAAATGACGAATTGCATACAGAGAAAATTGTATATGAAACCTATTTCGGCGAAATGGAAATATCTGACGAAGAAAAGAAAGAACGGCTTGAGCTGGCAAAAGAACTTGAGCCGATTTTTATTTCTTTTTTTTATGCTTTTTTGGAACAAGGAGAAATCGAAGAAGATTTCATTCAAAGTCTTTCCGCAGAATACGAAAAGGCGGCGTTGAAGTTTCTAAAGGTCAGAGAGCCGCCAGCATACATAAAGGAATACTCGGAGAAAATCACAGAAGATATTATCCGAACAACAATTGAAAATAAGGATACGCCCTACTTTACATCTGTTGAGCGTGCCATGAATATTGCGGCAAATGAAGCGAATACCATTGGCAACTACCGAGAATACACCAGAATGGTTAAGCAAGGTTATAAATACAAAACATGGATAACCATGAATGATGATAAGGTGCGGCATACACACGCAGAATCGAATGGATATAAAATCGGGATATTCGATTCATTTCAAATAGGTGCATCCGAAATGTCCTTCCCTCGTGACTACTCTTTAGGGGCGAGTGCGGAAGAAATTGTAAATTGCAGATGTAGCCTGAAATACACGAAAACTTAAACAGTCCTTATGGGCTGTTTTTTGTTTATAAAAATTAAGCAGCTATGCGGTAAATAGCAAAACTCAGCAGGTGCGACCTGCGGTAACAAAAGCGTGAGTAAATGACAGGAGGTAATCACATGACAAGAGAACAGGTATTAAAACTTTTTCCAGATGCTACGGACGAGCAGATTACAAATCTGTTAAACCAGAGCAACAAGGAAGTGCTGAACGAAAAAAATAAAATCGCACAGTACAAAGAACAGGCTGAAAAAGCCGCAGAATTGCAGGAAAAACTTGATAAGTTTGAATCTGATGGACTGACAGAAGTCGAGAAAGCCAATAAAGCATTGGAAACAGCAAATGCAAGAATCGCAGAACTGGAAAAGGCACAGACATTGGCTACACAGAGAAATGCCGCAGTTGCGAAATTCAAAGTAACCGCTGAACAGGCGGCACAGATTGTCAAGGATGATGGATCTTTCGATTATGATGTTCTCGGACAGATTATCTCTGATAAAGAAACGGCTGCCGCAAAAGCCAAAGAGGTGGAGATTGCAAACAATTCCCCTAACCCTAACGGCAGTAATGGCGGCGGCGAAACACAGACGGAGGCTGAAAAAATCGCAAAAGACATCGGCAGTAAATGTTCTGATGCAAATAAAACGGCAGAATCCGTATTGAAAAATTATATGTAAGGAGGATGAAAAAATGAAGTTCAAAGAATCAAGCGTAACTACGCAAAAGGAAATTTTGAAAAGAAAACTCGGTGGTGAATTGTTCACTCCTGTCACTTTGGACGCATCTGCGTTTGCAGATGGTGTTTGCAAGGCTGGGAATCCTATTTCCTCAGAGGGGAAAAAGGTAAATGGTGGAAGCGGTGATTCGGCGGCAGTCGGTATTTGGCTTTATGACGTGTATGATTCTAATCCTAACGGAACTATCATCAAGGCTTTTGCTTGTGTAAACGAAGCAAATGCGAACGCGAACGCAGGAATTACGATTGCGGAGGCGGTAAAGACGGCACTGCCACTGATTGTATTTGAATAAGGAGGTGCAAAAGGAATGAATATTAGAGATGTATATAACGCAAAGGCGATTGCCCTTGTGCAGACAGAGGTTGCGAGTAACAGAATCCCCTATCTGGGTGAAGGTCTGTTCCCTGCAAAAAAGAAAATGGGTCTTGACCTGAAATGGATTAAGACTTCAAAGGGTTTGCCTGTTTCTCTGTCTCCTTCTAACTTTGATGCAGTTTCTACACTGAGAAGTAGAGAAGGATTTAAGATGACTGAGACAGAAATGGCGTTCTTCCGTGAATCCATGCTTGTGAAGGAAATTGATGAACAGGAAATCATGCGTGTGCAGGATGCAGCAGACCCATACGCGCAGGACGTATTAAGCAGAATCTTTGACGATGCAAACACTCTAATTGAAGGTGCGATGGTTGTGCCAGAGAGAATGATTATGCAGTTGCTTGCACCATCTGACGGTTCTCCTAAAATCTCTATACAGGCAGATGGTGTTACATACGCATACAATTACGACCCTAACAACGATTACAAAACAAACAACTTTGCAGAGTTGTCTGGGGAAACTGATAAATGGTCTGATATTGAAAACTCCGACCCTCTTGAAGATGTTTCTAATGGGCTGGATTCTGTTGAGGCTAAAACAGGCGAAAGACCTTCTATTATGATTGTTTCCAGAAAGACTATGGATTATCTGAAACAGAATAAAAAAATCAAATCTGCAATTCTGGCGCAGAATGTAACGGCAAATATCTTTATGAATGATAACAGAGTGAAGGAACTCTTTTCTTCTGAACTTGGGGTAAATATCATTGTTTACTCTAAACAGTACAAAAACGAAGAAGATGTCGTTGCCAAATTCTATCCAGATGGTTTTGCAACACTGATTCCTAACGGCCCACTGGGTAACACATGGCGCGGTACTACACCAGAAGAGCGTACTCTGATGGGAAGTAAGGAAGCGGATGTATCCATTGTCAATACAGGCATTGCGGTTGCGGTAACGGTTTCTAATGACCCTGTGCAGACAAAGACAACCGTATCCGAAATTGTACTGCCCTCTTACGAGAGAATGGACAGCACCTATGTTATTAAGTGCTACTAAAAAGGAGGTCGGTTAAATGAAATTCGACCATAAAGTGAAGCATAATGGCATCTGGTATGAGCCTTTTGAGGAAGTACCAGATACTGACGGAAAGAGAACTTATACAAAAAGCGAAATTGCAAAAATGCCTGTCAATGAACTACGGCAGTTGGCGTTGACCGTAGGTGTTGAGGGTGCAGAAGAAATGAACGGCACAGAACTGAAACATTATCTCCTGTCCGTATTCGGATTGTAAAGGGGTGATTGCTTATGGCTGATTACAGCATTTTGGAACAAGTGAAAATCAGACTGCGGCAGTTTCACGTTGACGAGAATGATACTGTGGTATTCGACAACAAGGAGGAAAATCCACTTTTGAACCAACTGATAGAGCAGGCGAAAAAAGAGATTGCCATAAAGCGTATGTATCCAGATACATACTCGGAGGATGATATTGCGGAGGATTTGAAAAGGTTTGAGAACAATATCGTTGACTTGGCAGTCTATGACCGCTCACAGGCAGGAGAAGCCTATATGGCAAGCTATTCTGAAAACGGAGTGAGCCGTTCTTGGAAGAATAGAGAGGATTTGTTCTTTGGCGTATACCCGTTTGTAAAGGTTCTTTAAAGTGGTTAAAGCAAACCAGCTTTAGTCGTTTTTAGTGCGTTGCCGTTTCAAAATGTTAAGTATACTTTCAATAATTCTATAGAATTATGAAAGTTTGAGCGAAAATAAATGAAATTTCATTAAATTTTCTACTTAATTTCAATTAAATTCGATAGATTTTAATTTATTGGAAAACGGCAGCAGGGGCGCATCGTATTATGTGGCGGTGGGCTGATGCGCAATTATTAAGAAGAAAAGGGGGGCAGAAATGCAAGTCGAAATAGCATACCTCATAAGTATAGTATCTTTGGCATTTTCCGTCTTTTTCGGGTTGAAAAGTAGCAAGCATACAGACACAAAGGATATTGAGGAGCGTGTGAAGGATAACACCAGAATCAATATGAAACTGGATGCTATCGCAGGAACAACACAGGAAATAAAGTCGGAAATATCCACAATGAGAGAAGAAATCAATAAGCACAATGATAAGATTATCAAGTTGGAGCAGAGCCTTAAATCTGCACATCATAGGCTTGATACTCTTGAGGAACGAATGAATCATGAGTAGGTGGTTTCAAATGCTCGATATTAACAGACAAAAGATGTTCTATGCAAAGCAAATCGGTCAAGTCCCTGTCTATGATACGGACGAGGATGGGAATTTGAAATACATCACTGTGGACGGAAACCAAGTGCCGATAGAGACAGGGGAATACACAATGGGATACGATGTACCAGTTCCATTCTATTCTTCAATCAGCAACAAATTGAGCGAATCTCTTATCAAGGAGTTTGGCGTTGATAATTCAACAAATTTCGTTCAGATTGTCGATGACAAGGGAAAACTTCCTTTGTCTGTCGGGGACTTGGTGTGGAAGAAATCAGCGGTGCAGTATAAAGCGGCAATGGTCGATAAGACAAGCTGCGATTACATTGTCAAGGGCGTTGCGGATGAAGGTCTGACGGTTGATTTGTTTCTTTTGCAAAAGAATGTAAAGTAGGTGCAGTATGGAAAATAAAAATGTAAATGTTCTTGGAGAGAAGTATTCAATTATGTTTGTGGATGAATATCCGGAACGGTTTTCGGATTTTGAGGAATCGGCGGATGCCTTGTGCAATTTCTATGACAAAGTGATTTATGTATTAAATCCAAAAGAAAAAGACCTAACGGAAGATGGGAAAATCAACTTAAATAAAAGGAAACTTAGGCATGAGATAGTCCATGCCTTTCTTTTTGAAAGTGGTTTATCTTCCAATACACATGGGATTTATGGTGCATGGGCTGAGAACGAGGAAATGGTTGACTGGATTGCAATACAGTCTCCGAAAATATTTAAAGTGTTCCAAGAACTTGAAATTTTGTAGGTGGTTCTATGTCTAAGAAAATATCAATCAATATCATGTCCAATAAGTCCATCCAGAACGCCGTAAAAGAGGTTGAGAACTACGCTTATGAATTGACCGATAAATGTAACCTACTTGCGAAAAAACTCGCTCAAATCGGCGCACAGACCGCCAAAATGAAGGTTGCTCAATACGATGCTGTTTATACAGGAGAACTTCTTAGCAGTATCAATTATGAGCAAGGGGCGGTTATTAAAAAAGGTGCAACGTGGATTGTGTACACTGGATGCGTTTGGGCAAAATTTATTGAATTCGGTACAGCCGTTGTCGGGAAGGAAAATCCGCATCCCGATATTGGCATTGTTGGTTGGAAGTATGACGTAAATAATCATGGAGAAAAAGGATGGTTTTACTTTCGTGACGGCGAATGGCACTGGACAAAGGGTATGCCCTCTCGCCCGTTTATGTATGAAACTTCCATAGAATTAGCAGAAAAGATTGCGGAAGTTGCAAAGGAGGTGTTTGGTTGAGTGATAATTCATGGGCTTATGACCTTGGAACGGTTGTGTTTTCAATCGTAAAGGCGAAAGCCAAGCCAAAATTGGAATCGAAATTTCCAACTGTATACTTCACAAGCAACGGAAAGAAATTAAGTGATGCCATCTTCCCTACCGTCTATATTCATCGTATGGCGGCGGCGGAACGTGGAGCAGACCTTGAGGGACTTTCCATCAACGCAACCTTGGAAACCTTCCAAGTCGATGTATTCACAAACACAAGCCAGTCGGATGTAGGCAGAATAATGTCCGTTGTAGCAGACGTATTCAAAGAAATGCGGTTCAAGGTTATTGCCCTTCCAGAATTTAATGAGGGGGATACATACAGAAGTACCGCAAGATTCCAAAGAGCAATAGGAGCAAATGACAGTTTAACGTGATAAAGCCTAAACGGGCTTTATTTTTTTATGCAAAAAAAGGAGGAATGAAATATGGCAGTAGCAGGTATTTCCAGTTTGGGAATCACATTCGGTTACGGTGTGGAAACCACAGCAGGAACAAAACCAACGAGTTTTAAAAAGCTGACAAGAATAAATACTATCGGCGGCATTACCATTGAGCCAGAACAGATTGACGCTTCTGCGCTGGAAGATGAAATTACAAGATACGTTAAGGGTAGAGCTGACACAGGCGGCTCTTTCAATATCACAGTAAACCTTACTGACGATACAAGAAAAGAATGGGAGAATCTGATTACAGAATACAAGGGTTTGACAGGTGGCAAAAGAATGTGGTTTGAAACAATCGTTCCTGGTTTTGAAAACTCTTTCTTTGTTGTGGCACAGCCGCCCGAACAGATTCCACAGCCAGAAATCAGCCAGAACGAACTTTTGACAGTTGAAATGCCGCTGACGATTGAGGAATATAAGGGCATGGATACCACGGTTGCGTTCACGGGGGAATAAAACGCTATTCGCAGAATGAACAGGCTGTGACGGATAGCGAAGAAAACGCCAATTCAGCCGAATATTACTACTAATAAAACTTAAAGGGATGGAGAAAGACCCATCCCTTTTTTATTTGTTCAGAAAAAGGAGATATGCAAATGAAAAACTTTACCATTAACAGAAAAGTATATAAGGCAAAAGAATTTGATTTTAACCTTGTTTGCGACTTGGAGGATGAAGGTATTTCTCTTGAGGTCATGCAGGATAAACCTATGTCTATGATGAGGGCGTATTTCGGTATCTGTGCTGGCATTGGCAGAAATGCGGCTGGGGAAGAAATGCAGAAACACATTGTTTCCGGTGGAAGTTTTGAGGAAATGGCAGAAGCTATGTCTGATGCTATGGAACAGTCTGATTTTTTTCGGTCTGCCAACAAGACAACGGAAGCGGAAACTGCGGAAAATCAGAGCGAAGCGGAATAAGAAAAAACTACAAATCGTTTCGTGAGTTGTTGACTGCTGAATGGTTCCCACAGGCATACTCTATCGGGGTTTCGTGGGATGAATTTTGGAGAATGAATCCAAGGATATTATCTGCGATTGCAGAGGGATACAACCAACGTGTCAGAAACGCAGATTACATGAATTGGATAAACGGTCAGTATACGCTTGCCGCCGTCACTGTCGGCGTAGAGCGAAATTTGGCAGGAAGAAAAGCGAAATCCGAATATCCAAAAAATCCGTTCTTTGAAGAAATCGAAAAGCAGAACAAACCTCTTTCTGATGAAGAATTGCAAAAGCAGCGTGAATTGTTTGTTGAGCGTTTGAAAACCATGCAGTCTAACTTTGAAATCTCTCACGGAAAGGTGGTGGAAATGAATAATGAGTGAAATAGATAAACTTGAAATAAAGATTGTTGCGGATGCCGCCGATGCGGAAAAGTCTGTCAAAAAGCTAAGCAAGACTATTGAAGGTATCGGGAAAACAGGAGATTCTACAAAGCAAATTCGTGAAATTAAATCTGTTTTGGAGAGCATTAAAACGCCAGAAATAGAGATTAACGGCATAAAAGAATTTGCGAAACAAGCAAGAATCATAGCGCATAACTTTTCAAAAGCCGCAAAAAGCGCAAAGGAAATCGGTGCTTCGTTAAAAGGCGTGAATCTCGGACAACTCACAAAAAAGACAAAAAAAGAATCTGCACCTGTTGAAGATTATAGTCATTTGAAGGACATTCCTATTTTTGATATGGGCAAGCAGATTAACGGTAAGCCAATACAGGATGCCGCAAAATCTATGTCTGATTTAACGAGCGAAACGAGCAGTGCTGTTTCCGTTGCAGGACAGCTTGCTGCCACGATGGAACGTGTTTCTGAAAACGCTGCAAAAACAGACAGATTTTCCGGAATAGAAAAAGAGATTTCAAAAAATCTTGGCATGACAGGCGTTCTGGATATTGATAATGGGAAATTCGCTGAAACCATAGAGGAATCAAAAAGCCTTATCAATGGATTTAGAGTTGACTTAGAAAAACTCGGACTTAGCGAAATCAAATTTCCGGAAATCGAAAAGGCAGAACGAGAATTTAAAAATATGGAAAATACGGTTAGAGTTCTGACCGAAACCATAGAAGAATTGAAATCGTCTGGTGCAAATGCAAAACAGTTAAAGCCGCTTGAAAAGCAGTTGGAGAGAATAAGCCAAAAATCAAAAATAGCAAATCTTAATCTGAAAGATACTATTGCACTTGCACGCTCTAAAATACCGAACATTCAAGAGGGTTTGCAGGAAAATCAGAGTAAAAAAACGCAACGTGAAGGAACGAGGAAACGCTCAAATAAATCTCGTGGTCGTTCATCCGGTGGGCTTTTTGGTCGATCTGGCGGTCGCAATAGTTTTTCTTTGCCAAAAATGGTTGGTATGTCTGTACTGTACTCCACTGTATTTCAGCTGATTGGTACCATACAGTCTGCATTTGCAGAGGGTATACAAAGTTTAGCGCAGTACAGCCAATCGGTAAACGCCAACATTTCCTCTATGATGTCCGCTTTAATGCAGTTGAGAAACGCATTTGCGGCGGCATTTGAGCCTATTCTTTCTGTTGTCGCACCCTACCTTGCTACTTTCATTAGTTGGCTTGCGAAGGCAATCAATATGTTGGGGCAATTCATTGCGGCACTTACGGGCAAAGGGTATGCGGTACAGGCTAAAAAAGTGCAGATGGACTACGCGAAAAGTCTGCAAAAAACGGCAGGGGG
>ERZ791731.613-NODE-613-length-18162-cov-2.962_pt1 | contig 18162 bp, 11 predicted proteins | sample MGYA00509954_ERZ791731 | MGnify/ENA primary metagenome ERZ791731 (study PRJEB30046, sample SAMN00715134) | human gut metagenome | study: EMG produced TPA metagenomics assembly of the A metagenome-wide association study of gut microbiota in type 2...
AAATTTAGCCATAATAAAAGGTCCTACGGCTTTAGGATCGTTATTGCGGATAGTTTCATTAATATAATAGTCATAATCGCCGGAACGATAGACCTTTCCTCCCAATCCTGCCACTGCACAAGCCTTGGTGATGGTTACCAATCCGTTCTTGTCCACTTCGATAAAATTATCCAGGAATCCTTTGTAGCCTTTCAATGCCACATCCAGATAAGACTTATCAATATATCCCAGACGAACCGCCTTAAAGAGCGAATAAATGAACATAGCGGAACAAGAAGATTCAACGTAATTACCCTTATCACCACTCCGGTCCATCACCTGATACCATCCTCCGGTCTTCGGATCCTGAAGTTTCTTCACCTGCACAGCTACATTATTCAATATATCAAGCAGGGAATCTCTTCCGGCTTCATGTTGCGGAATAAATTCGAGCACATCCACCAATGCCATCGCATACCATCCCATTGCACGTCCCCACGTATGTTTCGACTGTCCGGTCACCGGGTCCGCCCAACGTTCGGTGCGGCTTACATCGCACGCATGACGATAAAGACCATTTTTAGGATCGTACGTATGACGGGCACAAGTGACAAACTGGTTGATTACATCTGCATAGTCCTGCGGAAGATTATTACGGAATGCATATTCCGCGTAGAAAGGAGCTCCCATGTAAATTCCGTCCAGCCACATTTGGTGGGGATAAATCTTTTTATGCCAAAAACCACCGTCCTCATTACGCGGTTGTCCTTCAAACTGGCTATAAAGCAAGTCGAGCGCTTTCTTATATTTAGGATTCTTGGTCTGCTCATAGATACGGAAAAGGATTTTTCCGGAGTTGATGCGGTCGAGACTGTAATCGGTTAATTTATAAGCGGTAATGCTTCCGTCTTCGTGCACCATTGTATCCGTATACGCGATAGCGTAATCGCGAATTTTCTTGTCGCCATAAGCGTCGTACACATCGAGCATGGCTCCCAGTTCAAGTCCGTGGCAATAATCCCACTTCAGTTTCGGCTGAAAGTCGAGCTGCCAGGATTCGGGGTAACGGATCATTTCCGATTCAGTCAGTCGCACAGACCAGGGAAGTTTGCTGTCTACCTGTTGTGCCGATACAGAAGCGGTCATTGTAACCAATAAAGCCACTATAAAAAAATTATAAAAAGGAGTTCGTCTCATGGTTTGTTATTTTAAGGATTCAACATAGTCTTTTTTCACGGTACGAAAGTAGTGTTTTTCCTCCAAACCCAGTGGGATTTTTTAGTCAAGTAGGTGCATTTTTTGTTTTTCGTGCACGGAAACGACTAATTTTGTGCACGCAAACGTCAAAAATGTCCATTTTTGATGCAATATCTGATAAATTAATACTTTCGTCTTGGAAGAAAGCGGAAAAGGTCGTACTTTTGGCACGGTTTACAACTAATACCCTCTGGGGGAAACACAGTAATTTATCATTTAAAACAGAGAAAAAATAGAACAGAATGGAAGAAGTATTCAAGTACATTATCGGTCTCGGGGCGGCAGTGATGATGCCGGTCATTTTCACAATTTTAGGAGTATGTATCGGAATTAAATTTGCTAAAGCGCTGAAAAGCGGTTTATTAGTAGGTGTCGGTTTCGTCGGATTGTCGGTAGTGACAGCGTTGCTTACCAGCAGCCTGGGCCCTGCACTAAGTAAAATGGTAGAAATCTACGGATTGGAACTGGGTATTTTCGACATGGGTTGGCCGTCTGCGGCAGCAGTAGCCTACAATACTTCGGTCGGTGCTTTCATTATACCGGTTTGCCTGGGTGTCAACATCCTTATGTTGGTTACCAAGACAACACGTACTGTCAATATCGACCTTTGGAACTATTGGCACTTCGCATTTATCGGAGCCATCGTTTATTTTGCTTCCGACAATATCTATTGGGGATTCTTCGCTGCCATCATCTGCTACATCATTACGCTGGTAATGGCTGATATGACTGCTCCCGCTTTCCAGAAGTTCTATGATAAAATGGACGGTATCTCTATTCCCCAACCGTTCTGCCAAAGTTTTGTTCCGTTCGCTATTGTTATCAACAAACTGCTCGATATGATTCCGGGATTCGACAAACTGAATATCGACTCGGAAGGTATGAAGAAGAAATTCGGTCTGATGGGAGAGCCGTTGTTCCTGGGTATCGTGATTGGTTGCGCTATCGGGGCATTGGGCTGCGGAAGCTGGAAAGAAGTGGTAGACAGTATTCCGGGCATTCTCGGACTGGGTATCAAGATGGGTGCGGTAATGGAATTGATTCCCCGTATCACGAGTCTTTTCATCGAAGGCTTGAAACCTATTTCTGATGCTACCCGCGAACTTATCGCCAAAAAATATAAGAGTAACACAGGTTTGAGCATTGGTATGAGCCCCGCACTGGTAATCGGTCATCCGACTACGCTGGTGGTTTCACTGCTTCTGATTCCTGTCACTATTTTCCTCGCAGTTATCCTTCCGGGCAACCGTTTTTTACCGCTGGCATCCCTGGCAGGTATGTTCTACTTGTTCCCGATGATTCTGCCTATTACAAAAGGTAACGTGGTGAAATCATTTATTATCGGCTTGGTAGCATTAATCGTAGGTCTGTATTTCGTGACCGAACTTGCCGGATTCTTCACACTAGCTGCCAAAGACGTATATGCCGCTACGGGCGACCCGACGGTGAATATTCCTGCGGGCTTTGAAGGCGGCGCGCTCGACTTTGCTTCCAGTCTTTTCTGCTGGGGTATCTTCCACCTGACTTACAGCCTGAAGATTATCGGCCCGGCAATCCTCGTGGTACTCGCACTCGGAATGGCTATCTACAACCGTATCCGCATGAATAGAAATGATGCCAAGGCTGCATTGAACAGTAACAGTAATAAGGAATAAGTAGAAAACTCGTAACTGACAATAAGTAGTATATAATATATAATCCAAATAAAAATTCGAAAGATGAAAAAATTAGCAATTGCAATGATGTTGGGTATCGCAGCTATGTCTGCTTCTGCCCAGGTGAATTACAAGATGCAAGTGGCTTGCAGTCCGCAAGACGTGAAAACGTATGATACAAACCGCCTGCGTAGTAGCTTCCTGATGGAAAAAGTAATGGTTCCGAACGAAATCAACCTTACTTATTCTATGTACGACCGCCTGATCTTCGGTGGTGCTGTTCCTGCAACGAAGGAACTGGTACTGGAAACTATCGACCCGCTGAAAGCTAAATTCTTCCTGGAACGTCGCGAGCTGGGGGTTATCAACATTGGTGGCGAAGGTATCGTAACTGTTGACGGCAAAGAATACACACTGAAATTCAAAGATGCACTGTACGTAGGTAGAGGCAAGCAGAAAGTGACTTTCAAGAGCAAAGATTCAAGCAATCCTGCCAAGTTCTATATCAACTCGGCTACTGCCCACAAGGAATACAAGACTCAGTTGATTACTATCGACGGACGCAAAGGTTCTCTGAAAGCTAACTCTTTCGCTGCCGGAAAGATGGAAGAAAGCAACGACCGCGTCATCAACCAGTTGATTGTGAACAACGTACTTGAAGAAGGCCCTTGCCAACTGCAAATGGGATTGACAGAACTGAAACCGGGTAGCGTATGGAACACAATGCCGGCTCATACTCACAGCCGTCGTGTGGAAGCTTACTTCTACTTCAACGTGCCTGCCGACAACGCTATCTGCCACTTCATGGGTGAACCGCAGGAAGAACGCATCGTATGGATGCAGAACGAACAGGCTATCATGTCACCGGAATGGTCTATCCACGCTGCTGCCGGAACAAGCAACTATATGTTCATCTGGGGTATGGCTGGTGAAAACCTCGACTACGGAGATATGGACAAGCTCAAATATACAGAAATGCGCTAATCGTTGCGCGGCTCTGCATTACATATATAAAATCCGAGAAACTTCATCCTTTCCCCCACCGGGAGAAGGGATGAAGTTTTCCGGGTTTTATATACTTCAACCTCCCCCCCGACGTTACAGACTAGACGTGTTATGAAACGATAAATATACTCTTTGAAACAAATAGCATATAAATGTAACGAATAATACATGAATTCGACCAAATTTTACAAATAAAATCCAGTCGAAATCCCGACCTTTGTCAACGAATCAAAATCTATTTAAATCCATTATCATGAATGCATTTCAAAAAACAGGCGAGAAAATGACAAACTACAGATGGACTATCTGTGCTATGCTATTCTTTGCTACTACAGTTAATTACCTCGACCGCCAGGTGCTTTCCCTTACCTGGGACGAGTTTATCAAACCGGAATTTCACTGGAACGAAGTTCACTACGGTACAATTACTTCCGTATTTTCTATTGTATATGCAATATGTATGTTGTTCGCCGGCCGCTTTATCGACTGGATGGGCACAAAGAAGGGGTATCTATGGGCAATCGGCGTATGGTCGGCAGGTGCTTGTATGCACGCTCTTTGCGGTATCGTGACCGAACAGTATGTAGGTATGCACAGCGCAGCCGAACTGATGGCTGCTACAGGTGACGTAGTGGTGGTACTGGCTACCGTAAGTATGTACTGTTTCCTTGCCGCACGCTGTATCCTGGCTCTCGGTGAAGCGGGTAACTTCCCGGCTGCTATCAAAGTAACGGCAGAATACTTCCCTAAGAAAGACCGTGCCTACGCTACTTCTATCTTCAACGCCGGTGCTTCTATCGGTGCCTTGATTGCTCCGGTTTCTATCCCGCTGATTGCGAAAGCATGGGGATGGGAAATGGCATTTATCGTTATCGGTGCCCTCGGTTTCGTTTGGATGGGTATGTGGATATTCATGTACGATGCTCCGTCAAAGAGCAAGCACGTCAACAAAGCCGAATTGGATTATATCGAACAAGATAAATATGAAGAAGGCGCTGCTCCGGTAGTTGTTGAAGAGAAGGATGAGAAGAAGATGAGCTTCCTTCAGTGCTTCACTTATAAGCAGACATGGGCTTTTGCCGCCGGTAAGTTTATGACGGACGGTGTGTGGTGGTTCTTCCTGTTCTGGACTCCGTCTTACCTGAATACCCAATTTGATATCAAAACTTCCGACGGATTGGGTATGGCATTGATTTTCACGCTGTATGCTGTGACAATGCTGTCTATCTATGGTGGTAAACTTCCGACTATCTTTATCAATAAGACGGGTATGAATCCGTATGCCGCACGTATGAAGGCGATGTTGATTTTCGCGTTCTTCCCGTTGGTGGTGCTTTTGGCACAGCCGTTGGGTACGTTCTCTCCGTGGTTCCCTGTTATCCTGATCGGTATCGGTGGCGCTGCCCACCAGTCATGGTCGGCCAATATCTTCTCTACCGTAGGTGATATGTTCCCGAAAACAGCGATTGCAAGTATTACAGGTATCGGTGGTATGGCCGGTGGTGTAGGTTCAATGTTGATGCAGTTTGGTGCAGGTCTTCTGTTTGTTCACGCTGACGAAACGCACATGACGTTCATGGGATTTGAAGGCAAACCTGCCGGATATTTCATCATGTTCTGTATCTGCGCCGTGGCTTACCTGATTGGTTGGGTTATCATGAAAGCATTGGTACCGAAGTACAGACCTATCGTACTGGATTAATCAATCCTGAACTATAATAAAAGAAAAGAGGAAGATGTCCGATGACGGATTATCTTCCTCTTTTTTTATAACAAATCTTTTCAGACAAAAAGAAAAAATAAAAAAGCCTCTTCTCCCGAAGAAGGCTTTTTAGGTTTACTTATTCTGCATCATCACCCTGCAATATTTTCAACCGAACACTAAAAAACAGTGTTCTTGCATTCCTATAATGAAGGATAGTAAACGTTAAGATGAAAAAAAGGGAAGTCTCACGACTTCCACAATTCTTCTAACCTTAAATCTAAATCTCTATGAAAAAAACGTAATGCAAAGATAATGGTTTATCCCACACAGCGTTATTAATAAACTCTATAAAGAAGCAGAGAATATTTAAGATTTACTAATAAGACGGTTACGAATGGCAAACTACAGACAAGAGCTCGGCATAAATAGGGTTAAGTTTCAATAGTTGCGGCACTCCTGTCATAAACATCTGCTTGCGGGCACGAGTAAGGGCAACATTCAATTTCCGGTCAATCCGAGTACCGTTTTCCTCCGTCATATTTGCCAGAAACTTCAACTGATAAGCCCGGTTCACACAGAAAGAGTAGATAATGACATCCCGTTCGCTACCTTGGAAGCGCTCCACGGTGTCTACCAATATATCCTCCAAAGGAGCAATACCCAAAGCGGCAATTTCTTTCTTAATCAAGGCTATCTGACTGCGATAAGGAGTGATGACACCTAAAGTGACAGCCGGGTTGAAACCGGAAACAGCTGCATACTGCCGATAGATAGCCGCGGCCAACCGTGCCACAATCCGCGCCTCCGAATGGTTCATCTTGGCCGACTGTGCCGACGGTTCGACTGCGGAAGGCAGAAAAGCGACACGACGAGTCAGCAAGCCGGCAAACTCACAATCACACAATTCAGGAGCAAGGGTCAGCTCACCCTGCTGGTGCGGCAAGCCAACCGGCTCCAGCAGACCACCGTAAAAAGCACGATTAGGAAACAAAGATACCTCGATATTCATGCGTCCCTGACGACAGAGCATGTCATAGGAGGGATGAGGGATAAGGAATGAAGGATGAGAGGTTGATGTCTGGCGATTGGCGCTCTCCCTGGAGAGGTTTCTATAAAGGCGTTCGAAAAGGGAATCTTTCAAATTATACAATCCGATGGCCTGCAAAGCTTCGTCACACACTTCCGACTGCTCGGACGATTGCAAGACCACTGCGGGCAGCTGCTTATGGTCACCTATCAAAATAAATTTGCCGATGGCATCCGCGCCTGCAGGATTACGGGTACAGAGTAATCCCAGCAGTTGTGGTTCCAAAATTTGAGTAGCCTCATCCACAATCGCTACATCAAAAGTCTTCAACCGGAAAAGCTCGGTCTTGGAAGAAAGCGTGGCAACCGTACCGACAAAAACACGGCAACGGGCAATGCGCTCTTGCACCTGCCGCCGAGTGGCACAAGGTTCCAGCACATTCTCAATCAGATACGGGCGGAATGACTCATCACAAGACAACTCACTGCCTAAACGGATAAAGTCTATTTCAGGCTCAATGGAGGTCAGCGCCTTACTGATTTCATCTACGGCACGATTGGTATACGAAAGCAGCAAAATCTGTTTCCCCTCCCGGTAAAAGGCTTCTACCATGCCCCGTAGCGCGCGGGAGGTCTTACCGGTACCCGGAGGACCGATTAAAAGGAAATAGTCGCGGGCAGCCTGCGCTTTCAGAGTAATCCGCGAAAAATCATCCGGAGCGGTCGCAATAGCGGCATCCAAAGAAGCATCGAATTCGGGAGGGCGCTGCCCCAACAACAAGTCACGTCGTCTTTGGGTGGCAGAAAGAAAAGCGGAAAGTCCCAGATACATGCTACGAAAGGAGGTGTCCATATAGTCGTGCTCTATGGCATAAAGGCTAGCAGCAGGCAATACACCCGCATTCTGCTGAGTGGCACGAAGACGGATGCAGACTTCGTCATCGGATATGCGCTCTATATTACCTTTGAATACCATCTTGTTGGTAACGTTGTCGGTATCCGTATTCCGTTCGTAAAGAACCACCGCATCACCCTGACGGAAATTGGGCAAACTCCCCCCTACTCCCGGCTCCGCGGAGTATTCCCTCCCCCTCCCTACCGGGGAGGGGGTACGGGGGGAGAGGCTTAAATACGGTTTATGCGCATCTGCCGCATGATTCTCGCAAATAGCCAAATCGTACAGAATTTCACCTGCCTCACATTTCTCAGCCAGTGTGGAAAGCCAGAGGGCGGCAGCGCCGGTACGTCCTTCATAATCCACATCTCCAGATTTGGAGGTATAGAGTTCCTTGGTTATAAAATTATAGAGCGTATAAAAATAGCTTTGTTCCAACGACGAAAGCGAACGGATGCGTTGCGCTACGGCATCGATGGAAGGGTAAAGGAAACGTTTCCACAAGGTATTGTCCAAACCGCGCTCGTTCAAGGTGTCCGGATGAATGTCTTTCAGGCGCTCTGCCGTATACTGAGGGCTGTTCCGTAACTGGATGCCATATTCATTGGCTACAATTCGGTTGCGCACATCCATCACACGGCGCACCATTGCCCACGAAGGACGCGCCGGATAAAGCAACGGATAACGGGTATAGAGCAGATAAGCCTTTACATGCCGATGGTCCATTCCCATAGAATACTCCAAGACAGCCTGATAGAGCAACATCTGTACCTTATTGTTTTCTTTAGGCTCCACCTTGCCGCGGATGGAATACTCGTCCGCCTTACCGGACTTCATTTCAATGAACGAGGTCATATCCCGCTGCATGTAGTCCAGACGCCCTTGCAAACCCAATGCTTCACAGATGTAAGAGGGTTCCAGCACGGCATCAGTCCTATCGAGTTCATAGCCGGATGCACGGAATGTTTCTGTCACCGTCCGGCGGATATTGTCGAAATGGCACTTGCAATCGGAAAAGAATTCGGCTTCCTTCTCCCGGTCGCGCAGGTCGGCACATGCTGCCAGCTCAATGGGATAAGAACGGAAGGCCTTCTTCATGCATGCCAAATAATCGGGTGCCTCCTTAGCATGAATCCACTCGTCCAGAAAGAGGTTGGCAATATTACCCAGCAGTAACGGACGGGTATTGTCCGGCGACTGGAGCCGTGCCAGGATATAGTTGGCAGGATGATGTCCGTAATCCTTAAAGCATTCGGCAAGCGAACTGATGTCTATCAAGTAATCGGGCTCAAGTATAATAAAGGAGGGAGTAAGTATGCCGGCTTCGTCCACCGTAACATCCAGCAGATTGACCTGGGCATGCCGCCACAGAATCCGGCAGGTTTCTGCAAACTCTTCATTAATCTGAGGTACATTGTAACGGACACGCAATGGTTCATCGGCCACAGTGTCTACGGGCAGTACATATAAGTAAGTATCATCGGCATACTGAAAACAGACGCGCATGCGCTTTATCCGCTCTTTGGCGGGCGGTGCCACTATATAGGTGGCATCCGCACGGGGCAGCAGGCGATAAAGCCCGGCAGGTATCTCCTTCCCCGTCAAGCGCTTGACAAAGAATGCCAGTGTCTTGGCATCACGCAACAACTGTTCACGTTGCGGTTCCGTCTGGCGGTTCAGAATAGCATTGGAGGTCAGCCGGAAGGTATGCAGACGGTTCTGTTCCACGGTGGAAAGTCCGGCCTTCGAAGCCACGAAACTGATACGTGCAGAAAGATCCGTCATCTGCAAGCTTCCGTCGGGCATCTGTGTACGGCACAAACGCTCCAGCAATTCGCGCAATTGCCGATAGGCCACATCCAGGGAGCTTTCCTCAACGTGGCAGGCTTCCTGCAATATACTAAAATATTCTTTTACTTCACAATCCGTCATTCCTCTGTCTCCACTTCTTCCGCTTCATCATCAGTTTTTTTATCCTTTATCATCAGGATACTCAACTCATAGAGCAGATAAAGCGGCACCGCCACTACTGTCAAGGTAAACGGGTCACCGGTCGGAGTAATGATGGCCGAGGCAATAACAATGATGACAACAGCATGACGGCGGTATTTCCGCAAAAAGGTCTTGTGCACCAGTCCCAGCAGGGAAAGCAACCATGTCACCAGCGGCAGTTCGAATGCCAGCCCCATGCAAAGCACCAGCATCATGAAATTGTCAATGTACGAGTTCAGGGAAATTTGATTCTCGATGGCTGCACTCAGTTGATAAGTAGAAAGGAAACGCAAAGTCAGTGGATAGACCATAAAATACCCCAGCGACACACCGATGAAAAACATCACCGTACCTATACCCAGCGCTTTCCTCACCCCTTTACGCTCGTTTGGATAAAGGGCAGGGCTTACAAAGCGCCAGATTTCATAGAATATATAAGGAGCAGCCGTAACCACCGACATCCAGAAAGCGGTAGACATGTGGACAAAGAACGGTGCGGCAAGATTGATATTGATGAGTTTCACATGAAACTCCTGAGTAAAGAATTCATCCTTCAAATCCAATTCCTGCCCTATCCAACGGAGCAGGTCATAGAAAACAAAGTCGTTATGGCAAGGAGCCAGTATCACGTTGTCAAACAGATAAGGCATGGCAATAAAATAACCGATAGCCAATACAAACCACACACCAAGCACACGAAACAGTACCCGGCGCAACTCGTCCAAGTGATCCCAAAAGGTTAGCTCTTTTTCTGCCATAAACACCAATGCATTTACTATTTTACGATTTACTATTTGGGCTACGCAGTGGAATGAAAGATAACAAGTCTACCCATACTTCTGCAATTTGCAGAGTATCAAATAGTAAATCGTAAATAGTCAAATAGTAAATCCTTTTATTTCTTTTCAGCCGGTTTATCCAAATCTTCCTGAGCCTTGTTTATCTCTTCTTTGGCTTCATTCACACCATCCTTGAAGCTCTTCACGCCTTTGCCCAAACCACGCATCAATTCGGGAATTTTCTTACCGCCAAACAATAGTAAGATGACCAATGCAATAATTATCCATTCGGAGCCGCTGGGCAGAAAGCCTAATAAAAGTAAGTTTGTCATAGTTATATCTGATTAATTATAATGCAAAGATAGAAAAATTAAGGATTAGGGATTAAGGATTAAGGATTAATTTTATTGTAATCTCCATCCCCTAATCCCTGCCCCCTATCTTCAGTCTTGATAATAAACACGTTTTACCCGCGTAGAAACGCTTGTCAACACCTCATAAGGAATAGTTGCAAGCGCATCGGAAAGAACGGTTATAGGCAGATGATTACCAAAAATTTCCACACTGTCACCCTCCTTGCAATCGATGTCCGTTACATCAATCATACAGACATCCATGCAGATATTCCCTACATAGGCAGCCCGTTGGCCGTTTACAAGACAATAGGCATGTCCGTTTCCAAGATGGCGATTCAGACCGTCGGCATAACCAATGGGAAGAGCCGCTATACGTGACGGACGGGTGAGATGCCCTTTCCGGCTATACCCAACCGTATCCTCTTCAGGAACATCACGTATTTGGAGGATGGTAGTCTTTAACGTGCTCACATTATTCATAATGGAATTGTCTATGGGATTGACACCATAAAGACCGATACCCAGACGCACCATATCGAATTGCGCCCCCGGGAAACGCTCGATACCTGCAGAATTGCAGATATGGCGAAGTATCTTATGCGGAAAAGCTCCCTGCAATTCCATGGACGCTTTTTCGAACATTTCTATCTGCCGGCGTGTAAAACTGTCGAATTGCTGCGAATCGCTCCCTACCAAATGTGAGAAGACGGAACGGGCAATCACGGCATTCTGTCCCTTCAGCCGTTCTATCAGCCGGGGCATATCCTCCGGAGCAAACCCCAGGCGGTGCATACCGGTATCCAGCTTTATGTGGATGGGGAAGTTTGTGATACCTTCCTTTTCCGCTTCTTTAATCAAAGCGTCCAGCAGATGGAAGCTATATACTTCGGGCTCCAGCTTGTAATCGAACATGGTCTTGAAAGCAGTCATCTCAGGATTCATGATAATGATGTTCGCAGTGATGCCCGCTTTGCGGAGTTCGGAGCCTTCGTCGGCAACTGCCACAGCAAGATAATCGACATGATGTTCCTGCAAAGTCTTGGCTATCTCATAAGAACCTGCACCGTAAGCGGAGGCTTTCACCATGCAGACCATCTTTGTTTCCGGCTTCAACTTGCCACGATAATAGTTCAGATTGGCAATCATCGCTCCAAGATTAACCTCCAGGATAGTTTCGTGCACCTTCTTCTCCAATACTTCCGTCAAGGAGTCAAAACCGAACTTACGTGCACCCTTAATCAGAATAATTTCGTTTTCAAGGCGCAGTTCCCCACGCTGGATAGTGCGTATCAAAGCTGCCGTATCCGGATAAAAGGTCTTCTCTATATTAAAGCGTGCAGCGCAGGAAGAGATTTCATTTCCTACACCTATGATGCGTTCAATGCCGCGGCTGTTTACCAGCTGTGCCACTTGTCGGTAAAGTGTCGGCGTATTCTGACCGGTCTCCAATATATCCGAAAGAATCAAGGTCCGCCTCAATCCCTTACTTTGCGAACGGCGGTAAAGAAAATCGAGTGCAATATCCAATGAGCCAAGGTCAGAATTATAACTGTCGTTAATCAACAGACAGTTGTTTTTTCCCTCCTTGACTTCCAAACGCATGGCGATGGGTTCCAGCTTTGCCATACGTTCCGTAATCCGTTCGGCAGGAAGCATCAGATAGAGGCATGCGGCCAGACAGTTCAGCGAGTTCTCGATGGAAGCATCATCTATGAACGGCAAGGTAAACGTATTGTCCATATCCAGATAACGATAGGAAATGACAGTACAGTCATCCTGTTTCTCCACTTTACTTATATATAAAGGACGTTCCATATCCTTCCGGCTCCACGCAATCTCACGTGCAGAAAGCATGGACTTCGCCACACAGTTGCTGACGAACTCATCGTCACCATTATAAATCACTACATCACAATTCTTGAAAAGCATCAACTTCTCCATACACTTCTCCTGTAACGAGAAGAAATTTTCCTGGTGAGCCCCTCCTATATTGGTCAGGATGCCTATGGTAGGCTTAATGATGTTCTGCAAAGCGCGCATTTCCCCCGGTTCGGAAATACCGGCTTCAAAAATAGCAAGTTCAGACTGTTCGTTCATCTGCCACACAGACAAAGGTACTCCAATCTGGGAGTTATAACTACGGGGAGAACGGATAATGGCACGTTCCGGACTGAGCAACTGGTGCAGCCATTCCTTCACAACTGTCTTTCCGTTGCTTCCCGTAATACCGATGACTGGTATCTGGAACCGGTTCCTATGCTGTTCTGCCAGTTTTTGCAGGGCTTTCAGCGGATTGGAAACAATAAGGTAGTTGACAGTGAAAGATTGAAAATGGATAGCGGGTTGCTGCGCATCATTATCAATTTTCAATTCTCCATGCTCAATTAATCTAAAGCTTTCTTCGCTAAGCACAAAATTACGTACTCCACGGGCATATAAATCTGCGATATAGCGCGCACCGTCATTTCTCTTGGTGGTCAAGGCAAAGAATAATGTTTCCTCAGGAAAATTCAGGGAACGGCTGTCTGTGAGCAGCCAGTCTATGGTAGCCGGCACGTTTCCCACACGCCGTGCGCCAATACTTTCGGTTATGCTTTCAATCGAATACGACATATTTCTCTCTCTTTTTGGAAATCTAAGTACGGGTATTTTCCGTTAAGTTGGTCTATTTTTAACACAATTTGTCCTAAAAAACGCTTATACTCTTCTGAAGCAGGATAAAATGGCTTATGCGACAACATCTTACGGATATTTTCACTTTCTTCCATAATCCGTAACGCATCGGCAGAGATGCACGACCGAATAAACCTTTCCCAGATATAGCGAATGGCTATTTCAGAAGGATGCACCATGTCTTCTGCATAGAAGCGATAGTCACGAAGCTCGTCGAGCAACAGCTCGTATGCCGGAAAATAGAAAACATGTTTTGGGAAAGTGGCTTGCAACTGATTCACGGCAAGCAGCAAGGTAGCTTTACTGAGCTGGTTGGCATGCATTCCGTCACGTACGTGGCGGATGGGGCTGACGGTAAACAATATTTTCAGCCGGGGAATCCGCGCCAGCAAACCGGAAAGCAAAGAGGTGTAGTCAGACACTATTTCACTGACGGAAAGCATGCGACGAGTAAAGCAGGACTCAGATTGCTTATGGCAGTTGGCAACTATAGTTCCCGTCTTTTTATTTTCATATACCCAAGCAGAGCCGAAAGTCAGTAGCAGACAATCCAACCGATCCAATCTTTCATGGGCGCTTTTCAAACGTCCGTTAATACCTGCCAATGTTTCCTCTGCAGAGACTGAGGAGAAGCTACCATGATGCATGGCACTGTGCCAAAGTCCATGAAAGAGGAAAATGTCGTTTTCATTGTAGCATTTGCCCGCAATGATTTCACGCAATGCCACAGAAATGGAAAAAGGATTATAAAGCACACCATAAGGATTGACGTCACAACAGAACTTGGCATCCGCCAGCCTTTGTCCCATCTCGGATGCAAAACAAGAACCCATCAGCAACAGATTATTCTCTTGCGAAAGAAGGGGCATACCGGAAACTACTTCTACAGGCGTATAAAGATTCATAAGCTCGGAATAAAAAACATTCACATTCGGGAAAAAGGATGTACCAACCTACTTGCTACGCCACAAAGATAGTAAATTTCAATATATAACGGTCGAAACATAAAAAAGGCAGGTAATATAACCTTCCATTATATCACCTACCTTAAATACTATATATTCCATTAATACCAATTAACCGTAGGATCAGCCACCCAATTTGCAAAATCTGGATATTTATCATTAATAGCCTGACGCTCAGAAGTCCAGTCATATCTTGTCTCTACACGTATCTTCTGCGGAGCTTTGCCTACCTCCGCTTTCAGTGTATATACTTCAGCATTTTGACCTTCCACTTTGATATTTACGGCACCAGTACCGTTAACTCTATACATCACCGGAGCCTTAGTTGCTCCAGCACCCGTATTTATCATTGTAGTACTAGAAACACTAAAGATCTCATGAACTTCACGACTATCACCGCCTACCTCAATATACAAAGGCAAAGTACCACCCGCAGCCTGCAGGGTAATGATAGTTGTTCCTCCATTGGTCGCTACATCAAACACGACATCGTTGAAATCAAAATCGTCACTGTCTCCAAGGTCTTCCGCTATGATTCTGTACGCATTTGTATATACGGCCGGAGAGATCTTTACAATCCAATCACTATAATACCCATCTGCAGCTACTTGTTGATTTGGGTTCTGGTCGGTAGCTTCAAAGTCAAATCCCACATAATAAGCACCCTCAATATATTGTATAGTATAATTATAGTGCATTTTACTATCCAGAGAAGCCCTATAGCCAAAAGAAGACGTCCCACTATTCTGCATTAGCATTATAGCTCCCTCAGCAGCATTAAAATTATTGATCATCTGATGCCGCAACCAAAAAATCCATATCAGAGCGTGAGCCACTTACATGTTGAACAAAAAAGTCGGTCCAATCCACACCAATGGATTGTGGATTCTGATGTGTTTCAAACCATTTCGTAACCACTTCTTTTTCTATAGCCGTAACACTCCCCGGTACTTCCGCAAAATCTCTCCATTGATTGCTATTAGTGTTAGCAACACGCGTTGTCGGTGTTACCCCAAATCCCCAATCCTGATTAACTGCAATTTTTCCATACTTCCGCACGAAAGCCGATGCATACTGTGCCTCTTTCTTAGCCACCGCCTTTTCCGGGTCGAACAGATCGCTATCAGAACCGCAAGCGGAAAAAAACACTACGCTCACAATAGCCAAAATTCCAAAGTTAAACTTTTTCTTCATATCATTCATTGTTTATTCATTTAGCAATTCGTGGTTACGCCCCATTCCGGCACATATTACAACTAAGAATGCCATCATGTACAATTCATAATCGTATAACATATTGATAAATAGGACATATTCTACTTTGCAAATATAGATAATATTATATTAACAACAGTCCAAGCCCCTAAAAAAGTTGCAATAAATAGTTTGCAAAGTTATATTTTTTAACAAGCGTTAAGTTTAAAGCATCTCTTATCATAGATGCACACATACGAGAGTACAAGTCAATCTTTGAAAGGATTAATATCTTTGCTTGCCAAAACTAAATCATTCCTATATGGAGAAAAAATCGTTCCACCATGGTGGAACGATTTTTCTACCAGGATGGAACAATATTTTCTCCATGGAGGAACGATTTACCATCAGGCATCTTTTTCCTTAATTATAGGCAGAACAAGAAATGCAATTTATACAGAGAAAGTAAAAACAGAAGTGAACAAAAGAGGCTTTTTTTCCTTCTAAAACTTCCCGTCATCCGTTTTCTTTTGCTATTTTTGCATTTTGTAATCTTCAGATTAGAAATGAGAACAGAACCAACAACATATAACTTGCTTAGCACCATTACATTTCCCGAGGATTTACGCCAACTCAGCGTAGAAGAGCTTCCTGAAGTCTGTAAAGAATTGAGGCAAGACATTATAAAGGAGGTTTCGTGTAACCCCGGACATTTCGCAGCCAGTCTGGGCACGGTAGAGCTGACCGTTGCCTTGCACTACGTATTCAATACTCCGTACGACCGCATAGTCTGGGATGTAGGCCATCAGGCATACGGGCACAAGATACTGACCGGACGCCGTGAAGCATTCTCCACCAACCGTAAATTCAAGGGAGTTCGTCCTTTTCCCTCACCAGAGGAAAGCGATTATGACACATTCACCTGCGGACATGCGTCAAATTCAATCTCCGCCGCCCTTGGCATGGCTGTTGCCGCTGCCGAAAAAGGCGAGAAAGACCGCCATCTAGTGGCCATCATCGGCGACGGAAGCATGAGCGGCGGCTTAGCTTTTGAAGGACTGAACAACGCTTCGTCCACCCCAAACAACCTTCTTATCATTCTCAACGACAATGATATGTCGATAGACAGAAGTGTAGGTGGCATGAAGCAGTATCTTTTCAACCTAACTACCAGCAACCGCTATAACCAGCTGCGCTTCAAAACTTCCAGACTGCTATTCAAAATGGGACTTTTGAACGAGGACCGCCGCAAAGCGCTGATTCGCTTTGCCAACAGCCTGAAATCAATGGCCGCCCAGCAGCAGAATATCTTTGAAGGGATGAACATCCGCTACTTCGGTCCTATCAATGGACACGATGTGAAAAACATAGCCCGTGTCCTGCGGGACATCAAAGATATGCAGGGACCGAAAATACTGCATCTGCACACTGTAAAAGGAAAAGGATTCGAACCTGCCGAGAAGAATCCCGATATCTGGCATGCACCGGGCAAGTTCGATCCGAAAACCGGAAAACGCCTCAAGGCAGATACCAGCAACCTGCCTCCGCTTTACCAGGACGTGTTTGGGGAAACACTGGTAGAACTGGCAAAGGAAAATCCGAGAATCGTCGGAGTAACCCCCGCCATGCCCACTGGCTGCTCTATGAACAAGCTGATGGACACCATGCCCGACCGTGCCTTCGATGTGGGTATTGCCGAAGGACATGCAGCCACTTTCTCGGGCGGTATGGCAAAAGAAGGAATGCAACCTTTCTGCAACATCTACTCCTCCTTCATGCAGCGGGCATACGATAATGTCATCCATGACATCGCCCTGCTCCGCCTCCCCGTCGTACTTTGCCTGGACCGCGCCGGACTGGTAGGAGAAGACGGACCGACACACGAACCGGTTGAACAGCTTGCGGCATTCCGCTCCCTGCCAAATTTCTGTGTATACAGACCGTGTGACAGAACAGAAACCGCAGCGGCATGGTACCGTGCAGTTACTTCAAAAGACCAGCCGACAGCACTTGTGCTGACAAGACAGAATCTTTCACAGATGCAGGGTTCTTCAAAGGAAGCGTTAAAGGGCGGCTATATCTTAGAGGATTCTAAGAAGGAAGTGCCGGATGCCATCATTATTGCCAGTGGTTCGGAAGTAGAACTGGCAGTTAATGCAAAGGCAGAGCTTGCAAAAGACGGCGTGGACGTGCGTGTTGTCAGTATGCCGAGTATGGAGGCATTTGAAGAACAGACAGCAGAATACAAGGAATCCGTTCTTCCGAAGGCATGCCGGAAGAGAGTTGCGGTCGAAGCGCTTTCAGACTTCGGCTGGTACCGTTACGTGGGCTTAGACGGTAAAGTTGTTTCCATGACAGGCTTTGGCGCATCCGGTCCTGCGGCATCACTGTTTGAAAAATTCGGATTTACAACAGAAAATGTTGTAGCGGCTGTAAAATCTGTTTTATAAAAGTATTGAAAAATTTATGTAAAACATACAAAAAAATCAAGAAAAACACTTGCAATTCACAGCAGATAATACTATAATAAACTCAAGATTGTTGAAAAATTAACAAAGTCCTGTGGGGACATTCAACAAAATACATAGTATATGGAGGATTTTGAGTTATGACACGTTTTACATTACCAAGAGACTTATATCACGGAAAAGGATCATTAGAGGCATTAAAGACACTGGAGA
>ERZ791731.635-NODE-635-length-17570-cov-3.1167_pt1 | contig 17570 bp, 14 predicted proteins | sample MGYA00509954_ERZ791731 | MGnify/ENA primary metagenome ERZ791731 (study PRJEB30046, sample SAMN00715134) | human gut metagenome | study: EMG produced TPA metagenomics assembly of the A metagenome-wide association study of gut microbiota in type 2...
TTGACGCGGACAAGATACAAGGTACGCGCCTTGAACTCGGTATCGGCAAAGCAGGAGAACGGTTTGAAGGTATCGGACGCGGTGTATTGAATATCGAAGGACTACCTGTATATCGCGATTCTTTCGGAGGAATCGGAACCCCGACAAGCGATCATGAACGTACGAAAATGGATCTCGGAACCACTCATATCCTAGCCATAGTCAATGGTTATAACGGAAAAGAAGGTTTGCGAGAAGCTGCTGAAATGATACAGACCTTATTAAGAAACTATACAGAATCGGATGGAGGCGAAATCGTATTCTTCGAATAATTAGAATGAGTGCTCTAAGAAAAAAGACATGAAAAACATACTTATCTTACTGACAGTTTTATTATTGCCACTGACTGCCGACGGGCAGGATAAACCTTTCTTCTCTGCCCGCGAAATGGCTGATGTACGGGTAGCTACTCCCGGATTATTTGCTAAAAGCAATCATATCTATCTGCATTTGGATTCTCTGAAAGACCATGAATATGCTTTCCCATTACCCGGAGGAAAAGTAATCTCTGCCTATGGAACTCGCGGAGGACATTCGGGAACAGACATTAAGACCTGTGCAAAAGATACGATTCGTGCTGCTTTTGATGGAGTGGTGCGTATGTCGAAACCCTATTATGCCTATGGCAATATCGTTGTAATCCGCCACGCTAACGGATTGGAAACACTTTATAGCCACAATTTCAAGAATCTGGTTAAAGCTGGTGATGTCGTAAAAGCCGGACAAGCTATCGGGCTGACAGGACGTACCGGTCGTGCCACTACCGAACATGTACACTTCGAAACCCGTATTAACGGGCAACATTTTAATCCGAATCTCATTTTTGACTTAAAAGAGAGAACATTGCGGAAAGAATGTATCAAGTGTACCAAGAACGGGAATAAAATCGTTGTGAAGACTCAAATTCCTGATAATCGGATTGCTCAAAATAAAAAGTAAAGGGCTATCAGTAGTTGATGAATAGCCGGGAGATTATGACAAATTATGGCACAAATTTTATGCAGACCGGCTTGTCTACTTTTATATCCTGCTGTACATCTGTTAATAGTCCTGTATCTGTATCTCTTTCATAAACTTGTATCACATTGCTATCTCTGCAAGCAACCAACAAGTATTTGCCATTAGGCGTGATGATGAAATTGCGTGGATGAATCCCTGTCAGTTGGTAGCCTGCTTTCGCCAACATTCCGTTATCCGGGTGAATACTGAATATGGCAATACCATCTGCTTTCAAACGATTGCTGGCATACAGGAATTTTCCATCCGGGCTGATATGAATGTCAGCACTTCCTTGTGCGTTTACCGTATCGGCAGCGATTGTCTGGATCTCTTTTAAATCTCCGTCTTTGTATTCAAAAGCGATTACTGTGCCCGATAACTCATTAATCAGATAGGCGTAATGACCGTTTGGCGAGAAAGTCAGATGGCGGGGACCCGAACCGGCTTTCACTTTAAAGGCAGCAGGCGATCCTTCTTTCAGAAATGCTTCCTTATTTTCTGCATTTGCAGCTGGGTTAATGATAAACTTATGTATTTGATCTGTACCCAAGTCATCGGCAAACAAGTATTTACCATCCGGAGTGATACGGACACAATGCAAATGCGGTTTCTCTTGTCTTTCCTTGTTTACTCCCGTACCTTTGAATTGTATAATATCGGAAGCGGGTAGGAGCGAGCCATCTTTTGCGATAGGGAAAACGGAGATGCTGCCGCCACTGTAGTTGGCGGTTATCACATTATTTCCACTGGCGATGATATAACAGGGATCTTCACCTCCCGTTTGCTGTGAATTTAATAGTTGCAAAGTACCTTTTTCTTTATTGAAGGCAAATGCATTGGCGGCAGCTTGCGTATTATTGAATTCACTGACTGCATAGACGAATTTCCCGTCGGCAGATGGAACAAGATAAGAAGGATTTTCAACTTCCGTGTCACTTAACGGAGTGGCAGTCCCGTCTTCTTCGTTGAAGCGGTAGCTATATATCCCTTTACTGGTTCCTGATGTGTAAGTACCCACCAACATGGTTAGTTCGTTTTCCGTTGTATCGGTTGTTTCCATAGGAGTCTTTTTTTTAGAAGTACAGCCACTGATACTGATTCCGAATATGCAAATAGCGGCAAATGCTTTGAATATAGATGTTTTAGATAGATATGTCTTAATCATAAGTAGCTTATTATTGGTTGATTTTTCATGATGCTTTTTCACCTTAAATATAAAATAGCTCCGTAAAGATAGTGCTTTGATATAATATTTGCTAACGTCTTCTCGTAAATTAGAAAACATTTCCTATCTTTGCACTCTTAGAAAGCGTTCTAAACAATCGCTATTCTGTACGAATAAAAATTTGGGGTTGACTGGATTTGACAGCGGGCAGAAATGGTAGGTAAGCATGCAGTGGGTCGGTAATTTCCACTTAAATCTCAGTTATCAAAATTTTATCTGGCGAAACTAATTACGCTCTTGCTGCTTAATCGAATCACAGTAGATTAGCTTAATCCAGGCACAAGGTGCCAGGACGAGACATCACTCGGAAGCTGTTGCTCCGAAGCGTTCCGGTTCAGTGGTGCAGTCACATCGGGGATAGTCAAAGGCGGCCTCGCACTTTTGATGAAACTTTAGAGGATAAGGCAGGAATTGATGGCTTTGGTTCTGTTCCTGCACGAAAATTTAGGCAAAGATAAGCATGTAGAAAGCTTATGATTTCCTCGTTTGGACGAGGGTTCGATTCCCTCCAGCTCCACAATAGATGTTGATTATTAGGTAGTTATGAATAATACACCCTAATTTACACCCGGTTTAATGTGGCAGATGTTTATTTATCATTCTTTATATTGAATGATAGTCTATTTCTTAAATAAATTAACAGTATGATATTTTCTAATATACAAAGATACTAATCTATGGATTTGTTTAAGTAATAAAGAAACGTTATCTTTGCAAAATCATTTTGGGCTTGACTGGAATTGACAGCGAGTTGGAATGGTATGTAAGCATGCAGTGCGTGGTTGATTGGCACTATAATCCCAGTTTTCAAAAATTTATCTGGCAACGAAAATTATGCTCTCGCTGCTTAATCGAAGTATAGTAGATTAGCTTTATTTCCGCCAAAGTGGTAGAAACGAGATGTCACTCAAAAGCTCTTGTTCCGAAGCGTTTGATAAAGTGGCACAGTAAAATCGGGAATAGTTTGAGTTTTTCCTCGTAACTCTTACGAAACTTTAGAGGATAAGGCATAAGTTGGTGGCTTTGGTCTTGCTTATGTTCGAAAATTTTAGGCAAAGATAAGCATGTAGAAAGCATATGGTTTCCTCGTTTGGACGGGAGTTCGATTCTCCCCAGGTCCACAATACTTAGATAATTATTTTTTATGTATAAAAGTATTCCCGTACAGAATTTGATGTCCTGTGCGGGAATATTTTTAAGTGTTCGATGATACATGAATATTTCTTAACTATTCCTCTGTCATCGCTTTAGACATTAAAAAGAACGAATTTTCTCCTTTACAATAAACAATATCATAACAAGCATCTTTAGAGCGATAAAGGTTTTCATCTTCCCTTTTTAGTCCCAAAGTTTCTGTAAGATATTGTGGTATAGCATCAAATAATTTTTGAGGATTATCACCTATCGGTGAAGCATTCGCATTAATCTCTACTTTAATCACAATTACACACTTACATTCATAAAGAATGCCGACGGAATATGTTGCAAAAACTTGATTTATACCCCAATCTCTGTTATGCAAGTCAACCATCCCACTTGCTGGCATTTGTTTTATATTGTATAAATCCATAATTCTTGAAATAGGTTGACCCATTTTTAAACTATCAATGCCATCGGATGTTAATTTATCAAATATTGACGCCAATGTTTTCTTTTCATCTATATAATTGGTTACAACTCCCCAAGCATCATAATCAGACAAGGAGTGAGGTGCTATTAAAGAAGACCAAAAGGATGAGTAACTGGGGGAATTTGTAAATGGGGGAACTGAAATTTTGTAATAAGAGTTGTTGTCTACTGGATTCCCTTTCTTGTTAGCAAAGTAATATTTCTCATTTTCTGCCATTATGATATATTGGGATAATGGGTAAAAACATGAAACGTTTTCTATTTTATTTTTAATCTCACCTTTAGAATTTATTGCATATACATTCATATATTGATTATCCCAGTCATCTTTTAAATTAGCAATTGTATCAGCAACATATATCCAATCACCTACAATACCTAAAGCTCGCGAATACTTAGGCTCTACAATGCTTTCTCCTTGTATGTTAAGTTGTCCCCATAATCCAGTTTTACTGTCTTGAAATAAAGCGACATTGTCAATGAAAGGTGAAATACTATAAATATTAGAGGGGAATCTCTGTGCTTTTTCGCCTTTTTCATTGAGTAAGAAGTTTTCTATTAAACAATATCCGTTTTCAAAAAAAGTGTATGAATATTGTTGGTATCCATTGGAACTGGCTTCAAATAATTCTTTTCCATTGGGGTCGATAACTAACCATTTGTCAACTTCTTTGTTATATACAATAGCTTTTCCTTCATGGAAAGGGAAAGCGTTATCATAAATAGGTTCTATCACAACATTGCCTTGTGGATCTATATATCCGCATTTACGATTTTCTAATCGAAACCAAGCACGTTGCTCCGTAAAGAACGGAGATACACATAAGAATTCCTTCCCCTGATACGGAAGCAAATAAAAAGCAGTTTCTCCCGTTTCTGTTAAATAGTGAATACGTTCATCCGTAGACACAACTGGGATTATTCCCTCACTACATACACCTCCTTGCTTATAACCTTTTGGAGTCCCTATTAATTTAGGAGTTGGAGTTGCGGAATAGTAAAGATATTGATTTGTATCATAATCCCAAACTCTAAACACTCCATTTACTGCATAAGACGGTCTTTTATCAAATTTGTTTTCAAACAAGATGTTTCCATCAACTCCAACCATGCCCCATTTCCCATGTTTTTCTTTTTGGAAAGCTACATGGGTCACTTCAGGAAAATCGGTATTTGACTTAAAAGAACAACTCGAAAGCGTACCCATAAATATTACAAACGATAAAAACAAAGGGCGAAAATACCAATTAGTAATTTTAGGTTTCCTTTCGGCATGAACGTAGGGGATTTTGTCTAATGAATTTTCATCATCCAAAGCTCTCAGAATTTTTCGAATGGGTAAACCTTCCTTATAATCTTTATTGAAAATGCCATTCTTTATAAAAAGATGCATAAACTCTTTTGCAAGAGTCATTTCGCTTTGAGGATGTTTCGTAAAATAATCTTGCAATACACTGTTGATACTTGAAATACGTTCATTTTTCTTCATAATACGTCATATTATAAGTTATTCGGAATATGTTTTTCCATTAATCGTCACATTTGTTATGCCACTTGTATCTTTGCCTGCCATAGCGGCACCTTCCTTTACCGCCTGAATGAGAAAAGGTCCCAGTTGTTCCAAAGCTTTGTGGAATTTTTCTTCTGTTTGTTTCATCTTTTGAGAAGGGCTGAGGTAATCGCTGCAATTTGATACTTTACCGTTTTTATCGAGGGTAAATGTTTTTTCTAAGAATGAGCAGTTCCCATTCTTTTCATTTATTGTATATGCAACAGCGAAAGCTACAAATGCGCTATCACCGTTTCCTATAAATGCGAGTTCATCAAAAATACCTCGTGTATCTAATAGCTTGGTGCATCCTGGTATTGAATCTTTTTTATATGTATTATCCATTTGCCATACTTCAACGGGAATACTTGTCTTTTTTTCTGCCAAAATCCATTCCATTATTTTGTAACTTTCTCCTTCCTTTAAACTATCCTCAATGGAATGGACTACGTACTGTTTACCCCATTCTATGATTTGTTCATCGGAAGCGTTTGCAAATAGTACATCCTTCTGTGATGGTGAACAACCAAGATAAAACATCAAAATGAAAATAGAAGTAATAATTTTTTTCATGATGCTATATTATTTAAGTTAGAATTAAATTTTTTGATTAATCCATAAAAGGAGAAGCGATTAGACCTATTAAAATTACTATACAAAGTAGAATGATAATGATGATTGGAATCATCAGGCAACCGCCACATCCTTGTAGAAACTCCGCTTTACCTTTTGCAAACTCTATTTGGGCTTTCTCATATTCAGAAAGTCTTTCAGCATTTTGCTCCTTCATAACTTCATTGTTTGTTCATTGGAAATATCAATAACCATTAATGACTTCATTCATGTCATCTACAACTTTTATAACATTCCCGTCAGAATCCAATACAAAAAGTTTTTCTTCCACTACGTAACCGCCATAACTGTTTTTAGCCCTATATTTATGAAGAGCAAAATAAGTATTATTGTCTTTATTATATATACCAAAGGCTTCCCAACTTATTCCTTCATAACTGTCAGGGTCTTTAAGATAATGCCGTTTAAGATAGACCCTTACTCCTGCCATAGCTTTTGTTTGAGATGGTCCTTTGTTGCTCCCGTAGTTTTCGATTCTATTGTTACCCTTTGAAGAAGTGCTGTATTCTCTACTTGAAATATTAAAAATTATAACCACAACAAGAAAAATCAATACCGCTATCCATTGTCGGCGTTCTTTATTTTTTTTATTTTGTATGTAGGTGGGATTTTGAATAATACAACCACAAGAAAGGCATTTAATGTACTCCTCATTTTTTAACCCTTCATCAATTGTTAGATTTATACCACAATTGCTGCATTGCATTTGTTGTGGATAAGTATTTAGTTTTAATTGGTTATTTGGTATTGGGGCTTGTTTCGCTGAAGTGCATGAACGAAGCGCAGAAAGCTCCTTGCGGAAATCAAGATTAGTTTTATTGAAATTTCCTTGCAAGTTAAGAGGGGGATTATATGTGCGAATCAATTCTTTTTCAACATTTGCATAATCATTATTTGCATAATAAAAAAGTAGCAGGTTGTCTTTCATCCATTCGGTCAGTGTACGCTCGTCAAATTCACCAAATGTAGTTTTTCCGTTTTGGGGAGAGTTAATGTCTCTTGGAATCAGTTTGAATCCCAATAAACATCCTAATGATTTACGAATTGTGGAATTTCCGGCAGTGCCAGTGAAATGTTGTTTATAGTCACGAATACGCAGACTTTTACTGCTTTTGCCTACATACACGACATTGTATTTTTCTTTTTTGTGCTGAAAAGAGGTTAGTATGGGAGTAGTGGAAATTTGCACTTTTATGGGCAATGAGGACGTACTACGTAATACTATGATATAGTTACCGGGCTTATCAGGTAAGACTGAAGCTCTCGTTTTTTGAGGGTCAAATAAAGAAAATTCATCTTGTGAAATCATGTTGTTGGTTTCATACATAGCCGCCTGAGACCCTACTAAGCAGAGTTATACAAAAAGAAGCGTGGGCCTACATGCCACGTCTTAGATGAAGGTCGTAGGAAAATACCTTGAGTACAGATATGGATATAGCAGCCCACGCCTATAGCGTGAGAACCACTATGCTATCCTTGTACTCTTTGAAAATTTCCTACGTTTTCATCTACAAGATAAGCATAACGCTTCTAAAAATTCTAATATGTCTTGGAAAGAACACACTCAATCCAGTGCAAAAATATGAAAAACAGCTGAATAAATGAAACCAAAGCCCCTTATTTTTTATTACGCTTTACATCCTCAATCCCCTTTTGGGTATGTTTTCCTCTTTTTGGGTGTAGCCTACACCCAGTTTCTCTTTGAGCTCTTGAAACTTCATTTTAAACCATTCAAGTATCGGCATTCCGTCAATGCACAGCCGGAACTTTCCTTTCTCCTGCGGATTTCTCTCTACGGTTGCCGTTGAATGCTCCGTCCTGAACTTCTCCTTGTGTTCTTTTGAATAGAGCCTTCCCTTGAACTCCACGGGTTGCAGGCTGACGATTTGCCTTGTCAGTTCTTCGGTGAACCCCACTTCCCGGCATTGTTCGGCTATGGGCAGCAGTTCCGTTACGATAGGGAAATAGGTGTCTATCTGTTTCAGCCTATTGTCATACCCTGCAATTTTCTGCTGGTAACTTCGGTCTATCCTGATTATCTCGCTGTTGTGGCGGTTCTCCATTTTTGTCTGCTCCCTCTGTTCGGCTTGTACCTGCTTTTGCAGATCTACAATGTCTCGCTTCAAATTTTCGTTCTCCGCTTCCAGCCTCTTGACCTTGCTGCCGCCCAAAAGAGAACTCACCCCGTCCGCTATGACTGTGGTGGCGTTTACCGCCGCACCTTTCATCTTCTGCACGTTGATTTCCCTCTTTACTTGCTTCAACCTCTTCTGCGCTTCCTCTTCCAGCCCCAGCAGGGCTTCTATGTTCTCTTGCAGGCTGTCCTGCTGTTCCACCAGTTCCTTGTAATATTGTGAGGTGGAAACGTGTCTTGCCAGTGAGCCGTCCACACCTCTTTGCAAACTGTACTTGTTCATGGCTTGTGCATAAGTGTCCTGATAGTGTTTCAGCTTGTGCCTTGCCATTACGTCATCAGCGCACAGCCGTACATCCTGCGGGTTCTTCTTTCTGTATTTTTTCTTCCCGTTCTGTTCGTCTTGTTTGGCTTTCCTGCGTTCTCCCGTCACTATCGGTACGATAGTGGCGTGTATGTGCGGTGTCTTCTCGTCCATGTGCAGGACTGCCGATACGAGGTTTTGCTCCCCGTATGTTTCCCGTAGCCATTTCAGGTTGTCGTTGCACCAGCCGTCAAGTCGTCCGTCCGCTTCCATTTGTTTCATGTCCTTGTTGCTTCCGGTGAGCAGTACCCGGATTGCCTTCACCTGATTGGTGCCCACCTTGCGTCTGATACCTGCCGTTTCTATCCGGTGTGCTATCGCCTGCGTTCGGTTTTTCACCCCTTCGGGAAACCGCACCAGTTCCCGGTTCAGGTGCGTTCGTGTTCTGTCTGCATTCTTCGGATGAATGGTACGCTCTATGTGTGTGGACATTGCACCGTCCGCACCTTTCGCCTTTTCCAAATGCAAAACTGCATATCCCATAACTGTAATATATTTTTTCGGTTAATACTTCCCCTGCCTTGCTTCCATGCCGCATGGCTCCGGGGTTTCAAAAGGGGCGGCGTCCCTTTTGCTCATTGGGGCTTTTTTAGCGATGCGTGCATTGCGTCAAGAAAAAGCCCTAATGAGCTATGACTTTTTCAAAAGTCGTCCGGTGCACGTGCGGTTACATCCTGAAACCTTTGCCTTTCCTCTCCGGCTTCTCCTGCTGCCGTTCGGGTTGTTCGTTCTGTTTACTCCGGAGGAAGTCGTTCAGGTCGTTGTAGCCTCCGTATATGTGCGATGCGTCCCGGATGCGTAGCCCGTATTCCTCCCGCAGTTCCTGAACGGCTTCCATTCCCGCCTTGTCGTTGTCAAGGAAACAGTGGATGAGCCCGTAACCGCCCAATGGTCGGATTGCTTTGGAGAGGTTGGAAGTCGAGTTCAGTACGATGTAGTCCTGCCCGTCAAGGTCGGGGCGGGCAGGACACCTTTCCAGCCGCAGGGTGAGGAAGGAAAGGTAGTCCATGAAGCCCTCGAAGAGGTAGCAGGATTCCTTTGGCTGTTCCTGCCGTATGTGTGTGATGTCTTTCGGGGCTATACAGCCCTTGAAGAATTTGTTGCGTATTTCGTAGCCTCCCGAACGGTTGGGGAAGCCGACGGCAAAGTAGGGTTTGCCGTCAGTCAGGTAGCGCACCTCCCTGCATTCTCTTTTTGCCAGTTCCGTATTTATCCCCCTTTGCCGCAGATAGGACAATAGGGCGGGGGAAGAAAGCGGCACCACCTCTAACTGCCGGAAACTCGGTTTAGAGAGTGGTTGCCCGCCAAAAGAGAAGGAGACCGGGCGCACGTTTGGTGCCTGCTCCGCTATCCGTTCCAAGAGGTAGGGCAGGCTGTCGGACGCGTAGAGCTCCTGCGCCAGTGCGATGATGTTCCCGCCCCTGCTCGCGCCAAAATCGTACCATAGGTTGCGTTCCACGTTCACCTTGAAGGACGGTTCCTGCTCGTCCCTGAACGGTGACTTGTACCATAGGCTGTCTCCCTGCCGTCTTACTGGGTTGTAGCCAAGACTGTGCAGATATTCCTCTATGCGTATCTGCTTCGCTTCATTCGTATTCATGTGGGTTTCTGTTTAAGTGGACATTGTTTTTTCTTTTCGCCCGTACTTTTTGCATGTTGTGAGCTGCATCCGCTTTATTTTACTTCGCTATATATATGCACCCTGACTAAAGTAAAGCGGTTTCCGGGCTGTCATGCTGTTTTTCTTGTCAAGTGGTGCAAATGTCTTTTTTGTTTTTGCCCGTACCTTTTCTATATATTACGGGCTATATCCACTTTACTTTATTTCCGTATATATATAGTACGTGACTAAAGTAAAGTGGTTTCCATGCAATACCGCTAATAGTGGAAATCGGGTTTGAAGGTGTATTTCCTGCCGTTCTCCTGCACGATCATCCGTTTGTTCTTCAATACGGTAATGAGGTCTGTCACCCTGTTTCCGCCAAGCATGACACCGACAGAGGCGTAGGTTTCCCTCAATACCCTTTCGAGTTCCTTGTAGCCGTATTCGTCTTTCAGGGTGAATGCCGCTTCCAGTGCGATGCGGTGCTGCTGCTCGGTGACATCCTTGTACGGGTCGAATTTCCTCCTCCCTTTGCCCGGCTCCTTCTCCTTGAACTGATAGCCGTCCAGCAGTTCGGGCAGTGCCTCCTCATTGATACGGAATGCGAACGGCTCGAAATCCACCGCCCTGATATGTGCGGTTTTGACCGTACTTATGTCGGGGTTCTTGCTGTCCTTCTCCACTTGCAGTACGGTTTCCGCCTTGTTGCTGAGTTCGGTTCCGATGTGCCCCCTTGCGTTCTCGTCCCCCTTGTTCTGGTGCAGGATAGTATGGATGTGGATATTCCTTTCCCCCGTCCATGTCATCAGTAGGGAGATAATTCTTGTGGACTCGCCGGAACTGTTGATGTCATACACCATGTCCCGTATTCCGTCAATGATTACCAGCCCTACATTCTCGGTTCGGTAGATTGCCTCCCTTACGATTGCTATACGCTCTTCGGGCGTGTATTTCCTTAGGACGAGAAATTCAAGGTCTTCATGGTTTCTGTCTGTGGGTAGTCCCGCCATGCGCAATATCCGTTTTGCCACCTTTGCGCAGTGGTAGGTGCTTTGCTCGGTGTCCACATAGAGTATTTTCCGCTTGTTTTCGGGCAGTTCAGCCGTGTAGCTTAGTACCGAACCTTTTTCCAGCGCAGCCGCCACGATTGCGGAAACATTGAATGTTTTCTTGCTTTTGGCTTTTCCGATTGACGCACTGAAATTGCCCAGCGTGCCTATGACGGAGCCCCGCACTTTCAGGATTTCGGGTGCCTTCTCGTAGTCATCCGAAAGGTCGAGCCGTGAGGCTTGCCATAGTATCACCGCCTCTTCGGGCGTGACCTCTTTTCTTTCTCTGTACTCCATAGCCTGCCTCCTTATCTGCGTCCCCCGTTTTTGTGTCCTGCCAGTTCCAGTGCCATGTCCGCATCGACGATGATTTTGCGTCCTATCTGCGTGACGGCTCTGTCTATCTTTCCGCTTTTCTTGATACGGTTTGCGGTGGGTATGCTGCACCCGAACAGCCGGGCTATGCCGCCTATCCCGTACACGTATTTCTTGTCCTTGTCGGCTACGGGCTGCGCTGCTCCCATTTCTTTTTCCTGCAAGGCATGGCGGTTCAGGAATATGAATTCCTCGCCCGTCATCTGCCATACGGGTTTTGATAAAAGTTCTTTCACTTCCATTTTCTTGATATGATTAAGTTTACACTGTAAGCCCTGCGCGTGGGCTTTTTACCTCGTTCGAACAGTGCAAAGTTAGTCCCGGGTACGAGTGGTAAGGATGTGGATAGCGTGATTGGGGTATCACGCTATCTTGTTAAATATCAGTAAGTAATAAAAAGTGGTAGAAATTATTTTGAGTGGTAAAAGTGGTTGTGTCGTGGAATGTCGGGACATATCATCGGCTATCGGAATATTGACCGCATTTCCTTAGCAAATTCCTGATTGCTGTCACTGGGAAAATCGGAAACGGGCTCTTTGTATTTTGACTTGTCATATGTATCGTCTATTCCCAGCAGGTTCATGATGTCCTCTTTCCATTTTTCTCTGTCCGGCTTGGGTAGCGTTTCACCCATAAGGAAAATGAGATAGCATACACGTGCCTTCTCCCTCGGTCTTATTTTCAGTCTGCTTTCGTATGGTTGCAGGTTCATGTTGGCGTAGAAGTCCAATTCGGAAACGGCTTCGAACTGCTCACCGTTGCATTTTTCGTAAACGGCTGACAAGAGTTTCATGGGGAAGTAGGTGGGCGGGGTTGTCTGTGCGGTGACAGCTTCCTTTTCTTCTCCCTCCTTTTTCTTTTGGTCTGTCAGGTATTTTTCAAGGATAGCCAATAGTGAGCCGCTCAGCCTGCAAATATCCCCGCAATGGTTTTTCAGGCATTGCAGGGCTTCACGCTTTGCCTGCTCCTTTTGCTTGTACAGTTCGTCCAGCCTGGCTTTCTCCTTGTCGTATTCCCGTTTGCACCGTTCGTACCTTCTTTCCAAAAGCTCCTCTTCCTGACGGTCGTGCTCCCTGAAACCTACCGCCTCCAAAGAGCCGTTGGCTTCCATGAGTTCCCGGTAATATTCATTTGTGACTTTCATCTGTCTGTCAATGCCCCAGTCAAAACGGCTTTCATGCTGTCGGCAGACATATCCGGTATCGAGACGGTCGAAAAACTCCTTGCAGGTATTGTAGGTCGATATATTGTTCTCAATCTCACGTTTCAGGCTGTTCAGGAGTACGGAATAGTGTGTAGCGTCCATTTCAAGTATGAGGCTGATAAGTGCGGTTTCAAAGGTCTGCGTGTCCCCGTACTCTCTGTAAAAACCGGAAATGAACTGTTGCTTCTCAAAAGAGAAACTGCCTCCGGACATTATTTCGGTGTATATCTTGTTGAGTTTCCCGTAGCGGGGTATCATTGATGTTATTCTTTCGTCCATAGTTATATCAGATTAAATTTAGTCATGGCATTGATTTTAATCTCATCCGCTATATCAATATAGGGCTTCATCGCTTTGTAATCGCTGTGTCCCGTCCATTTCATTACTACTTGTACTGGAATCCCAAGCGCCAAAGCATTACAAATAAATGTTCGTCTTCCAGTGTGGGTACTTAACAATGCGTATTTAGGTGTAACTTCGTCTATTCGTTCATTTCCTCTATAATATGTTTCTCGTATTGGTTCATCTATTTCTGCCAGTTGTCCCAGTTCTTTTAAAAATTCGTTCATTCTTTGGTTGCTTACAACTGGCAATGCCTTGTCATTAGGGAACGGCACATCTTTGTACTTTTCGAGTATTGCCTTGCTGTGATCATTTAATTCAATAATAAGACTGTCTGCTGTCTTTATGGTAATAACCTCGATGTGACCGTTTTTAACGTCACTATGTTTCAAATTATACACATCGGAGTGACGTAATCCTGTGAAACAGCAAAATAGCAATACATCCCTTACTCTTTCAAGGTATTTCTTTGTTGGTGGTATTGGGCAGGTTCTTAGTTTATTTATTTCATTTTGGGTGAGGAATATCACTTTTTTTGGTGCACTTTTCATTTTAGGCGTGAATTTATCATAAGCCATGTTTTGGTGATACCCTTTTCGATTACCCCAACGTAAGAACCATTTTACGAACTTGATTTGTTTGGCAATGGAAGTGTTGCGCATGTTTTTTTCTGTACGTAAAAATTCTATATAGTCATTGAAATGTTTTTCCGTCCAACTGTCAAACGTAGTATTAGGGTCAAATGTGTAAATGTGTTTTTTGACTGTTGCAAACTTTTTGAGGGTTGAGGAAGACCAGTCATTTTGTTTGCTACATTCTGCAACAAATTCATTGAAAACTTTCATGAAATCCAATTCAACCTTCTGCTTTTCTTCATGGCTTTCTTTTTTTTCCTCTTTTGTTTTTAGGTTGAACGCTTCTTTAATTTGTGCAGGGGTGGGTATTACATCTTGCACCTCGAATTCTTTGAACACATTCTGTATTTCGGTGTATTGCCGCAATAGTTCTGCGTTGATTTCGGATGCACTTTGCTTTAGTTTGTTGGTACAACCGTTTCTAACCCGTTGCTTGTCTGTGTCCCATTTTTCTACATCAATTCTATATCCCGTTGTAAATTCGATACGCTGACTGGCAAAGATAACACGCATACGGATTGGCACATTCTTTGTAACTGGAATACCGTCTTTTTTGCGGCTTTCCGGTGCAAAAATGATATTTCTTTTAATATTCATAATTGGGTGTGTTTGAAAATGACACCCAAAAATACACCCGAAAAATGAGATATACAATGATATTAAGAGATATTTAGATTAATGAAAGAAAGAGATAAATAACTGATTATATGATATTTGATGTTCTGTGAGATTTTATAAAAAGGTTCGAGAGACACCCTCCAGGTCCACTATCAATGAATTAAACCTCTGGAAGCAGAGGTTTTTCTTTTTGATAATCGTTTTCTCCCATTCTATTGGGGACTAAATTCAATATTACAACAGTTTTTCACTATATTTGTTGTAATCAGGTAGGTTTTATTTGACTATCAACAGATTGGATAAAACTCACACGAGAACGGGCAATGGATAAGAAAAAGCCGGACTGTTCCGAACCGCCATATTTCTCATGCTTTCAAATAACTCTTTATCTCACCTGCAAAGATAACATTTCTTTCTGAAAAGGCCATATAAACGGCTGCAATCTTACGGAATAAAAACATATCGGGAAAAACGAGCATACCGTAGCCGAGTCCCCATAACCACAGGCAAAGGTAATTCGTGTTCTTCCCGTACAAGCAAGGCCAAGCCCTTCGGGTTCGTGGAAAAAATCATCCTCGCCCCGGAGGGCTTGCGGTATTTTTTCCCGAAGCCTTGCATGTACGGAACACGACCTTTTTAAGCCTGTAGTTATGGGAACTCCGGCCCCAGAAGCCGGACTAACAAAAAATCAAATGTTATGTTACAGGCAACAAAGAACAAGTACACGGTGGAAACACTCAAACCACTGAACATTCTGTACGATCATGAACACCGGCTGACACAGCAGGACGTGGATATGGCCAACGGTTATGTGGAACTGATAGAAAGGACACGCTCTGAAAAGATTCCGCAGGTCGGAGACAGACTCATCTATGTGGACAGATACGGGAAATATTACGGCAACGCCCTCATCGAGAAACGCAAAAATACGGACGGACTGATTTCCATCTGTGAAATCCCCTATGTCCCTTTTATCTGGGAAGAGTATGACGGTATCGGTTTAAGTGTCAGCGGAGGATCCTTCCACCATATTGACCCCCTCCAGTTGAAGTTCGTCAGATGGACGGAAGGGGTATTCCAAGACTGGGGCAACTGCGGTGCGTGCGCCAACGGTGCCGTCGCATTCACGGCAAGAGTGCCGTTATGGTCCTATTCCGAACCTGATCCGCTCTACGGTGATTTCACCACGGAAACATGGAGACAGTATTATCTGACAAAAAACACGGGTCCGGACGCACGCAACCTGTACCAGGGCTACGACATAGCTTTCAGGACCGAAGATGACTTCCAGCAGTTCCTGAAGGACTATGAAGGGACCGTGTTCAAGGGCAACCAGGAAAACCAGATTGTACTCTGGTGTTTCCGTCATGAGAACCGGTTCCTGCCGCAGCACGAATGGGACAAGATAGATGTCCAGGCCGTGGAACGGCGTCTCAACTTTTATCCCGAACAGGTCAAGCTGGTCAAGGACATGGACAGCCACATCACCTACTGTTACCGTATCAAACCCGAAATTGACAATCTCTAAAACAATACAGTTATGCAGACAACAGCAACAAGAACAGCAGGCAGCCACACTGACCTGCTCACAGGTATCCTGAACGTGCAAGTAAGGAACGAGGACAAGATTACAGAACAGGACAGGCAGTATTGCCAGCTCCAGCAGGACCAGCTCTACAAGACGCTTGACCGTATCGACCGTTGGTATGCCATCTTCAAGGAAGAAGCGGAACGGTACCGGGAAATCAAGAGCTTCAAGTATGAGGATAACGGTAAGGTCTCCATACGGAATTTCTATTTCAACAACAGCGGGGAGGATGACTATACCCACAACGAATTCAAACCGTTTGACCTCATCAACGAGCTTGCGGACAACAACTGCAATGCCAACGCGAATTTCGCGAATCGCATCATTTCCTATTTCAACAGGACCTACAATGTAGACGTACCCATTCCTGTAATCGACGAGAAGGCCATGCGCATGGGATTCCGTCCGGTCTACCAGACTTACGTGGACATGGTCATTGAACACCTCGGCGGAAAAAGTTTCCGTGAGACCGCAGAGGAAGAACTGCTGGCCCGTTTCCTGAAAACGGTACAGCCTTCCCGCTGGAGCAAGGTGAAGCCCGAACTGAAAAAGGACAAGATAACTTTCCCTGACATCGTGTCCTGGGACAGCATCCATCTGGAATACCACCGGGAATATGAGTTCTCGTATGACTGCGGAAGGAAAGTGGACATTTTCTGCGAAGGTATCGCATACGGGGCAGATGACGTGATAAACGGTTCAAGCGGTATGGTCATCGGCCTTGACAGACGCGATGTGGATATAACCGAATGGTACAACCTCACCCTGAGCAACGCAGAACAGATCAAGTTCTACAAGAACGGACGCATCGACGTACGCTTCAAGGACAGCCAGGCCGCAGAGAACTGCTACAGAAGGCTGCGGCTGGATGAAATCACACTCAGAGAAGAGTGATTCATGAAATACTTATTCAGACACCCCGTAAGACATCCTTGCGGGGTGTCTTCGTTTCCAACCATTAAAAAAGAAAAGACATGTATGCCATCATACCCCAACAGATTCCCCAGGACAGGCGTGCCGAGATCAACGAGAAAATCCTTTTCGCCATAGACTCCGGCAAGGACCTCGTTCCGAAGGAAAGCATCTACAACTGCTACACGGGAATCGGAGGACTGCACAACCTCAGGCAGTCGGATTTCACCAGCTACCATGAATACGCCGAGGCCAAGAAGGAATTCGAGATGGGACAGTTCTTCACCCCGCACGACATATGCCGGAGCATGGTGGAGACCCTTTCTCCGACATCGGCGGAAATGGTGCTTGACATGTGCTGCGGCATGGGCAACTTCTTCAACCATCTGCCCAACCTGCACAATGCCTACGGATTCGACATTGACGGCAAGGCGGTGGCCGTTGCCAGATACCTCTACCCGGAAGCTCATATCGAGAAATGCGACATACAGCTGTACAATCCCGAACAGCGTTTCGACATCATTGTCGGAAATCCGCCCTTCAACCTGAAATTTGATTACAGGCTGTCGCAGGAATTCTATATGGACAAGGCCTATGACGTGCTCAACCCTGCCGGAATCCTGATGGTCATCGTCCCTCTCTCCTTCATGCAGAACGAGTTCTGGGAAAAGA
>ERZ791731.639-NODE-639-length-17503-cov-2.65973_pt1 | contig 17503 bp, 11 predicted proteins | sample MGYA00509954_ERZ791731 | MGnify/ENA primary metagenome ERZ791731 (study PRJEB30046, sample SAMN00715134) | human gut metagenome | study: EMG produced TPA metagenomics assembly of the A metagenome-wide association study of gut microbiota in type 2...
GGTAGCCACGGTACAGGTAGCGTTCATGGCTGGCGACCGTCCCGTTGACGGTGACCTTCTTCATGTAGCGGCGTCCCTGGTAGTCGTAGCCGCATTCCACCACCGTACTGCCGTCCCGGCTGGTGAAGCTCACCGCGCGGTTGGCCGCGTTGTAGACCACTGTCCAAATGCCCGTCGAGGTTTTGATGAGGGTCTGGTTGCCCGAGGCGTCGTACGTCGGCACAAAAGGCGCCTCCGCTTTTTCTTCGATGCTTGTGTACTGGTTGAGGTTGTTGGCCGCGTAGGAAAGTTCCTCGGCCAGTTCCCGCGCCGTCTTGCGGTTGCCGATGTTGTCGTAGCTGTAACCGTAGGGGGCTGTTCCCAGAGTAGCCCCGGTGAGTTCGTTTCTGCCGTTGTAGCTGAAGCTGTCAGTACGAGTTGCTTCGGTTCCCCACTGCTGGGTGCGGGTGACCGGGCGTCCCAATGCGTCGTAGCTCTGGCTGCGGGAGACCAGCGCGGTTCCCCCCAGACGGCAGCTTATGGCCACTGCCAGGTCACGGTGTTCTTCATAGGCAAGTTCCCGGACGATGCCGTTGGGCATCGCGAGGCTGGAGGGCAGGCTGCTTCCCGCCAGGTAGCCGTAGGCGAAGGTTTGTTCTTCTCCTCCGTGCACGATTCCGGCGCCGGCAAGCCTCCCGTTGGCTTCATAGCCCTGGCTTGCTCCCTGGAGGACGTCGGTTCCCTGTTTCAGGGTATAGCCGGAGGACCGGCCGTAAGCATCGTAGTTTTCCTGGAGCTGGCAGGAGGCGCCTCCTATGGTGATGCTATCGGTGTCCGGTTCGTTGTAGGGGGTGTAAGTGATGGTGCGAGAGCCTGAGGCGTCCGTCACCTGGGTCAGCTGGTTGAGACAGTTGTAGGCGTACTGGATGCCGGGCGTGGAGTCGCTGTAGGAGACGGAGGTGTTGACCCCTTTCTTCAGATTGTAGCCCCAGGTGGTGACCACCCCCCACGCGTTCGTGAGCGTGGATCTGAGGTTCAGGGCATTGTAGGCGGTGTCCTCATGCGTTCCGTCCGCGTAGGTTTTGCGGGTGACGAGGCCTGTGGCTTCATCATAGCTCCAGGTGGTGACGTCTCCGTCCGTGCGTCCCGTGGGGTCGGTGGTGATGTCGCCCGCGTCCTCCCGGAAGGTGGTAAGGCTGACCATTCTGTCGGCTTCGTCGTAGCCGAAGAGCAGGGGCTGGATGGCCGTACCCCATTCGGCGGTCTTTCGGCCCCGGAGGTCGTAGCCGTAGCAGGCCGTGTTCCCGAGGGCGTTAGTGACGGCGGAAGGCTGGTCAAACCAGGGATCGTAGGCGGTAGAAGCCGTGTTGCCCGCCGCGTCCGTCACCGAGACGGTACGCCCCGCGATGTCGGTGCGCGTCGTGGTTGTGTTGCCACGGCCGTCCGTGTTAGTGTAGATGATGCCTGTTTCCGCATAGGCTCGGGTCTGCGTGGAAGTAATGCCCGCGTGGTCCGTCTGCGTGGTAGTAAAGTCGTCGATGACCGTCGCGGTGGCCGTGATATTGGAAGTGGGGATGCTGCTTTTTTGCATCCGGACGGCCCCCACGCCGTATTCGCTCCACTGTGTGGATATATTTCCTCTGGGATCGATGGAGATCGTTTTGCTTTCCAGCGTGGCCGAGAGGGAGGAAACCAGCGTCTTCTGCGTTTCGCCATAGGTAGTCCCCTGGCCGTTGTTCCTGGTCGCCGTGACGACGCGGTAGACGCCGTCCTGCGCCTGTTCCACGCCGTAGCTCCACGTGGTGATGCGCGAGTTGGACACGGTGGCCGGATCGGCAAGCTTCCAGGTTTCCTTGACCTTATTGCCGAAGTCGTCGTATTCCCACAGGGTCGGCGCCATCGTCGTAGCTGCGGTTTCCGCATCTGTCTGTTCCTTGGTCAGCTGTCCCTTGGCGTTATAGGTGTTCCTCGTGTAAATGACTCCCCCGATGGTGTTGGGCCGGCCCGTGCGCAGAATTTCCCCGGCACCGTTGACGACGCTGCGCTGCAGCTCGGTTTCCGTTTCCCCGGAGACGGCTTTCGTGAAGGTCCGAACGCCGTCGGCAACCAGGTCGAGGGAATAGATGATATGCCGCTGTCCCGTGCCGGATTCTTCCAGGACCGTTCCGTCCGGCGCGTTGCGCGTGACGAACGTGGCTCCCGAGGGGATGGTCTGCGTCGTCGTCAAGCCATCCTGGCTGTAGGCGTAGGCGGTGACCCGGCCCAGGACGTCCGTAGAGGAAGTTATCCTCCCCAGCAAGTCGTACTCCGAGCTTTCGCTGGTCATCATGGCCCCCGTATCCCGGCGCGTAGAGAGGATGCGCCCCGCCGCATCCAGGGTGTAGGTGGTGATGGTTTCCGGCGTGATGACCTTCTCTCCGTCCATCACCGCCGAGCGGGTCGTTTCTACCAGTTGGCGCGCCGTGTCGTAGGCATAGTCCATTCTTACACCATTTTCATCAATGTCCCACAACAGGCGCCCGTCGCACATCAGCTCGCGCTCCGTTATTCGGCCATTGCCCGCCGTCCGCTTCACCCACCTGTTCTGCGTGTCAAATTCATAGGAGGCGCTGTCCGTGAGCGTCCATTCCCCGCCGGTGAGCAGGGCGTAGCTTTCTTCCCTGACGCGCTGCCCTTCCGCCGTGATCCAGGTCGTGGTGCGCGTGCTCTGTCCCGGCACGGTTTCCCCGTTGACGCGCGTTTCCAACGTTTCCGTGTAGAGGGCGCCGCACGCCCTCCGCCCGACGTGTCCACGCCAACGGGCAGCACGGACCCGTTCATATAGCAGCGCATGGCAATCACCCGGTCCCCCTGCACCAGATTGAACCGCACTCCGGGTACAATGCCCCCTTCGGGCACGTCCAGACGGCTGTTCAACGGATGGTTGTAGGCCAGTGAGGAGGGGCTTTCCAGGCCGGAGACAGTTTCCTCACTCCTCAATTCCACCCGGCCCGCAGGAAGCCCCCCCAGTCCCCGGAACATTCCGAAGTTGCAGGACCAGTACATCAGCGTGGCCGTGCTTTCCGCACTCACACTGCACCCTGCGGAGGAGTAGTTTCCCAGCGTGCTATTCCCCACCGCGGAGCCCGACCGGGCCAGCGACGGGGAAGGCGGCGTTCCGCCGCTGTTATCACACGTGTCTCCCTCGCACGGGCACTTCTCGGGCTCCTCCTTGCCTCCCGGCTCCGTCGGCACCACGTCGATGCTGTAGTTGCAGATGGAGACGTTGTCTTTTTCAGGCTTGTAGTCGATGTTGGTCTGGTTGACTTCCCAAATGTAGGAGCCGGAGGGCAGCTGCGCCCCGCCGGTCCCCGTGTGGTATTTATGGCCGCCCTGCTTGCCTGCCGTCTGCGAGTCTTTCTTCAGGTCCACCTGCGCCACCACGCTGCCGCTGGAGTCCTTCACTTCCAGGCTGCCCCAGTCGTCCACCCCCAGGAAGAGCGAACAGGTGCCGTAGAGCTTTTTACCGTCCGCTCCTTCCGGAATGGTAAAGTAACCGTGAGCACCGTGTCCATCCGCCGACGTACTGGGCGGTCCCACGGTAATTTCATCGTGTTCGTGGATTTCCTCGAACGGTAGCGGATCGGGCTCCGGAGCGGCGCGCATGCCACGCGGCATGGGTTTGGCCGTAGAGCCAAAGTACCATTTGCGGTAAGCGGGGATGGAAGAAGGGGTGCCGGCAGAAGAAGTAGTTGGAGTATTCATAAGGCATCAAGGGATTGAAATTGATGAATGAAGAGAGCAATCCTCCATGATCATTTTCCCAGTAGCATGATCCAGAGCCAGTGTCAATAAAGGTTACTTGCAAATTTTTGTTTGCCTATGAAACATAACGATTTTTTTCCCATCAAAAAATAATATAATAATTCTTACGCTCAGTACCTTCCTGTTATTGACATCAATATTATCTATTTGTTAGAAAAAAATCCACAATAGGATGTCATTCTTGCTTGGCGCCAGTCAAATTCCTGTAAAAAATGTCTCTCCCATGGAGAAAGAATGGTTGATGATTCAGTAGTTTGTCTTTTCGAATTTGTCGCAACTTCTGAAAACCCTTAATCAAAAAATACATCTTTTCCGAAGTTTTTCTATGAAAACGGGAGGAGAAAGATTGCCCTCCATCCGTAGAACCCTTACAATTTTTGTCATGCCTGTATCTCCGGCGCGCATTCTGGAAGATTTGTCCCCCTTCTACCGGCAGGAAGAATTTCCCGTGCTTCTGCACCAGTGTGAAACGTGGGCGGAAAGCCGTCCGTTGGAGGAATGCCGGGTGATTGACGCCTCCCCCGTATTCCGGAATACCTGCGCCAAATACGCCGCCCTGCTGGCGGCGGGAGCGGAGTTGACGGCAGCAGTCTCTCCGGTGATTTGTTTTAATAACCGGTACGAAATACCCGTGGTGGAGGCGGAACGGGCGGACGGACTCTATGATGTGGTGATGGACTGCGCCGGGGCGCTCAGCCATGTTCCCAGCCGCTGCGGGTATGTGGAACTGACCCGGTCCGGAGCGCAGCATTATACGCGCTGCACACAGCCCGTGTGGATGGTGGACGCCGGAAAAATCAAGCAGATAGAAACCTGCCTGGGAACCGGGGAAAGCTTTTTCCGCGCGCTGGAAGCGCTGGGAATTGAGAGTGGCCCGGGACGGACCCTGGTAGTCATCGGGTACGGAAAAGTGGGCCGCGGAATCGTTCTGCACGCGCTCAGGCGGGGCTTGAACGTTATCGTGGCGGATGTGGAGGAAAAACCTCTCCCTCTGTCCTCCGCCTCATTCGTGCGCGCAACGGATGGAGAAGCTCTCACCAATGCAGTCAGGCATGCCTTCTGCGCCGTCACGGCCACAGGGCGGCGGCATGCCCTGTCAGGAGTGATTGACCCCGCTGTGACCCGCTCCTCCGGCGTTCTGCTGGCCAATATGGGCGTGGAGGACGAATGGGGGCCGGAGATCCCGAAGAACCGCCTGCTGAACGGAGGCCGCCCCCTTAATTTCATTCTGCCGGACCCTACGCAAATGTGCTACATAGACCCTCCCCTGGCGCTCCATAATCTGGGCGCCGTGGAGCTTGCCGCAGGCCGCGCCATGCCGGGCATTTTTCCGCCGCCTCCGGAAATGGAGGAAGCTTTCCTTTCCCTGATCCGCTCCCGCGGTTCCCTGCCGCCGGACATGCTGGACTGGATTTCCTGACTTATCATCTTGTCTTTGCAGGAATGAAGGAGTATCGTACAGAGTACGGCTGGGGGCTTCGCGTTCCCTGGCCGGCCTGACGCTTCATTGACTTCGCAACTCATGAACACTTATTATTCCTACCGCAGCTACCGGCTGGGAGGGAGACTCCTCGGCACCCTGGGGTGCGGCCTGGCCTGGGCATTCTTCGGGTCCGGATGGTGGAGCTTTCTCCTCGGCGCTCTTCTCTTGTTCCTGTGGCTTCCCGTCATTCTGGGGAGACCTTATTTTCTCACAATCACTTCCTCCTCCATCTCCTGGGGCAACAGCATTTCACGCAAGGAAATTCCATGGGAACTGATTGAGCGCATAGGATGTACGCCCGATCATGAATCTGAACCCGGACTGATGATTGAACTGAAAGACGGCCGTATTCTGGATGTGGAATCCTCCTGCTTCGGTTCCCTGCCTCCCGTACGGGAAGCCATTCTGCAAGCCTCCGGTTCCTATCCTTTCCATCTTGCTCCGGATTTGTTCGCCGATCCGGGGTTGTTGAGCGAATGACGCGGCGGAGCCTCCTTAGACCCGCTGCGGCACTCCGTGCCTTCCCTTGCGCCTGAACCGCACGTTCCCGGCGCCGGAAGGTGTTTATACGCGTTTTTTCCGGTGCCATGCCGGCACGCCTGTTTTTTTATCCCTCCCCCGGAAATCACCGTCCGGTTTATTGCCGACGGTGGAAAATGAAAAATGTTCCACGTAGAACATTCATGTGAATAACCCAGTCATCACTTTCATTTTCAATCAATAAAAAACAGGCGCCGTGACCCACACGCCGCCGGAAAAAAAGGGGGGGGCGTGACAGCACGGCGCCTGTTCTCGTATGAATGATTTTGTACCATCAAAATCAGTTGGGAGATCTCATTGGCATGAGCACGTACAGGAACTCATCACCTATCTTCAATACGCCCGGGCTCATTTCATCAATGAGGTTCAACGTGATGATCGTATCCCCGGCCATCGTCTTCAGAGGAGCCATGAAGAAATCCGGGTTGAAGGAGATGGAAAGCGGCCTTCCGGCATAAGTGATCGTCATGGATTCATGGGCTTCACCCACGCCTTCCGCGCTGGAAGCCACTTCGAGTTCGTTTTCACGGAAGTTCAGCTTGATGTTCGTGCTTTTGTCCACGGAAAGGAGGGACACGCGGCGCACCGTTTCCAGCAGTTCCCCGCAGGGCAGTTCAATGCTTTCCTTGCAGTCCGTCGGGATTACCTGGCGGTAGTTCGGGTAATTGCCGTCAATCAGCTTGCTGATCAGCAGCGTATCATTGATTTCAAAAGCGGCCTGGTTGCGGGTGAACCGTATGGTGACGGTCCCCACTTCATCCAGAAGGCGGCGGAGTTCACCAACGGCCTTGGTGGGCAGAATGGCGTCCAGTTGCTGTTCTTCCGGGAATTCCAGGGCGGTTTCCGCCAGGGCCAGGCGGCGGCCGTCCGTAGCCACCAGAGTCATCTTGCCGTTGCGGAAGGAAAGGGAAATGCCGTTCAGCACGTAGCGGGTCGTATCCGTAGAGATGGCGTATTCCGTGCGGCGGATGCAGTCGCGCAGCAAATTCTGGTCCACCTGGTACACGGTCGCCTGTTCAAAGGACGGCAGTTCAGGGAATTCGTCCGCCGGAAGGCCATTCAACTTGAACTGGGAGCGGCCGCATTCCACAGTCGCCTGGTTGCGCTGGTTGACGTCCACCTGGACTTCTGCTTCAGGAAGCTCGCTGATGATGCTCACCAGCTTTTTGGCGGGAAGAGTCACGGTGCCCTCGCGCAGCACGTTCGCGGGAACTACGCCGGTGATGCATACGTCAAGATCCGTAGCCGTAAAACGTACCTGGCCGTTTTCAGCTTCAATCTTGACGTTGGAAAGAATGGGCAGCGTCGTCTTGGAAGACACCACGCTGGCAACCTGTCTCAGACCGTCGAGAAATACTTGCTTGGAAATGGTAAACTTCATGTGTCTGTGCTTTTATCTGCCTCGCATCCTCTCACAAGTGCCTCCTGTGATTCAAGCCATTTCTCCGTCAAACCCTAATATTTGGCAGTATTTTTTTAAAAGCATACCATATGTAGTAATATGCTATTTCTCCGGGCATATCTTGCATGAAACGGTTTTTCAAATTATTTAAGTATTCTTAAAAGTCCGTTCTCCGGCGAACAATTCCCGGTTGACGCGCACGCGGATTTCGAATCCGGATGCCGTTCTTTTTCCTCTGGAAAGCGGCAAATTCATTGAACATATACACGATCCGGAAGAAGCGCTGTTTATGTTTCCTTTCATGCTTTTATTTTTCCGTGATCTTTCTTTTTGTTAACCGGCTTGTTCTTAAAAAAATAATTTGACCCCGGATTCGAAATCCGCTACTTTTCAGCCAAGCTTCGGCGATTTTAAACAACAAAGACTTTCAGAATTTCTGTGAAACGTTCATTCATCATTTTGTCTTTACTGGTTGCGGGAGGCATGGCCCATGCGGCTTCTCCCATTTATTCCTGGGAGTGGACCACGGAAGGAACGCAAATAACTGCTCCCGGCTGGAACGGTTCATTTAATTATACAACCGGCAACGATTATGCCACTTTCGGCAGCGGCTCCGGCGGAGGCACGCCCTACAACTCTGGCATAGCGGGAATTTCAGGCAGTTTCACCGTCAGCTTCGACCTGAAAAACCTGAGTTCCACCAACAACGCCTGGAAAGACGTTTTCAGCTTGTATTCCAATGGAACGGTTTCCGGAGAATCCAACAGCATGGTACTGGAATTCAATGCCTCCGGGGAACTTTATTTTTACAACAAGGGATTTGGAGGCCAATCCGGCGGAAACATCAATACAGGCCTGACCTGGACGGACCTCCAGCAGGACAACTGGAACAATCTGAGCATCGTTTCCGATCTTTCCTCCCAGACTCTCTCCGTGTACGTCAACGGCGCCCTGGCAGGTACGATCACCGGCTGGAATCCGTCCTCCCCTGCCCTGACAGGCTCCCAATTTGGAGCTTCCTTTGGAAACACCCGTCCCATGAACGGAACCATAGATGTCAACAACATCAAATTTTACGACGGCGTTGTGCTTCCTGTTCCGGAAGCGGCCACTGCTTCCCTGGGGCTGCTGGGCCTGGCCGCCCTGCTGATGCGCCGCCGCCGGAGCTGCTAAGCATTTGCCGTTATCCAGCAAGAGGCCGCATGCCGGGAAGGGTTCCCCCGCATGCGGCCTTTTCCGTATTCCGGCACTTCCGTCCCGGAATTCATGTTCCCGTGAATGTTTCCCCCGGCATGGTCCAGGCGCCGGGCGGAACCACCCTGCCCGGCAAAACAACGGTATTGGCGCCCAGGCGCACATGATCCCCAATGACGGCTCCCAGCTTGCTCCTTCCGGTAATTTCCAGCCTCCCGGCCGCCATCATCCTGTGCTCCCCGCCGTCATGGCGGAAATTGGAACACACCGTTCCAGCCCCGAAATTGACGTCGCTGCCAATGATGGAATCACCCGCATAGCTCAGATGGGGAATAAACGTCCCGTCTCCGATGATGCAGTTCTTCAGTTCCACCCCCTGCCCCGCTACACAGCCGTTTCCCATGGACACATATCCTCTCAAATGGCAGTTGGGCCCAAGACGGCAGCCGTCCCCCACCCATGCGGAGCCCTCAACCACCACGCCAGGCATCACCACGGTGCCCTTTCCCACACGGAGACTGCCCAGGACGTAAACGCCCGGCCGCCCGGAAAAATCGTCTCCCTCCATTCCCTCCATCACTCTCTCCTGCCAGTCCAGCAGGTCCCAGGGATAGACGAGGCGCTCCACAGCCGCCTCCTGCCCGGAAAAAACACGTGACAGTCCGTTCCCCGGCCCTTTCCGGGCCAGCAGCCGCCCTTCTTCATTCCGTACTTCCCCTGTCCCGCAGGAAGCAAGCCATGCGGCAGCTTCCGGGGAAAAATCATGCATGGACACCTCTACCACTTCCGCCGCACTTTCCGTAACGGCGGCTTCCGGATTAAAAACCGCCTCAAAGCCCGCTTCCCGGAGCCGGGAGGCACAATAGGCGGCTATGCTCACCCCGGCCACGGAAAAGCCGCGGAAGGGCCTCTCAGGGCTCGTTGCGGGAAAGGTATGGTCCCTTTCCGGAATGTAAATCAATCTGGCAACCCTCATGGAGGAATGGTATGCTTTCTTCCGGCGCTTCCGCAAGACGGAACGTGCGGCTCCGTTTCACGGTTCCACTTGCCAATAACCCTGTGAAAGGATAAGTCAATTAACTGTGAGTATGGTGTGAATAAGTTATTCAGATGTTATCCACATTTTTATGAACCGAATTTATTCACACTGTCGGATGGTTTCAATCCATTCATTCCCAGGCGGTAAAAACGTTGTTCACACTGGGCACAGGGTAGAAGAAGAAGGAATTTAATATTGTTAAATCTAATATTCTTCAATCACACAACGTGATTGTCCTTTCTCGCGCATTCGTGCTACAAGGTCGGCATGAACACGGAGGACCAAGATACGCGCTGGATGAACATGGCCGTAAAACTGGCCGAAAAAGGGGTCGGGCTGACAAGTCCTAATCCCTGCGTGGGAGCGGTCATCGTGCATGAAAACCAGGTGATCGGCTCCGGTTTTCATGAAAAAGCCGGCCTGCCCCATGCGGAAAGGAAGGCTATTGCCGATGGAACGGCCAGAGGCAACGCGGCCCTGTTTGCGGATTCCACTCTGTACGTTACTCTGGAGCCGTGCAGCACCACCGGAAAAACGCCACCCTGTACGGAAGCCATTCTGGAACACCATTTCAAACGGGTGGTTTATGGCTCTCAAGACCCCAATCCCAGACACCGCGGCGCCGCGGCTGATATTCTTGGGAGAGCAGGCATCCAAGTCACCCGCGGAATTCTGGAAAAGGAATGCGATCATTTAATCCGGGGATTCAGGCTGAACATGCTGGAGGGGCGCCCATGGGTGATCGCAAAGAGCGCCATGTCCCTGGACGGCCGCATTTCACGCAGTCCGGAACGGTCCCAGTGGCTGACGAATGAAAAATCCAGGTCTTTCGTACATACCCTGCGGGCTGAGTGCGATGCGATTCTTACCGGAGGAAATACCATGCGCCTGGACAATCCGTCCCTGACCATCAGAAAACCGGACCGTCCCGTTTCTTCCCTTAAGGAACAGCCCTGGCGCATTATCCTGACTCACAACGCCGCATCCATTCCTGCGGATTCCGTTTGCCTGACGGATGAATTCCGTGACCGGACCCTGATTGTAGAGAACGTTTCAAGTTATTTGGAATTATTAAAAAATCTGTATAATGAAAGAAAAACAGGGACTGTCCTGCTGGAAGCGGGAGGCTGCCTGGTCCGGGAATTCCTGAAAGCCGGCCTGGTGGATGAATGGGTGGGATTTTACGCGCCCATCATAACGGGCGGCGGCGCAGACGGCGTAACGGGCGGTTCATTCCTGGAACGTGAAGCCTTTCTTGAGCAGCCGGTTGTGAGCATCTTTGGAAGCGATGTGTGCATCCGGGGCGACGTAAGCTACCGGTAACGGGCACAGTCAATTATTCATTCGCCTTCCGGATTGTTTTTAAACCGGGAAAGCATCTTTAATTACCGGTGAGCCTGCCATTCGGCGGTTTTTCTCATCATTGTGCATCCTCTCTGTTCGTGTCCCTTTTTTAAGACAAGCCGGATGGCATGAACCGAGCCGGAAGCGTATCGGTCATACAGGGGAAAATATTCAGGAAAAAGCCCCCCCTCCCCTCGTTTATAAACCGGAGCCTGCAGGGAGTGGAAAACGGGTCATAGGGAGAGCATGAGGCTTTTACCTTGCATGCATGCAAGTTTTCAGCATTCAGGAGTTGGGCCGTATTCAAATTTAAAGCCCCGGCATGAAAACGGCGCAGGCTTTCATGCCTGCTGCCTGCCGCGCTTTTGCAAATGAACAAGCAGCAGGGCAATGTCCGCCGGAGTAATGCCCGGAATGCGGGAAGCCTGCCCGATAGTGGCAGGACGTATGCTGCCCAGCTTGATGACCGCTTCTTTTTTCAGGGCGTGAACGCGTTCGTAATCAATGTCGGCAGGAATGATTTTACTTTCCATCCGGGTGATTTTTTCCGCCTGTTTTTTCTGTCTTTCAATGTGGCCTTCATACTGGATATCCGTGGCAATGGCATCCAAATGTTCCACGTGGAACATTTTTTTCAGTTCTTCAGGCAGCAGGGTCCAGTCATTGCCTGGCCTCTTGAGCCAGGTGGAAAGGGAAACGCCTTCATGTTTAAGCAGAGCTGCTTTTGCTATTCCTTCCTCAATGGCGTTTTGCCTGTCTTCCGTTTTCCTGAACGTTTCGCGGGTGATGAGGCCCGTTTCAAAAGCTAGGGGGGCCAGGCGCAGGTCCGCGTTGTCCTGGCGCAGCAGCAGCCGGAATTCCGCCCGGCTGGTGAACATGCGGTACGGTTCGTCCGTTCCCTTGGTGACAAGGTCGTCTATCATGACGCCGATGTAGGCCTGGTCGCGGCGCAGCACCAGGGAGGGCTTGCCCAGAGTTTTCAGAGCGGCGTTTGTTCCCGCCATCAGACCTTGCGCGGCGGCTTCTTCATAGCCGGAGGTACCGTTGATTTGTCCTGCAAAGTACAGGTTTTCCACCAGCTTGGTTTCCAGAGTAGGGTGCAGCTGCGTGGGAGGGCAGAAATCATATTCCACCGCATACCCCGGACGAATCAGTTGGGCGTTTTCCAGGCCGGGAATGGTGTGGATGAAATCGCATTGCGCGGAGTAGGGCAGGGAGGTGGAAACGCCATTGAGGTAGAATTCCTCCGTACTGCGGCCTTCCGGCTCCAGGAAGACCTGGTGGCTGGTTTTTTCCGCAAAGCGCACGATTTTGTCTTCAATGGAAGGACAGTACCGGGGGCCTATGCCCTCAATGATGCCGCTATAGAGAGGGCTGAATTTTAAATTGTCCCGGATAATGTCGTGGGTGGTCTGATTGGTGTAGGTAATCCAGCACGGCATTTGCTTCATGCGGAAGTCTTCGTCTCCCCATGTGTTCAGGGTGCAGAAAGGTTCGGAAGCGCGTTTCAGTACGTCGCGGGAACGGTAACTGAACAGAGCCTCCGGCGCGTCTCCGGGCTGCATTTCACAAACGGAAAAGTCAATGGATCTTCCATTGACGCGCGGGGAGGTGCCCGTTTTAAGCCGTTCCACTTGAAAGCCAAGCGCGGCGAGGTCGGTGGAAAGGCTGGAAGGAGCGCAGCCCATGCGGCCGCCCGTTATGTGCTGAAGACCCACGTGCAGCAGCCCCTGCATGAATGTACCGGAGCAGATGACCACGCTGCGCGCGCAGATGGTGTAGTCCAGGGAAGTGACGGCTCCCGTCACCTGCTGCTCCCCGTTGACGAGCAGTTTGACCACGTCACCCTGGAACAGGCGTATGCCCGGGGCGGTTTCCAGAACCATTTTCATTCGTGCTCGGTAGGCCGTTTTGTCGCATTGGGCGCGGGGTGCGCGCACGCTGGGCCCCTTGGAGGCGTTCAGCATCCGGAACTGGATGGCGGTGGCATCCGGATTCAGTCCCATGGCCCCTCCCAGGGCGTCTATTTCCCGGACAATGTGGCCTTTGGCAAGCCCCCCGATGGCCGGGTTGCAGGACATTTGCCCGATGGTATCCAGGTTGTGGGTCAGAACGGCGACGGAGCACCCTAGGCGGGAGGCGGCCAACGCCGCTTCAATGCCTGCGTGCCCGGCGCCGACGACGAGGACGTCGAACAGGGAGGAGGCGGGGGAAGGAGAGGAATTCATCAGGATGCGGAGCAAATGGCAAGACGGTGCAGAATCAGCCGCGGATCAAGCGAAGAAGATACCAGGGCCTTGTCCGCCTTCATGCATTCCTTTAAAGTCTGCTTCAACCGTTCCGTCTTGAATTTGGAAGCGTTCTGCGCCGCCAGGAAAAGCGGGTACGCATTGGGAGTGCCGTCTTTTTTCAGGGGAATCAGCGCCGCGGCATAGGAGGGCAGGGAGGAGATGCGGGCCGTAAATTCTTTGAAGTTGGTGGGCTTCAGATTGAACGCGTCACATAAAAGCCTGGCGGCCAGCAGATTTCTCAGCGTGGGGATAAACGCTGCGCGCATGATCGTGACGGCGTTTTCACCGCGTTCCAGTTGAAAGTCAATCAGGGAGATGGCCGCGTCGCTCTTCTTGTTTTCCAGAGCACGTGAAATTTCAAAAATAACGCCTGTGCGCGTCAGCGGAACCATGCGCTCCACATCCTCCGGCATCACGGTGCGCCTGTCCGCGCCCAGATAAAGGTCCAGTTTTTCAATTTCGGAAATAATCTGGCGGGAGGATTCGCTGACGCGGTGAATGAATAACTCCAGAGCGGCGGAATCGAAGTTCATGCCCCGCGCGCCTGCCTCCTTGTTGATAAGGGGCATCAGGCTGCCTTCCCAGCCGGCCTTGGTGATGTCCGGCTTGTTCAGTTCCTCCGCGGCGGCGGATTGGAGCAGGAATTTGTTAAAGGAACGGCGCTTGTCAAATTCGGAGGCGGAGATGAGCAGCAGGACGTCCGGTCCCAGCCCCCCTTCCAGCAGATGCCTGAGAGAGTCCAGAGCCGCTTCCGTGGTGGAGGAACGCCCCGTGACGGAATCCCCCAGAAAATTGCAGTTCTTCATCCAGACCACCTTGCGGCCCGGAAAAAACGGCAGCGTGCGCAGGGCTTCCATGACCTGGCGCGTCACCTGGTCCGCTTCATCGGAATCGCCGCAGGCCGCTTCCAGGATTTCATGGGAAAATTCATTCGTGCCTTCCGTCAGGGCGGCAAAGATGCCGGAAGCCTTTTCACGCACCATTCCTTCGTCCGTACCGAAAACGAGGTGAATGGCTTGTTGTTGTAAAGTGCTGGTACCCATAAAACCGTACCCATACGGTATCATAAAATATGCCTCGTTAAAAGACGTATTTGTCATTTGAAAGTTTTTTCATTTGAAGAGAATAGGCTTAAATAGTATCAATAGAACCGGAATGTCAAAAAGCGGCTGGAGTCTTCCAGGTCCATTTTTCAGGCATCTCCTCGTGATCAAGCCGCAAACCGTTTGATCGTTACTACGGCAGGGCATTTCCATGAGATCGACTATATGGACACGGGCTTTACTTGTCATCATGATGACGGTTATGATGACCGTCGTCTCCGTTGCCTATTGGAGGTGGAACAGCCGCGTTACGGAGAAGAACGTTTCCTTCCGGTCTGAGGTGTTTACGATGGCGCAGCAGTCCGAACTCAAGGAGGAGGACGTTCCCATCCTGCACCAGCTCAATGAAGAATATTCACGCGTCGCCCGGCTGGTGGAACGGGTGCTGGTCAGCATAGACACCACGGGCGTGACCAGCGTGCCGCAGCCTTCCGAAGACGGCGAATCCATGATTGAAAAAAGGCTGGCGGTCCATGGCCTGGGTTCCGGCGTCATCGTCACGGAAGAGGGGCATATCATTACCGCCTACCATGTCATTCAGAACAAGCATGCGCTGCGCGTCACGCTGAGCAACGGGAAAAGCGTTTCCGTGCGCCTGGTAGGGGTGGATCCGGAGCTGGACATCGCCGTGCTGCAGGTGGAAAACCCGATGGCCTTCACGCCTCTTCCGTTCGGCAACAGTGACGAGATTGCACCCGGCATGATCGTCCTGGCCTGCGGCAACCCCTATGGACTGGGGACGACGGTTTCTCGCGGCATCATCAGCGCCCGTGAACGCAAGCTGGTGGATTCCGGCCTGGACCTGATCCAGACGGATGCCAGCATCTTTCCCGGCAATTCCGGAGGGCCTCTCATCAACATCCGCGGTGAAATCATCGGCATCAACAAATCGGTGCTTCCCAATGTGGAGAAAAACTACGCTGGCATCGGCTTTGCCATTCCCTCCAATCTGGTGGTGCACAGCTTTGAGCAGATTTGCAGGCATGGACGCCCCATGAGAGGATACCTGGGGCTGGACATTGTGCGCAATACTCCCCCGCTCCGCAGTTTCCTGGACTACCATGAAGCAGGCGGCGCAGTAGTCAACATCGTGAAGCCCGGTTCCCCGGCGGAGCAGGCGGGCCTTCAGACGGGAGACGTGATGCTGAGCTTCAATGAAGTTCCCATCCAGACCGACAAGGATGTGAAGGACCACATTGAAAATCTTTCCATCGGCGACAAATTCCGGCTGAAAATCTGGCGCAAGGGACAAAAAATGAACGTCACCCTGAAAGTGGGGGACAGCATTTTAAAGAACGTTCCTTCTCCGTGGGAGGACTTTATGGAAGGAGTGGGCATGCATCTGCGTGAACTCACCGCTGAGGAACAGTCCATCGGCGCGCGGGGATTGCTGGTCATCCAGGTGAATCCGAAGAAATCCGTGGGGCAGATCCTCCAGGCCGGGGACATGGTCTTTGCCGTGAATCATCAGAGCGTCAGCACCATGGATGCACTGGTCAGGGCTTTGAGAGAGGGGCCGGCCCTGCTGACCGTTTCCCGTGACGGGCAGCAGTTCAACGTGAAAGTGGATGCCCGCCCGGTTTCCGAAAAGACGCTGCTGCCCCGCATTCCCACGGCGACGAAGAGCAACGCCATCATGCCGCGGGAGCTTTGAATTCCGCCTGTGCGGCGTCTGCGGAAGACCGCATCCGGAGAAGCGTTTTCCGGCATCCTTATGCCGCGGGCTTGACTGGCAGTCAAAAGCGCTTATAATGCATCACCTTTAAGAAATTAAACTTATGACTCGTCATACTATCTCCGTACTTGTTGAAAACAAATTTGGCGTGCTTGCCCGCATTGCCGGTTTGTTCAGTGGACGGGGCTACAATATTCATTCGTTGAACGTTGCCCCTAGCCAGGACCCGCGCTTTTCACGGATGACCATCGTCGTACGCGAAAAGGAGGATGTTCTGGACCAGATCATCAAGCATCTGGAAAAACTCGTCAACACGGTGGAAGTAGTGGATTTCCGCAACACGGACAACGTGTACCGGGAAACGGTATTGACCCGCATCGGCGTGGATTCCGCTTCGCGGCATGAAGTCATTGAATTCTGCCAGATCCTGGGCGCCAGCATCGTGGACGTCACGCGGGACGCCCTGACCATTGAAGTGACGGGCGGTGAGCACAAGATTGACCGCTTCCTGTCTCTCATTGAGGATTACGACGTGCAGATGCTGACCCGGAGCGGCCGCATCGCCCTTCCCAAACCCCGGCAGTAAAGAAATCCTTTCCGGCTTTTCCATCAACCCTGCAGGACGTTCTTGCAGGGTTTTTTTCTCCCCTCCATCATGAACATCACCTATCCGGACCTCCCCATTTCCCGCCGCCGGGACGACATTCTGGCGGCGATGCGGGAGCATCAGGTCATTGTGGTGGTGGGTGAAACCGGGTCCGGCAAGACCACCCAGCTTCCCAAAATGGCCATGGAGCTTGCCGGGGAGGCGCGGGGCAGGGTGGGGTGCACCCAGCCCAGAAGGCTGGCCGCGGCTTCCGTTTCCCGCCGTGTGGCGGAGGAACTGAATTGCGAATTGGGCGGCCTGGTGGGCTACCAGGTGCGCTTTGAGGAAAAAGCCGGGCCGGATACGCGGTTGAAGTTCATGACGGACGGCATTCTGCTGGCGGAAACGCAGCATGATCCGGACCTGCGCCAGTATCATACCCTGATTCTGGATGAAGCCCATGAACGCAGCCTCAACATCGACTTTCTGCTGGGCTACCTGAAGCTTCTGCTGGACAGGCGGAAGGATCTGCGGCTGGTCATCAGCTCCGCTACGCTGGATGCGGGTGGCTTTTCCGAGTTCTTCGGGGGCGCCCCCATCGTCCAGGTGGAAGGCCGTACCTATCCGGTGGACCTTCATTACCTGCCGCCTCTGCGTGATGATGAAGAGCTCCCCGCCCATGTGGCGCGCGCCGTGGACTGGCTGGACACCCTGGACGACCGCGGGGACGTGCTCGTCTTCCTCCCCGGAGAGCGTGAAATACGTGAAGTGGCGGAAAAGCTGGAAGGCCGGAATTTGAGGAATACGCGCATCCTCCCCCTCTTTGCCAGGCTGGGCCTTGGAGACCAGCAAAGGATTTTTCATCCGGAACGCGGCTGCCGCCGCATCGTGCTGGCGACCAACGTGGCGGAAACGTCCCTGACCATTCCCGGCATCATTTACGTCATTGACTCCGGCCTGGCGCGAGTCAGCCGCTACAGCCCGGCGCGCCAGGTGCAGCGGCTTCAGATAGAACCCGTCTCCAAGGCCAGCGCGCGCCAGCGTGCTGGCCGCTGCGGCCGCT
>ERZ791731.654-NODE-654-length-17056-cov-2.62267_pt1 | contig 17056 bp, 20 predicted proteins | sample MGYA00509954_ERZ791731 | MGnify/ENA primary metagenome ERZ791731 (study PRJEB30046, sample SAMN00715134) | human gut metagenome | study: EMG produced TPA metagenomics assembly of the A metagenome-wide association study of gut microbiota in type 2...
GGAATATCCTTACCCTTGCCGGGGCGCGTCTTTTAATGGCTGCCGCCGAGCCGCATACCTTTGAAGCGGTCACGGCGGTTTTTGAATGTGCGGGGCAGACCTTTACCGCAAAGGCAAGGACGGTACTTTCCGACGGGTGGAAAGGCTTGGAACGCCGCTACCGGGCGACCCTCAAAACAAAACCAGACCCGGAGGACGGCGAAGAAAGCGGGCTTCTCCCCGGTACGCTCTCCTTTACCGAAGGGCAGACCTTTGACAGCCCCACGGCAAAGGTAACGGAGCATGACACCACGCCGCCGAAGCCCCACAATGAAGCGTCCCTGCTCTCCGCTATGGAACGCGCCGGGAATGAGGAAACCGACCCGGACGCGGAACGCCGGGGGCTTGGAACGCCTGCGACCCGCGCCGCCGTCATTGAAAAGTTAGTCAAGGGCGGTTTTGTGGAGCGCAAGGGGAAGCAGCTTATCCCCACAAAGGACGGTATCAATCTTGTATGCGTCCTGCCGGAAGCCCTCACTTCCCCGAAGCTGACCGCCGAATGGGAAAACAACCTGACCCAGATAGCAAAGGGAAAGGCAGACCCGGACGCATTTATGGGCGGTATCGAGGAAATGGCAAAGGGGCTTGTGAAATCCTATCCTTTCCTTTCCGACGAGAAAAAAGACCTGTTCAAGCCGGAACGCGCCGAGCTTGGCAAATGCCCCCGCTGCGGCTCCCCGGTCTATGAGGGGAAAAAGAACTATTATTGCAGCAGCCGGGAATGTGCCTTTACCATGTGGAAGAACGACCGTTTCTTTGAGGAAAGGAAAGTTAATTTCTCCCCGAAAATCGCCGCCGCGCTCCTAAAGGACGGCAAGGCAGCCGTGAAAAAGCTCTATTCCCCGAAAACAGGAAAGACCTATGAGGGAACCGTCCTTTTGGCTGATACGGGCGGGAAGTACGTCAATTACCGGGTGGAGCTTCCGAAGAAACGAAAGTAACGCAGCAAGCATAGGAAAGGGGTACCCTTTCCGTAAAATCCCCGCTGTCCCTTACCGGGAACGACGGGGATTTTTGCTTGTTGGGAAGTGTCCCAAACCCTCTGAAAAAATAAAAATACTTTGGCAAAAAGCGCGGCAGCCCCGTAGTAGGGAGTGAAACCCCGAAACGGCAGCTTCCGCGCTGCCACTTGCGAAAGGAGGTTATACATGGCAAGTTTGCGCGACGCGATAAAGGAACAGCAGGAAGAATTACAAGGCGGTAACGCATGGGTGGCGTTCTGGAAAGAGGGGCGGTCATGGCACAGCGAAGCGTTCCACCTTGATATGGGCGCGACCCTCTACCCGGAGGACGAATGGCGGCTGCGGGGAAACGAAGGGGGCACCCCCCGCCGCTATCGTGCTGAACGGATATTTGAGCGAGGACATGACCCTTGACGAGCTGACGACCTCTATCCGTTACCACTACGAACACCGCATGAACGGCATTACCGGGTTTATCACGGAGTACAGCGACCGCTTATCCCCGGAAGAAATCGAGAAAGGGCGGGCAGCCGCCCGCGCCGCAGGGCTTCCCTTTTCCGAAAAGCCGTTCCGGGACGGAGAAGATTTTGACCCTTATGTATATGACGGCAGCATGAGCGTCGAGGACTACGAGCTTATGCAGCGAATGATTGAGAAAGAAAGGAGTGAACGAATGGACGAACCGATTTTAAGCGGGTACCTCTCCAACCTTGGCGCATACACCGAGGGCAGACCCGCCGGGGAATGGGTAACATTCCCCACCACCGCCGACCACATGAAGGAAGTCTTTGACCGTATCGGCATTGATTTCAAGAATTATGGGGAATGGCACTTTACCGAATTTCAGTCCCCTATCCCCGGTCTGGCGGCGAAGTTAGGGGAACACGAACACCCGGACGAGCTGAACTATTTAGGGAAGCTCTTGGAAATGCAGTTTGACGACGACCGGGAGAAATTTGCGGCGGCTATCGCCCTTGACGACCACGCTTCCAGTGTGGAGGAACTTATCAACCTTGCACAGAACCTTGACTGCTACTGGATTTACCCGTCCGTCCACAATGAAGAAGATTACGGGCATTACCTTGTTGATGAACTGGAAGAACCGGAGCTGCCGGAGGAAGCCAAAAAATATTTCATGTATGAGGAATACGGACGGGACGCTTCTATCAATGACGGGGGCGCATTTACAGAATGGGGCTATGTCTACAATAACCGGAACACGTTTACAAGGTGGTATGACGGGAGGGACGTACCGGAGGAATACCGGGTAACACCTGCCCCGACGGAGCCGGGACGCCCAGACCCGGAAAAGGTAGAAATGGACGCTGCCCCCGCAGGGCAGACCGCCGCGCAGCCAAAGGAGCAGGCGCAGGAGCCGCGCCCGGTTATCCCCATTGTCCTTACGTCCGAGAAACCCGCCGACAAGCTCAAAGAGATTACCGACCGTCTGGAGCAGGGGATAACGGAACTATTTGAAAGCGAGCGTTACAAAGAATATCTGCGCGTCATGTCGAAATTCCACAATTACAGCTTTAACAATACGCTGCTTATCGCCATGCAGAAGCCCGACGCTTCCCTTGTAGCGGGCTTTTCTTCTTGGAAAAATAACTTTGGACGGAACGTGATGAAAGGCGAAAAGGGAATAAAAATCATAGCCCCGTCGCCGTTTACGGTAAAACAGGAAGTGGAGAAAACCGACCCGCACACCGGGAAGCCTGTTATCGGGAAGGACGGGAAGCCCGTTACCGAAGAAAAGGAAATCAAGGTACCCGCCTACAGGGTGGTATCCGTCTTTGATGTGTCCCAGACCGAGGGGCGGGAGCTGCCGGATATAGCCGTAGACGAACTGACCGGGGACGTTGACCGCTTCAAGGACTTTTTCGCAGCACTGGAACAGGTTTCCCCTGTCCCTATCGGCTTCGAGAAAATCGAGGGCGGCGCACACGGTTACTACCACTTGGAGGAAAAGCGGATTGCCATTGACGAGGGCATGAGCGACTTGCAGACCCTTAAAACCGCTATCCATGAAATCGCCCATGCGAAGCTCCACGACATAGACTTAAACGCCCCGCAAGAGGAACAAAAGCCCCGTGTTGACCGCCGCACCCGTGAGGTGGAAGCGGAAAGCGTCGCCTATACCGTCTGCCAACACTACGGGCTTGATACGTCGGACTATTCGTTTGGATATGTCGCCGGGTGGAGCAGCGGCAAGGAGCTTGCAGAGCTTAGAGGTTCCCTTGAAACAATCCGCAATACTGCCGCCGAAATGATAAACGCCATTGACGGGCATTTTGCAGAACTTCAAAAGGCACAGGAGAAAGAAAAGGCGCAGCCGCAGCATGAGGACAACGCCCCGGAGCAGCCGGAAGCTGCCCCGCAGGAGAAAGCTGCCTTTACCCCCGAAACCATTTACCGGGTACGCCGCAACCCATACAGCGACAGGGAAGAAAACGCCTATCTGCTGCAAGCCTATGTCACACAGGAGAACGGGCGGGCAAAAATGGGCGAAGTGCTTTTCCGGGGGACACCGGAGAAATGCCGGGAGCTTCTGGGACAGTTAAACGCCGGGGAGCTGACCGAGGGACAGGTAAAGGAACTGTACGCAAAGGCACAGGAGCAGCCGGAAACCGGGCGGGACGACACCTTTTCCATTTACCAGTTAAAGGACGGGGACGAAACACGGGACTACCGTTTTGAGCCTTACGACCGCCTGCAGGCGGCGGGGCTTGCCGTTGACCGGGCAAACTATGAGCTTGTCTATACCGCGCCCCTTGCGCCGGGAACGTCCCTTGACGACATTTTTACCCGGTTCAATATCGACCACCCGAAAGATTTCAAAGGACACAGCCTTTCCGTTTCTGATGTAGTCGTGCTTCATCGGGACGGGCAGGACACCGCCCACTATGTAGACCGTGGGGACTTTAAGCAGGTACCGGAGTTTTTGCAGGAGAAGCAGCCGCAGCTTACCCCGGACGAACTGGAAACAGGCGAGAAAATCCGGACACCGCGCGGGACTTTCTATGTAACGGGCATGAGCCGGGAGCAAATGGAAGCGGCGGGCTATGGCGTTCATCATCAGTCGGACGACGGGAAATATCTGATTATGGGGAACGGGACGCGGGCGTTTGCCATTCCCACAGAGCAGGCACAACAGGAAAACCCTTTAAAAGCTGCCGAGCAGACTACCGAGCAAAACTATAACATGATTGACGGACGGATAAACAATACCCCGACCGTTGACGAACTGGAAGCAAAGGTTAAGGCAGGGGAAACCATTTCCCTTGTTGACCTGGCTAATGCGGTCAAAGCTGACCGGGAGTGCGGCAAGGCAGCAAAGCCGGAAAAGAAACCCTCTATCCGGGCGCAGCTTGCCGCAGGCAAAGAGAAAACCGCCCCGAAAAAGGCGGCAAAGACCCGACAGAAAGAAATGGAGGTATGAGCATGACACAGTTTACCGTGGAAGAAATGAACCTTTTGAGTATTTACCATGAGGGGAGCCGGGAGCAGCTTAGGGAGAACGTGAACGCTGCGCTTCCCTACATGGACGCGGATATGCGGGAGCTTGCAAAGCGCACCCTTTCCAAAGTGGACGCGCTGACGGAAACGGAATATGCGGAGCTTTCCGTCTATGCCGCTGATGAAGCATGAGCGCGGTCAAGCGGCTCACGCCGCCGCAAAGCCGGAAAGTCAATGCCCTTGTAAAGCGGGAGTGCTGCAACTGCGATAACGGACACTGTATCTTACTGGACGACGGGGAGGAATGTGTCTGCCCGCAGCTCATTTCCTATTCCCTGCTCTGCAAGTGGTTCCGTATCGCCGTACTTCCCGGCGACAAGCTGCTCTATGCGGAGCTTTACCAGACCGAGGACAGGAAGAAGTGTACCGAGTGCGGCGCGTTCTTTGCTTCAAAGTCTAATAATGTCAAATACTGCCCGGACTGCCGGAAGCGTATCACGAACCGGCAGGCAGCGGAGCGCATGAGGAAACGCCGCGCCCTTGTTACGCAGTAAGGGCAAAAATAGCTTTGATTTATGCGGCTCTCTGGGCAGGAAAACAGCGCAGCCGATACCGATTACCTTTTTCCTCAAAAATGGGTTTCTACTGCGTAACAAAACCATAGCAGCACCCACACAGACGCGGGGCGCGGTTAGCCTTATACTGGCTTTCCGCGCTCCGTTCTTTTTTTGCCTATTTCCGGCCTTGCTTCTCTAATTCTTCAAGTGGGAATGTGGGGAGGGCTTCTATCAGCTTCATTGCGATATGCTGGCGCATATCTTCGTCGATTACCTCTTTTACCGTTCCGTCCGGCTGACGTTTCCTTACCGTCGCTTGTCTGTCGATTTCCTCTTGATAACACTCTACGACCTTTGCGACCGCCCACGCTTCCCCGGCAACGGCGGCGTGTATGGTATAATAATCGGGCATTTTCTGATTTGTCATATTCAACGCTCCTGTCTTTATTCTGATTGTCTGTCCTTATCTGACTGCAATTCTGCTAAATCCCCGCAAAAAATTAAAATTTCAAAGCGACTGCTTCATCAGAGGAACATCATCATTTTATTTTCCCCTAACAAATTCATACTTTTTTACAAAGACGCACACCCATAGCTAAATATGGTTCTGATAAATATTCTTCTTTGTCCAGAATATAACCATGCTTCTGATAAAATGATAATGCGTGAACATTCTCCTTAAACGCCCAAATAATGATTTCTTTGTAACCCAGTTCCTTTGCTTTCTGTTCTGCAAAAGTGAGTAATGAATTGCCTATCCCTTTCCCTTGAAAATCCAGTGCGACATAAATACGCCAGATTTCAAATGCCCCTTTTTTATCAGTATCTTCCGTATCTCCAAAAGAAAGCATTGCGACTACTTGATTTTGTTCTTCCCAAACATATTCCGCTAATCGCCCCGAAATGAAATCTGCTTTTAATTCGCAAGTCCGCTTTTCACACCCTCTATCGTTTAATAATTGCGGATTGACATAGCCTTTATATATTCTTTTCCAGTTATCATTTACTATTTCAGAAATCATATCAATATCCACTTTTTTCGTTTCTCTCAACATATTTCTACCTCAATCAATATTTCAAAAACTGTACTTTTAATTCATATCTGGTGGAATTACTATATCATATTTCCATGAACAAATCTACTGCCTATCCGCGCTCTGTTTCCCTGTCCCGTTCCGGCTCCTTTGGCTGCCGCAAAATGGTGTCTATGTTCTGCCTGATAACGTCGTATTCCTTGACCTGTTTTTTCAGCTTCCCATAGTCGGCGCGGAGGGCTTCTTTCTGCTCTTGCAGCTTTTCATATTCCGCTTGCAGGGCTGCAAGGTTCGGCAGCTTGGAAATGCCCGTCGCCTTTAATGCCTTTGCCGCTGCTTCATGGAGAATGACAGTCCCCTCATGGGCTGCCCGGTATCGGTCTTTGTTCCTTGCTTTCCGGTAGGTATCATAGGCAGGCTTTGTCTTTTGGAACGTGAAAACATTCTTGATAAGCACCGCCATATCTGCAAGCCGCTTTTCCATTTCCTTTAGCGCGTCGCCTGCCTTTTCACTTTCTGTCTGGACTTCCTCTATCTTTGCGGTTAAATCCTCATACTGGCTTATCTGGTGTTCCGTAAGGAAATTGAGCGTCTTTGCCGCCTGCTTCAGATTGTGGATTTTCGCCCACTGTTCATAGCCCCGGCTCTGCGCCGCCTTGATACTGTTCTCAATGTCGATAAGCAGGGACACGCCTGTTTCCCGCTTTGGAGCTTTGGCGGCTTTGGTACGCCTGCCCTCTATCCGTTCCCTTATGGCTTCCTCTGTATAATCTGCGCCGAGGGTTTTCAAGCGGGTAAACCGTTCCTGTCCCGGAGCGCGGCAGGAAACGTATTTCCCCGGCTTTATCTCATAGCCTGCCGCTTGCAGTCGGGAAAGCAATTCTTCAAAACTGGACACTTGGGGGATAAGCGCGTCCACGGCGATTTTCAGCTTGCCTTTCCAACTGTTTCCGGTTTTCTCTGCGATATATTCCGCATAGCTCTTTCCCTTGCTGCCCTTTTGCGGAGCGACGACGGACAAGCCATTTTCCCGGCACAGCCTGTCGCTCATATTCCGTATGCCGTAATAGCTGCGCTTATTGGAATTATACTTGTGGTAGTCTACGAAATTAACAGCACAGAAAATGATGTGGTTATGAACGTGTCCCTTGTCTATATGCGTAGTAAGGACGTATGCATATTTCCTTTTTGTTACCGCGTCGGCAAGCTGTTTCCCGATTTCATGGGCTTTCTGGTAATCCACTTCCCCCGGCTCAAAGGACTGTATCAAATGGTGGGCGAGGTTATTTCCACGTTCTAACGCCTGCGCTATGGTAAATTCAAATTCAATGTCTGCCGTTTCCGGCGAGCAGCCAAAGGAGGACACAAGCATTTTCCCGTCCGTCTTGTCCGGGTTCTGGATATAGTCAAGGGCTTTTTTCAACGTGCTTTTAATAGGCTTAATCTTTGTAACCGCCATATCTCCGCAAGCACCCCCTTTATTTCCTCTATGTCCTCTTGGTAGACGCTGCCCGTGGCGTTGACGCGCCGCGCTATCTGGTTGATGTTGACACCGATTTTCTGTATCTCCGCTGTCATGGCTTTTATGTCGGCGTGGTCTATCTGAATGATGTACCCGTCGATTGCCATTTTCCGAAGATAGGCTTCCATGTTCCGGGTGGGGACGAGCTTCATTTTCTGCTCAATCAACGCCCGTTCTTCCTCTGTTACTCTGAATTTGATTTGCACTGTCCGTTTCCTGCCGTCCATGCGTTCACGCTCCTTTCCGTTTTTTAGAGGGTTTGGGACACTTCCCAACAAGCAATTTTTGACCGACGCGCGGCAACGCAGGAGGGCGAAAATACGGAAAGGGTACCCCTTTCCTATGCTTGCTAAGAAACTTTTTCCCTTTATCCCTACTACGGAAGAAACCTTGATTTTGCCAAACTTACGCAAAAGAAAAACGCTGCAATCTGCAAAGATTACAACGCTTCCTAAAATCCATATTCAATTTTGCCGGACGTTCTCATTCGCCCTCTTTTTCGACTTCCGCTATCTCTTTTGCGGTGGCTGTCACAATCCGAAGCCCCGTATCGCTTATCTCGTCGAGCAGCGCGTCAAGCTGCCGCCGCTGTGTGTTCTTTTCGGCGGGTTTGTCTGAAAGGAACTGGTCTACGGATATATTGTAACGGAGCATAAGCTCAAAGAAAATCTGCAAACTGGGGTGCTGCCCGTTGTTCTCTATATTCGCAAGGTAGCGGGGAGAGATAAACATTTCGTCGCATACTTTCTTACGGCTCTCTTTCCTGCCCGTTCGCGCTGCCTTTATTGCTGCTCCAAAAGCCTTGAAGTCGTATTTTGGTACTGGTCTTTTTGCCATATTCATTCACCCAGTTACATTTTACTGTTCCTCTTTTCTGTTGGATATGTCTACACACTTCCTACTATACACTTATATAATTCTATTTATGAGATAGATGAATGAACATTATTCATTGACATTTAGAAACTTCTGCGTTATAATAAGCGTCGGAAAGGAGGATTGAACATGGCTGACATAAAAGAAAAATCAAAAGCAGCTTTCAATCAACAAGCAGCGACCTATGACAATGATATAAAGGGACAACACGCACGTTCTCTTTATCCTGTCATACTAAAAAAACTTTCTGAAATCACTTACCACACAGCTTTAGACTTGGGCTGCGGGACAGGCGAAATGATGAAGCTCATTTTGCAGCAGAACGAAGATAAATCTTTGTATGGAATTGACCTATCAGAAAAAATGTTAGACGTAGCAAAGGAGAAACTTGGTAATCGCGTAAAACTTACATTAGGCGATAGTGAGCAGCTCCCGTTCCCTGACAGTTTTTTTGATGTTGTCTATTGCAACGACTCTTTTCATCATTATCCTGCACCGGATAAAGTGCTTTCAGAAATAAGCCGGGTTTTAAAGCCTAAAGGAGTTTTTCTGATGTGTGATTGTTGGCAACCTACAATCGGACGGGCAATTATGAATTTTTACATGAAGCATAGCAATGAGGGTGATGTGAAGATTTATTCAGAACATGAAATACGGGAATTATTTTCCGCTTACTTCTCTAAAATTTTGTGGGAGCGTATCGGTAATACTTCCTGTATGGCTTGTGGAATAAAATAGGCTCATTCAATGACTGGTGTTCACTCATTGACTTTGTGTTTAAAGAGTGCTATCATAAGAAAGGAGGTGCAACAATATGCGAATTACGAAAGAACCGGAAGAACGCAAGCAGGAAATATTAGATACTGCTATGCGGATATTTTATGAAAAGGGATATGAAAAAACCTCTATTGCAGATATTGCAAAAGCCATTGGCGTTGCACAGGGGTTATGTTACCGATATTTTCCGTCAAAAGAAGCTCTTTTTGACAGTGCGATAGACCAATACGCAGAAGAACTTGTAAGTCGATTTTCTGTCCCATCTGATAGTGATAAGCTAACATTGAGGGAACTTATTGAAACAATGCCTGTCATGGTAGAAACAGAAAATAGTGATTATTATAAAACGCTTCATGTCGTAGAGAACAAAAAATTTCACGACCAACTTACCTTGAAAGTCTGCGAAAAACTTTCTAAGTTGGTTATTAAACTGCTTGAACAAGCAAAAGAAAAAGGCGAAATTAGCATAGATGATGTTCAAACGGCTGCTTTCTTTTGCGTTTACGGACAAATCGGTATTTTACTTGACGGAACCTATACCGCAGAGGAAAAAGAAAGACGTATTCGTGATTTTTTAATTTATGCACTAAGATTATAAGGCGGCTCCCTGCTCTGGTAGGGAGCAATCTTACAACATATTGATGAATGGCTTTCATTCACATTTGGAGGAAACACAATGAATGACCCGTTACGCTTTACGAGCATAAATGAATATTATAATTTCATTTATGCCATAAGCTATATGATGTTAGTTGAGCTTGCTATATGGATTTACAATTTCAAAGGTTGGTTAAAGAAACCGAACAAGAAAAAAATGACTACGGAACAATTCTGATTGTAATGTTGGGGTGTTGGGGTAGTTTTTATTTCAGCACCTATTTCAGAAGTCAACAGTTTACCCAAATAGCAGGAGAAATACTTCTCCCCCATGCTTTTTATTATGTGGGGTTGGCTGCTATTCTTATTGGTACAACACTACGCGCCTATGCCGTCTGGAGCCTAAGACATTCTTTTACGCTCTCTGTTAAAACAGGTGGCAATCAACAGTTAGTTACAACCGGAGTTTACCGCTATATTAGAAATCCTGCTTATGCCGGAACAATTTTAAGTATGCTTGGAAATGCTTTTTGTTTTCGCTCTGTTTTTTCGCCTTTAATTGTCATACTGATTTTGGCTATCTGCTATGGAATAAGAATTAAGGTGGAAGAAAAGGCATTATATGAGTGCTTCGGAGAGGAATATAAAAATTATTGTTTCCGTTCGTGGAGATTGATACCACTTATATGGTAATTGGCTACCTTTTTGGTAGCCCTTAAATATAGTCTATATATGAATGTTATTCATTCAATAACAGAAAGGAAGTTTTAACAATGCCAACAAAAATTGATTTTATCGGAGGAAATACAAGACGTTGCTTAATGGCTATGGCTTTACCTATGATTGCAGCAATGTTTCTTAATATGGCTTATAACCTTGTTGATAGTTTATGGATTGGCAATCTTTTGGGAGAAACCGCTTATGCCGCACTGACAAATTCAACGCCGATTATTCTGATACTAACGTCCGTGGCTATGGGCGCTACAAATGGCGTATCTATTTTACTTTCACAAGCGATTGGAGCTAAAGATAAAAGGAAAACGGAAAGCCTTATTGTTACTTCACTTATCGTTGCTATTGTCTTTTCATTACTGGTTACATTAGTGCTTGAACTGTCTCTGCCCTCTATTTTAAACGCTTTGAATACGCCTGTTGAAACGTATGATATGGCGTATAGCTACCTTGCAATTTATGTTCTTGGCTATGTAGCGGTTTATCTGTATCTCTACTTTACGGCAGTTTTAAGAAGTTTTGGCAATTCCATGTTTCAAGCGGTTGCCATGTTAGTCTCAACGGTTTTGAACGCAATCCTTGACCCTATTTTTATTCATTTTATCGGGTTTCACGGTGCTGCGATTGCAACTCTGCTGTCTCAAGTGGTTTGCCTGATTTTTATGGTTCTCTACTTGAAAAAGAAAAAGTTATTTTCTCTGCATATCACTTGGTTTGACAAAGCTGATGTTTTACCTCTTATTCAAAAAGCTATACCCTCTGTTATTCAGCAAAGTATTCCTGCGGTAAGCACTACATTTTTAACCGCACTGGTAAGTACATATAGTATCACTGCGATTGCTGCGTATGGCATTACCGGAAAATTGGAGACGGTTCTTTTCTATCCGGCTATGGCGTTGAACATGGTCTTGACTACTATCGTGGGACAGTGTATCGGAGGACAACGAGCCGACCGCGCAAAAGACTATTTAAAGTGCGCTTTGAAATATGGGTGTTTGCTGCTTTTAATTCTTTCGATTGTTATTGTTGCGTTTTCAAGACAGTTATCCGGCTTCTTTGTAAACAGCTCTGATGTGGCAGCCATTGTTGGAATGTACTTTTTGATTGTAGGTGTCGGTTATATTTTGAACACAGTAACAAACAGTTTTCTTGGGGTATTGAATGGATTTGGAAAGCCTGCAAAAAGTATGTTGCTGATGATTTTTTACTATATCGTTATCCGTATGCCTTTAGCGTATCTCTTTTCACTTTTGGGCTTCGGGTTAAACGGCATTTGGACTGCTGTACTTATCAGCCATATCTGCGCGGCAGTAGCTTCAATTATCGTATCAACCTTACAATTTAAAACTCAAAAATAATCTATAAGTATGATTTTGCCGCCGTTTTCCTATTCAAAAAAATAGAAAAGCGGAGGGTGTGATAAAGTCGCGCTTTTTGGAGATACGGCGGTATCGTGGAGGTATCGCCGTGTCATTTTTTTATGCACTTAGTCCCCCTAACTTATTAAAAAAAGCCCGTCCACCACCACGGGGTATTCTGGTTATGAATATGAACTATCATATCATCTAAATACTTTTAATATTTCCTTTGCGCCTGTCTGCGTCTTGCAGACGGGCGCATTTTGTTTTCAGAAAAACTTTTTCAAAAAAGTTTGCCATTCCGGTTGGCAAATCTGCGGTGCGTCCGTGGAAGGCAGCCGAAAAGGGATAAATAACCCACCCCTGGGACGGAAAGGGGGTGAGAATATGAACCCCGAACGGTTTGAATGGCAGACCAGATGTGAGTTTAATGCGTATTGCAAACACGCGCTACGCAACGAACTGATTGACGCTCTGCGGGAGCGTAAAAGTCGGGAACGCCGAGAAGTTTATTTTTCAGACCTTTCCCCACATGAAGAAAAGCAGCTTTATACCGTTGACCGCTATTTTGTCAACGAGGAAGAAGAAGCCTTTTGTGTGGGTGGTTTGAAAATAACGGCAAAGCTGTTAGCTGACGCTTTACATTCCCTGCCGGACGAGAAACGTCAAGCTGTATTGCTGTATTACTTTTTCAGCATGACAGACGCGGAGATTGCGGGAATGATGAAAATTCCCCGCAGCACAGTACAGTATCGACGGACAAGCTCTTTTGAACTGCTAAAAAGATTTTTGGAGGAACGCGCTGATGAATGGAATGAACTCTAACAATAATGAGCGCGGCTTATTACCTTTCCCGGTCATTTTAGCCGCGACAAAGGGCGACCCTGACGCCATGAAAATTGTTTTGCAGCATTATCAAAGCTACATAGCCCACCTGTCTATGAAGAAAATCCGTGATGAAAACGGAAATACCTACTGGGGAATAGACGAGGACTTGAGGGAACGGCTGCAAACAAAGCTCATGCAGGCTGTCCTGAATTTTAAGATTTACCGAGACTAAACCGCATTTGCAAAGTGTTTTCCCTTTTCCACTTTGCGCGGCTGATAAAGCACCTTGACAAAGAAAGCGGCGCAAGATAACGGCGGCGCAGTATAGGGCAAACCGGATACATTCGATATATGGGGAGCCGTTGGGCTGATACGCGACGACGAAAGGAGGGACAAACTGAGCGGAAAATATCAGCGTTCCAAAGCAGACTTAGCAACTCTGCCGCCATAATCCATATATCGGTACAATGATACTCCTTTACCGCCGTAGTCCGAGCGTTCAAAGCGTCGCAGGCAACGGGTAGAGCTTCGGCAGACCGCCGGAGGGGTGAAAGTCCCGTGGAGCTATGCTAACAGCCGTCCGGTTAAAGCCTATTTTGATTAACCCGAATAATGGACAGACCATTATTCATAAGTTGTATTAGCCATTACGGAAAGGGGGCTAATCTCTTGAATAAAAATCAAGCTACCGTTACAACAACGGAGCATAAAATAGGAAAAACAACTTACTTTGTGTGTGCGTCGCCCAGTGAAAAAGCAACGGACACACTTGATAAAAAGATAAAGAAACTTATTCGCAAAGACCTTGAACAAAGTGCCGGAAACGCCCGTAAATAGGGCGTTTTTTCATACTTTGGACATGACACAGGCAGCGGTATCTGGTATAATGTAATTAGTACAAATACCATGCTTGTCTGTTGTCGGAAAGGAGGACAAAATGTTACAGACAAGCAAGATTACCGCTTTATATTGCAGATTGAGCCAGGAAGATATGCAAGCCGGAGAAAGTGAAAGCATACAGAACCAAAAATTGATTTTACAGAAATACGCAGACGAACACCATTTTTTCAACACCCGTTTTTTCGTAGACGACGGATTTTCGGGCGTGAGTTTTGAACGTGATGGGCTTCAAGCTATGCTGCGCGAAGTAGAAGCCGGAAATGTGGCTACCGTGATAACGAAAGACCTGTCCCGTCTGGGGCGTAACTACTTAAAAACCGGGGAACTGATTGAAATTGTGTTCCCGGAATATGAAGTACGCTATATTGCTATTAACGACGGGGTAGATACTGCAAGGGAAGATAACGAATTTACCCCTCTGCGGAACTGGTTTAACGAGTTTTACGCCCGCGACACTTCAAAGAAAATCCGGGCGGTCAAGCAGGCAAAGGCGCAAAAGGGCGAACGTGTCAACGGCGAAGTTCCCTATGGTTATATAGCCGACCCAAACGACCGTAACCACCTACTGCCCGACCCGGAAACAGCACACGTTGTAAAACAGATTTTTGCTATGTATGTGCGCGGCAACCGTATCTGCGAAATCCAGAACTGGCTGCGGGAGCATGAAATACTGACTGTTTCAGAACTGCGTTACCGTCGTTCTGGCAGTTGCAGGCACCCGCGTCCACACCCGAACTGCATTTATAACTGGCCGGACAAAACATTGTATGATATTTTGGGACGCAAAGAATACTTAGGGCATACCATAACAGGCAAGAGCTACAAGGTATCTTACAAATCAAAAAAGACGAAGAAAAACCCGGAGGAAAAGCAATACTTTTTCCCCAATACCCACGAACCGCTGATTGATGAAGAAACCTTTGAACTTGCACAAAAACGGATTGCCACAAAGCACCGCCCTACAAAGTGTGAAGAAATCGACTTGTTTTCGGGGCTTCTCTTTTGTGGGGATTGCGGCTACAAGATGTATCTGCAACAAGGAGCCGGAACACCAGAGCGAAAACACGCTTATACTTGCGGGAAGTATCGGAACCGTATAAGGACTGGCGAACTTTGCACTACACACTATATCCGAAAAAGTGTCCTCAAAGAACTTGTCCTTGCCGATTTACAAAGGGTACTGTCTTTTGTGCAGTCCCATGAGCAGGAATTTATTCAGACCGCTAATGAATACAACGCCAAAGCAGTACAACGGACGTTGGCACAGCAGCGGAAAGAACTTGATAAGGCACAAGGCAGAATGGGCGAATTAAATGTCCTGTTCCGTAAACTCTATGAGGATAATGCTTTAGGAAAATTATCAGATGAACAGTTTGCATTTCTGACTTCCGGCTATGATGAAGAAAAAAAGACGCTGACCCGGAGAATTGCGGAGCTGTCACAGGAACTTGATACCGCCACCGAGCGCAGCGCAGACGTAAAGAAGTTTGTCGCACTTGTACACAAACACACAAAGATTACAGAGCTGACTTACGAAAACGTCCATGAATTTATTGACCGTATTCTTATTCACGAACTGGATAAGGAAACAAACACCCGAAAAATCGAAATCTTTTATAGCTTTGTCGGCAGAGTTGATACAGGCGATAAGCCTACTGAAAGTATCTCCTATTTCAGACAGATAGGAGCCGACGTAAAGAGTTATGCTATCTAACATATATCAAAAAGAGGCAAGATAACGCCCTCTATGAAAAAGGTTACGTTATCTTACCTCATCAAAGTTTGTTCCACTGTATCCATCGTCCGTAAAATGCTGGATATTGTTAAAGCCGTTTTTGCGAGCGTAATCTTCCAGATACTTTTTCTGATTCAGAATGCTGTTAGATTCACCTTGCAGTTCATCATCTCTGGAAAGCCTTTCGTACAGTGCCGTGATTTTTCCTTGGTTGGATTTTGCCATAGTTTCACCTTCTTTGTGTTTTTAGTAGGGGGTACGATATGTAACAAAGATACGATACTTTTCCGATTTTGTAAACGCATCTTTGCTTTATCCTAGATAATTATAACCCTTCGGGTCAGTGACCACATAGGAACTATGACATTGTAAAAGGTTGGGTTTAAGCCAAAATCTCGTCTTGCCGCTGCCGGAGCCTCCCACCACCAGCACATTTTTGTTCCGGGCGTTTTTGGGGTCCGGTGGGCGGTTGGACATCATCAGCCGTTCCGTTTTGGTCAGGATGATGTTGTCTGCAAACTTGGGTGCCATGAACGGCTCAATATCCTTGGCGGTGCCCCACCGGGCAGAGCCGTACTCCATGCCGTGGCGGTACTTCTTGGCGTTTTTTCCACGCAAATAGACCGCCAGCCGTAACCCTGCACCGCAGCACAAGCCCACCAGCAAATCGAGCGGATGCAAGCTGGGCAGCGGGTTCGCAAACGCCACCGGAACGGTGCCCATCATCGCCATGATCTTATCCCCCAGCTCTTTGCCCTCGGCAAGCCGCCACGCTTCGCCAATGTTGGTTGCCACCAGCCCCAGCAAAATATAGGGCAGATACAGTGCCAGCAGCTTTGTCAGCTTTTTCGTGGTCACAGTCCACGCTCCTGTTCCTTATGCCGGACTTTGCCGGGGAGTTCTGCCGCCGCCTGCACCAGTTCATGCAGTTTTGCCAGCACCGAGGGGCGTTTGTCTTTGTTCAGCAGAGATGCCGAATACTCTTTGAACGCCGAGTTGAAGGCTTCTGCATCCGGGGCTTTGAAAAAGACCAGATACCGGGGCGGCACTTCGGAGGTGTCCTTGCGGATGGCATAGTCGATGCCGTACTTTTTGGCGTAGCGTTCCAGCCCACGGATGCCGGTCTTGCTGATCTCCACGCTGGACACACCCCGGTTTTGCCGCAGAAGGGTGCGGATGCTTTGCTTACCTTGGGATGTCTTGGACTGGTACAGCCGAAACGCCGCCTTTACCGCCCGCAGGACAGTCCGGGCAGACAGCTTTGTGGTGGAGATCATAATGTTGAATGATTTCTGTTCGATTTCTTCCTGCACTGCCATCACCTCCCGTGCAGCAGGGTGATTTTAGCGGTCATGCTCTGCCGGGGGCTTGGTGCGGGGCTTTTCTGCGGGAGGTTCATCAGGCACCGGCAGCACCAACAGACGGTTGCCTAGCTTCAGAAAGGCTTCCGGCTGATGGAAAAGCTGCTCGTACTTCTGCGCCAGTTCTGGGGTCAGGGATGCAAAATCCTCCTCGCGCAATCCCACCACTAGAAAGTCTCCGGCAATGGCATCATACATTTCTCCGTTTTCATCCCGAAGAGCACGGTTCAGGGGCAGACCCATGAGCTTACCATCGTCATTGCAGATGATAGCCACTGGGTCTGCAAAGGGGTAAACAGCAGCAATCGTGCCGCCCACCGGT
>ERZ791731.655-NODE-655-length-17006-cov-8.62592_pt1 | contig 17006 bp, 10 predicted proteins | sample MGYA00509954_ERZ791731 | MGnify/ENA primary metagenome ERZ791731 (study PRJEB30046, sample SAMN00715134) | human gut metagenome | study: EMG produced TPA metagenomics assembly of the A metagenome-wide association study of gut microbiota in type 2...
TCTTCCCAGTACGAGCGTGCGTACAACAATGAAACCCATCATCACATGATATGTACGGAATGTGGCAAAGTGACCGAATTTCAGGATGAGAATCTGAAACAAGCCATTGCCAATACGAAACTGAAGAAATTTCATGCCTCGCACTATTCCTTATATATCTATGGTGTATGCAGCAAGTGTACTTGGGCCAAGCGTAGGAAGAAAAAAGATAAGTAACATAAAACGAAGAAACATGAAAGTAGATGTCTTGTTAGGTTTGCAATGGGGTGATGAAGGCAAAGGAAAGGTTGTCGATGTTCTGACTCCCCGTTATGATGTGGTAGCTCGTTTCCAGGGAGGTCCGAATGCAGGTCATACACTGGAATTCGAAGGCCAGAAATATGTGCTCCGTTCCATTCCTTCCGGAATATTTCAAGGAAATAAAGTAAACATTATTGGTAATGGTGTGGTACTGGATCCGGCTTTGTTCAAGGCTGAGGCTGAAGCTTTGGAGGCTAGCGGACACCCCCTGAAAGAACGTTTGCACATTTCAAAGAAAGCTCATTTGATTTTGCCTACTCACCGCATTCTGGATGCTGCTTATGAAGCTGCTAAAGGAGATGCCAAAGTGGGAACTACCGGAAAAGGTATAGGTCCTACTTATACTGATAAAGTGAGTCGTAACGGTGTACGTGTAGGTGATATCCTTCATAATTTTGAAGAAGTGTATGGAAAGGCAAAGGCACGCCACGAACAGATATTGAAAAGTCTGAATTATGAATATGATATAACCGAACTGGAAAAACAATGGTTGGAGGGTATCGAATACCTGAAACAGTTCCATTTGGTGGACAGTGAACACGAAATCAATAATCTTCTGAAGTCGGGTAAGAGTGTGCTTTGTGAAGGTGCGCAGGGAACGATGCTTGATGTTGATTTCGGTTCTTATCCTTTTGTCACTTCTTCAAATACCATTTGTGCCGGTGCTTGTACCGGTTTAGGTATCGGTCCTAATAAAATTGGTAATGTATACGGTATCATGAAAGCGTATTGTACCCGTGTGGGGGCAGGTCCTTTCCCTACCGAACTGTTTGATGAAACTGGTAAGAAAATCCGCGATTTAGGTCATGAATATGGTGCGGTGACAGGTCGTGAACGTCGTTGTGGCTGGATTGATCTTGTAGCTTTGAAGTATTCTATCATGGTAAACGGGGTGACTCAGTTAATTATGATGAAGAGCGATGTGTTGGATGATTTCGAAACCATCAAAGCATGTGTGGCTTATAAAGTAAATGGTGAGGAAATTGATTACTTCCCTTATGATATTAGCGAGGGGCTGGAACCTGTATATGCGGAGCTGCCCGGATGGAAGACTGATATGACCAAGATGACCAGTGAGGATGAATTCCCGGAAGAATTCAATGCGTATGTCACTTTCTTGGAAGAACAGCTGGAAACCCCGATCAAGATTGTTTCGGTAGGTCCTGATCGTGATCAGACTATTGAACGCTATACGGAAGAATAATAGAGAAGAATCTTATAAGATAAAAAGAGATACTGTTTTCCTTTGGAGGCAGTTTCTCTTTTTTTGTATACATCTATCTGTTTCTATGTATGTTTGATAAAATTGTAACATCTATAATGATACCCATGTAAGATAATATATCTTTCGTCTTTATCGTATATCTTTCCGGTTACTATTTAAGATGTGTGTGTAGCATCAATTGTGCATTATTGCGTATTATTGTGCCAAATCGCGTCATTCCGTCTGGGCTTCTTTCTATATTTGTCATCAATAAAAAATATCGATATGGCATTACAAACAACCGGATTGGAATTTTTCTACTTGAGTGTGGATTTCTCCGAGAATGATAAAATATTGTTGGTGGAACAAGAGTTGGGCTACATTGCTTGTATTGCATTTATTGGCACGTATTTACCACAAAGGATGTCTTTGCTGTTGGAGAGAGGATAGGTGTCTGCTTTTTACTCGCAGATTGTCCGAAGGATGTACGGCCGATTATGTACAGCAAGTAGTGGATGCACTGTTGGAACGTGGATTTTTTAGTAAAGCCCAATACGAAAAAATTGGAATTCTTACTTCGGAAAGTATACAGGACCATTACTTTGAGGCGGTACAACAACGGAAGTGTGTAGAGGTGAGTACTGATTACTTGTTGATAGAGATTTCAAAATACAAGAATTTGTATGTGGATGGTAGTAACGTAGGCATTTCAACGGAAAATGTGGACATGAAAACATGAAGTTACAAAGTAAAGCAGAGCAAAAAAAAGAAAAGGACTCCTCTTCATTTTGTTCTCCAGAAAAGAAGAGGATTTTTGCGGAGAAAGAGACTTTTTCTTCTATTCCTGTAGATGGAAAATGCAGAAATACTTCCGGACCAGTTGAAGCTTTGCAGCAGTGAGGGATAGGAGATAAGATAGTAGGGTACTGTGATTATGGTGTGATAGGGCATCCGATATGGCAAATATTAGCTGATATGCGTATGTCAGGTGGAAGGTTATATCAATTGTTAGCCTTTATTGGGGTGCGCCTGCGAGTTTGACCGATTAGAATTTAGTAGATTGATAAATACTGTAATTGTATAATAAAGAAAACGATTGATCGTTTTATGGTTCATATAAGTAGAAAATAAATAGAATATTAAATAGATAATAGCCTGATTTTTAGAGTGCTGATTATGCTAATGGTAGAGTATAAGTAGAAAGTGACTAAAAAAATATTCATAATATATTGTGTATCAAGTAAAAGGGGGAAATAATATAAGTATGGTGGACTTAATGAATAGAGGAGAACGGTAAGCATAAGTTCTTTTGGAACTCATTTTATTAATAATATTGCAAAGATATAAAATTTTATCAAAAATAAAAGAATAAGTCTATTATTTTTTGTCTATGATATTTTTTTATTCATAAGTATTGTTTAGTTGTGATATTTGTTAGATGCAAGGTAATTATTTTATTTTTAGTATAAAATGATGTGAAATACATGAAAATTGTCAAGATAATCATTTTCTTCTTCAGATATCTTGTTCCAAATAAAGTACCTTGTTTTTTTTATTTCTTTAACTATTTATCCTTTATGTGAAATTACTCTTTTAACAGTTGAATATCGTTTGGAACGACTAATATTTAGGCGTTTTTTATAAGAAATGAATTCTTGTACTTTCCTCTTTTATAGAACTAAGTTCCAAAAGAACTTGGATAATGTTTAATTAAAAGAGAGTGAGTATGAAAGAAAAAGTGTTAATGTTACTAGCTTGTCTGTGGTTGGGTATCGGCTTCTCTATGGCTCAAGCGCCTAAAACAGTTGCAGGAGTTGTAACTTCTGCGGATGATGGTGAGCCGATAATAGGTGCGTCTGTTTTAGTGGAAGGGACTACTATGGGAGCAATTACGGATGTGGATGGCAAGTTTGCTATCAATAATGTTCCTACAGATGCCAAAGCGCTGATTGTTTCTTATCTGGGTATGATTACTCAGCGAGTTGGAATTCAGCGTGGTACTATTACTGTAACAATGAAGTCGGACACAAAAGTGTTGGATGAAGTGGTTGTAACTGCTCAAGGATTGAACCGTAAACAAAAAGCGTTGGGTTATTCTACACAAAAGGTGGCAGGTGAGGATCTAACTATTTCACGACAGACCGATTTGGGTAATGCTATGGCCGGTAAAGTGTCGGGAGCACGTTTTATAGGTGGTGCCAGTTCTGGTTTTGATGCAGGTACTATTATTTTGCGTGGTGCAGGTTCCATTCCTTCTTCGTCCCAGTCGGATAATCCGGCCAATGAACCTATTTATGTGGTAGATGGTGCTATCACTAACAAAAACTCTATCAATATGGATGATGTGGAAAGCATAAACGTATTGAAAGGTCCCGCGGCTACTGCCCTTTATGGTTCGCGTGGTGGTGCAGGTGCTATCATCATAACTACTAAGGCGGGACAAAGTGAGAAAGGGTTGCTTGAAGTAAGTCATACATTGCAGGCCGAAACTTACTATAATCATTTCAATATGCAGAAGCTGTATGGTGGTGGAGGATATGGAGGTACGGAAAAAGGTAACAGGGCTCAGGATATTTATGATTTGTATAGTGGTGATATTCCCGGTTTGCAAGGTGCTTATGTGTACGATTATAATGAGGACACTTCTTGGGGAGCTGCATACGATCCGGCTGTGAAATATGTCACTCCGTTGTCATTAGACGAAACCAGTGGTCATTATGGAAAACCAGCCACTTGGCAACATGGATTGGATTTGAGAGATCTTTATCGGACTGGTGTAACCAATACAACCAACGTTTCGTTTTCAAAGAGTGTGAAAGATTTTAATACCCGTGTTTCTTTCACCAATAGCTATCGTACTGGTGTGCAGCCCAATTCGGATGCTATTCGCCGTTTCTTAGGGTTCAAGACAAATTTCAAACCCACACCGTGGATGAATGTGTCATTGGATTATAAATATACTTATCGTCAGGATCATAATGCTGCCGAAAGTGGATATAACGGTTCACGTACCGTTTTGCAGGAATATACCCAATGGGGACAGACCAATGTCAATTTAAAAGATTATAAGGACTATAAACGTCCGGACGGATCATGGAGGACGTGGAATATCAACAGTGTGAATAATCAAAGTGCTGCATTCCATGATAATCCGTATGCTTTATTTCATGAATATAATCATCGCACCATTTATCAATGGAATGTATTCAGTGGTGATGTGTCTGTGGACCTTCCTTATAACTTGAAGGCAGGGGTACGCGTAAATGGTAACATACGTGGTTACAAATTGGAACGAGAACGCCCTTCAGGATCTATTAATTTCCGGTCAAATTATCGTCAGGATCAAAGCAGTTTGATTGATTTGACCGTACAAGGACGTTTAACTTGGGGACAATCATTTTTTAAAGATAAACTAACGGTAGACGCAGCTCTTTTTGCAGAAGCACGTGACTATACGTACGATAATTTATATGCATACACCAATACGAATTATGATTTGTCTTTGGACGATTACTATAATTTGGCTGCTTCATCGGGTACTATTGCTTTAGCCTATAATGAGAAAACACATTACAAAGAACGTAGTGTTTATGCCACAGCTACCATGGGCTGGGATGATACTTATTTTCTTGACGCTTCTGTTCGTAACGATATGTCTTCCACATTGAGTCCTAATCATAACAGCTATTGGTATGGTGGCCTTTCCGCTTCTGTCCTTGCTCACAAATGGGTGAATGCAGAATGGCTGAACTTTTGGAAACTGCGTGCTAGTGCGGCTCAAGTAGGTACTACGCTCAATGCTTACAATATTTATCCTACTTATTCGCTGGATACCAGTTATGGTTCACATGTTACAATGTATGAACCTTCTTCTCAGAAAAATTATAATATCGAGCCGTCTATTTCCACTTCGTATGAAATAGGTACGGAATTCCGTTTGTTCAATAATCGTTTATGGGGTGATTTCAACTATTATACCCGGGATGACAAAGATCAGATAATCTCCGTAACCTCTGCTCCGCAATCGGGGTATTCCACTCGTAAGATGAATGCTGGTTTAATTCGTAATCGGGGTGTTGAATTGAGTTTGGGCGGGATGCCTGTTTCCACTAAGAACTGGAAATGGGAAATGAATTTCAATATAGCGAAGAATAGTAATAAACTGGTGGAACTAGCTGATGGAGTGGATTCTTATTCTATTTATTGGACTTCATTCACAACTCGTTTGTATAATTATGCTATGGTTGGTAAATCACTTGGTGTGATAACCGGTAATACATGGGAACGTGATGACAATGGCAATATAATCTTCCATGAATTGAGTGCTTCGCAGAAGGCGTTGTATGGTGGTGAATATGTACCTACTTACAATCAGAACACACTAGATGAACTGGGTAACTTCCATCCGGATTTCACTGGTGGTTTTAATACTAGTATCAGTTTTAAGAATTTCCGTCTGTCGGCTAATATTGATTTCTCTGTAGGCGGACAGATTGTATCCTATACTAATATGTGGGGTAGCAGTAGCGGTATTCTTGATAAAACAGCTGAACTTAATGACCGTGGCGTCAATGTTCGTGAACCGGTAAGCAAAGGTGGTGGTATCCACATGACTGGTGTGGATCAGAATGGCAATAAGGTAGATACCTATGTCAATGCTAAACTATATTATACCACAGCTTCCCGTGTATGGGAAGAATGGGTGTATGACCGTACTTACGTGAAACTTCGTGAAGTGTCATTGTCGTATGTTTTCCCGTCACAAACTTTGAAGAAACTAAATATCGGTCTGAGTCGTGCCAGTGTGGCAATTAATGCTTCCAATCCATGGTTGATCTACTCAGCTTGTCCTAATGTGGATGTGTCTGAAATTGGTATGGGATATTTTGAAGGTGGTAATGCCGCTGCAACCCGTTCGATAGGTTTTACCGTTAATCTTGCTTTTTAAACCATAAAACGAAGAATCATTATGAAATATATTAAATTATTACTTTTATCTCTGAGTTTTGCAGCAACATTCACAGCGTGTGATATGACTGACTTTGGCGATATTAACAAAGATCCCAATGAACCGTCGGAGGCTAATACTGGTATGTTGTTTACATACGCTTGTACTTATGTGAAATACTTCTCTATGAACTCAAATTATTATTACCCGTGGACGCAAATGTATCCGGGGTATATGTCCGAGAAAAATAATAATCAGTATGGTGCGTTTGGCGGACCTACTATGAGTACAAGTTCTTATTATCTTTATCCGTTGAAGAACTGCCAGAAGATTATTGACTTTAATAGTGATGAGGCTGAAAAAGGTAAACCTGCCATTGTACAGTTTGGTGATAATGCTAATCAGATTGCGGTTGCACGTACATTGATGGGATTCATCTATATGCACCTTACAGATGCTCTAGGGCCACTTCCTTACACAGAAGCATTTCAGGCAGGTGAGGAAAATTTTACTCCGGTATTTGATTCACAGGAAACGATTTATGCTAAGTTAGATGCCGATTTGAGGGAAGCGTATAATCAGTTTAATGAAAGTGGCTCGTTGAGCACAGCCGACATCCTGTTCGATGGTGACATTCGTGCATGGAAGAAACTGAATGCTTCTACCCGTATGATGCTTGCTATAAAACTGGCAGATGTGGATCCTGCCGAAGGACGCTCGCGTTTTGCTCAAGCTTACGCTGATGGCGGTATTGAAGAAAATGCCTATAATTTGAATTATACTTTTGAGGCCAATACTGTGGGATATTTATATTATAATGGCGTAAACCATAATTATAATTTTGTTCCTAATAAGTATTATGTAGATCAGTTGAAGGAATTGAAGGACAACCGTCTGTTCTCTACTTGTTCGCTGATTCCTTTTGGCAAGACACAGGCAGAGGCGGGCGTGACGGATGAAGACCTGAAGAATTTTGATAAATACCAAGGTATGCCTTTGGGTATTGAGTCTGCAGATGTGAACACGTGGAATAAAGTCTGCTGTTTTTATAATCCTTCTCTCACACAGGTAACCTCTACTTTCCCTATTATTACTGCTTCTCGTATGCTACTTATCGAGGCTGAAGCTGCTCAGCGTGGCTGGATTCAGGCTGATCCTGCCCAACTTTATGCAGCCGGTGTGAAGGCATCATTTGAACAATGGGGAGCCGAAGGTGTTGATGAATATTTGGCACAGGAAGCAGTTGCTTATACGGGTACTGATGCTGATAAAATTAATAAAATTGCTCTTCAGCGCTGGATCAGTGGCTTCATGGCTGATGGTTTTGAGGCATGGTCTGACTGGCGTCGTTTTGATATTCCGAAACTAGAAGTCGGTCCGGTTTGTACAACGATTGATCACATCCCTTATCGCCATCAATTTGATAGCGAAATTTATCAAGGTAATCTTGAAAATTATGAAGCTGCCGTGAAAGCAGATTTGAATGGTGATGATAGCCGTGAGCAACGAGTATGGTGGAATAGAAGATAAGATAAGATTTGAAGTATATAATTCTCTTTAAAGTTTCGTTTAAATATAGGGGACATTCTCAGTGATGAGAGTGTCTTCTTTTATTGAAATAAATCAAAAAATATATAGGATAAACGTTAGTTAAGACTAGGTAATTCATAAATTGCCTCGATGGATAGATATACGTATTGCTTTTTCTTATTGACTTTTGTTGTGTTCGGTTGGGTGGCATTTGAAGAATGCTATTGTTGGGATATTGAATTTTTATGAAGAAATTCTCCTGTTTTAAAGCATAAAAAAAGGCTATCTATCCCAGACAGCCAATCTTTTGTTAACCTTAAATCTAATACTATGAAAAACACACTGCAAAGATACGGACTTTGTTTATAATAGCAAGTTTTTAGTCTGTATTTCGCTGTTTTATAACATGCTTTATAAATATATCGCACCTTGTTAACAAATTAATTTAAAAATGTAAAGTTTTGTTTATTATGACCTTTCGGACTTTTTGTCTTATGAATGATAGAAGAGGGCAAATGAAAATAAAAGTATGTGATAGCTGTTTTTCTATTTCTTATTTTATATCTTTGATGTCACTTTACTGATTGAAAAAATAACAGTTACTTATGAAAAACAGACAGTTTATTGTATTTGCTCTTTTATTAGCATGTCCGTTGCTGTTACACGGACAGGAAACGTTTCTTTGTGGAAAAGAATTATGTAATAAAGGTTATATCCGGCATCCATGGTATGGAAAAAAGGTTGGTTATATAGGAGACTCGATAACTGATCCCAATTGTTATGGAGATAACATAAAAAAGTATTGGGATTTTTTGAAAGAATGGTTGGATATCACTCCTTATGTGTATGGAGTGAGTGGACGTCAATGGAATGATGTACCCCGTCAGGCAGAACAATTGAAAAAGGAGCATGGAGAAGAGGTTGATGCCATCGTGGTTTTGATGGGGACAAATGATTTTAATAGCAGTGTACCTGTCGGGACTTGGTTTGCAGAGAAAGAAGAGCAGGTGATGGCTGCCCGTGGTGAAACTAAAAAACTGGAAACGCGTAAAAGGCGTGTTCCTATAATGACGAATGATACGTATAAAGGCCGTATTAATATTGGTTTGAGTCATTTGAAAAAATTGTTTCCCGATAAACAAATTGTTTTGTTGACCCCATTGCATCGTTCTTTAGCGGAATTCGGCGAAAAGAATGTACAACCGGATGAAAGCTATCAGAATAAATGCGGAGAATATGTGGACGCTTATGTACAGGCCATTAAGGAAGCAGGTAATTTGTGGGGAGTTCCTGTAATAGATTTTAATTCGGTTACAGGTATGAATCCGATGATTGAAGAACAACTTATTTATTTCTATGATTCGGGGTATGATCGTTTGCATCCTAATACCAATGGTCAAGAACGTATGGCACATACATTGATGTATCAGTTACTTTCTTTGCCTGCATCATTCTGACAGTTGGACATTCATATTTTGCCTTTTTGGAAGAGTTTGTCTATTGGGGAGAACCTTCGATGTTTCGATATGAATTTGAAGAATTGAAAAAATGTTCAAGTGGCAAATTGATGTTGTTTGAACATCTTTTTATTAGTTCTTATTTACTGAAAGAGTAATTGAACTATTGATTTTGAGCAAATTTCTATATTCTTGTATCATTTTTTATGGTTTCTTTTCTTGTTCTTGTTTACTTTTGCCTAAATCTTTTAACTTATAAAATGTATATGAAAAACATGAAATTAAAAGTATTACTTGTTTTATGTGCTTTACTCCTGTTATCGGCTTTTATTGCTGAGAGAAAAGACCCCATTACTATTTTTATGATTGGTGATTCTACCATGGCGAATAAAAGTCTGAAGAATGGTAATATAGAGCGTGGTTGGGGACAAATGCTTCCCGGATATTTTACGGAAGAGGTTGTGGTGGATAATCACGCTATGAATGGACGAAGTTCACTCAGTTTTATCAATGAAGGACGTTGGGACATAGTGCTTTCTAAAATTCATAAAGGTGATTATGTATTTATTCAATTCGGACATAATGATGAGAAACCTAGAGCCACATTACATACAGAGCCCGGAAGTACCTTTGATGATAATTTAAGACGTTTTGTGAATGAAACACGTGCTAAGGGGGGAAATCCTGTACTGTTCAATTCTATAGTCCGTCGTAATTTCCCTCCTAAAGGTGTGACGGAGATAAAGGGTAGTTATGAAAAAGAAGGTCCGGTATTGGTTGATACCCATGGGGAATATCTGGAATCTCCCCGTCGGGTGGCCGGAGAAATGAATGTACCTTTTATTGATTTGAATAAATTGACCCATGACTTGGTTAACGGTATGGGAGTCGAGAATTCAAGAAAATTGTTTATGTGGATTCCAGCCGGACAATATGAATTTTGTCCGGAAGGGAAAATTGACAATACTCACTTGAATATATATGGTGGACGTATAGTTGCCGGGTTGGTTGTGGACGCTTTGATGGAAGAAGTGCCGGCTTTGGCAAAATATGTGCGACGTTATGATTATGTGGTGGCGAAAGATGGGAGTGGGGATTTCTTTACAGTTCAGGAAGCAGTGAATGCGGCAGTTGGTGGGAGCAAGAAAACAATATCTATACTTGTCCGTCCGGGAGTATATGAAGAGCATGTTTCTATGCCGGAATCATCGCCTCGAATAGAATTTGTGAAACAGACAGGGGCTGAGATCAGGGATAACGGGTTCACACAAGATGTTTATGTGGCACCTTATAAGGGTGACAGAGTGTGTGCTATTAGTTATACATTTGATGATGGTTTACAGGAACATTATACGTTGCTTTTCCCTGAATTGGAAAAATATGGCTTTAAAGGTACTTTCTGGATATGGGGTAAATGTATAGAGAATGAAAGTGCTATGCAGGGAAAACCAAGAATGTCATGGGCGCAAATCAAGGAGATGAGTGACAAAGGACAAGAAATATCCAGTCATAGCTGGTCACATACGAATTTAAAGCGTATTTCTTTGGAGAAAGTAAAAATGGAAGTAGAGAAGAATGACAGTATACTTTATGAGAAAATAGGAAAAATACCGCGTACATTCTGTTATCCTTTCAATGCTGTTGATAGTAATATATTAAAAATAACTTCAAAGAACAGGGTAGGTACACGTACCGAACAATATCCCATTGGGGGAGCTAAGTCGAAATCGACTCCTGAGTCTTTAGATAAATGGGTGGAAAGCTTGGTAAACTCCGGTAGATGGGGAGTGGCAATGATACATGGAATATCTCAAGGATATGATGCTTTTCAGAATCCTGAAATATTGTGGGAACATTTTAGTAAGGTAAAGGCTTTGGAAAATAAAATATGGGTGGGTACATTTAGAGAGGTGGCTGCCTATACAAAAGAACGAGAAAAAATTCGTTTGAATGTGCAAGAAAAAGAAAACGGCTATAACATAACTCCTTATTTGGATATGAATGCACAATTATTTACAGAACCACTGACTATGGTATTGAAATCTGTGGGAAACAGAGTTTCGGAGATTAGGCAAGATGGAAAAAAGCTTTTTCTAAAGAAGGATGCTGATAAGATTCTTTTCGATTTTAATCCTTATGGAGGGATGATTCAGATTCGTTTTATCTGAGGTGTTGGATATAGTTTTAAAACTAGAATAGGGAAATCCGTTAGTCTTTATTGTAACCATTTAAGGTGTGATAATAAGATTAACGGATTTGTTTTTTGTGAATGTACAAGCAAAGGATTTGCAGGTGGAGATAATGGATGAAAATGGTAATGTGATTACGGGATTTTTGGAAATCAGGTAAAAAACTTGCTGCTCTTTCAGGCAAGATAGTTAAAGTGAAGTTTTATGTTACTTGTGGCGATTTATATGCTTTTTGGATTTCTCCATGGGACACAGGAGAAAGTAGGGGATATACAGGTGGTGGTCCGGGACTCAATCCTTGTGGAATCGATATTAAATAACTGATATGTGTAAAACATAGTTGTGTTGCATCGTGTATTTTGTTGGTGGCTGCTTCATGAGAATGAAGCAGTCATTTTTTGTATTACAGATAAATTTTGCTTGGTTGAGTTAAGTCAATATTTAAGTATGAGGAAAATGTAGACATAAAAAAAGGAGCAACGCCTTGCTCCAACCTTTGTTAACCTTAAATCTAATACTATGAAAAACACGTTGCAAAGGTACGTGTTTTAGTGAACTTTGCAAATAAAACAACTAAAAAAATATGTTTTCTAACACGTTTTAATACTTTTATCCTATTTGTTAAGGATGAGGACTTTTTTTATTTACTTGTATTTTGTCTTTTTTACATATAAAACCGTATATTTGTTGCCACTTTTGCAAAAGGATAAAAACGAATGGTTTCAGTAGATAATTTGAAAGTAGAGTTTGGAATAACGCCTCTGTTTGAGGACGTGTCATACGTTATCAATAAGAGAGATCGTATTGCGCTGGTCGGGAAGAATGGGGCTGGTAAGTCTACTATGCTTAAGATATTGGCAGGAATACAGGCGCCTACTTCAGGTAGTGTTTCTGTTCCGCGTGATGTGACGATAGGCTATCTGCCTCAAGTCATGATTCTGAGTGATAAACATACTGTGATGGAAGAGGCGGAGATGGCTTTTGAACATATCTTTGAGTTGCAGGCTAGTATTGAGAGAATGAATCAGGAGTTGGCGGATAGAACAGATTATGATTCAGAAAACTATCATAAACTGATTGAGAAATTCACCCATGACAATGAACGCTTTTTGATGATGGGAGGTACCAATTATACAGCTGAGATAGAACGTACATTGATGGGGTTGGGATTTAGCCGGGAGGATTTTAACCGTCCTACATCTGAGTTCAGTGGTGGATGGCGTATGCGTATAGAGTTGGCCAAGTTGCTGTTGCGACGGCCCGATGTGTTGCTGTTGGACGAGCCTACCAATCATTTGGATATAGAAAGCATTCAATGGTTGGAAAACTTTTTGAAGACAAGCGCGGGAGCCGTTGTATTGGTGAGTCACGACCGCGCATTTATTAATAATGTGACCAATCGTACGATTGAAATATCTTGCGGGCATATCTATGATTATAAAGTAGCTTACGATGAGTTTGTGGTATTGCGCAAAGAACGTCGTGAGCAGCAATTGCGTGCATACGAGAACCAGCAGAAGCAAATTCAGGATACGGAAGATTTCATAGAGCGTTTCCGTTATAAGGCTACCAAGGCTGTCCAGGTGCAGAGCCGCATCAAGCAATTGGAAAAAATAGTTCCTATTGAAATTGATGATGAAGATAATTCAGCCTTACGGTTGAAGTTTCCGCCTGCCATGCGTTCCGGCAATTATCCGGTCATTTGTGACGGGGTGAAGAAAGTATACGGCAGTCATCTTGTTTTCCACGATGTGACTTTGACTATTAATAGAGGTGAGAAGGTGGCTTTTGTCGGAAAGAACGGGGAAGGTAAGTCCACTTTGGTGAAATGTATAATGGACGAAATCCCATACGAAGGTAAACTGACCATCGGACACAACGTACAGATTGGTTATTTTGCTCAGAATCAGGCTCAGATGCTGGATGAAAATCTGAGTGTTTTTGATACGATTGATTATGTGGCAAAAGGGGATATTCGTTTAAAAATTCGTGATATTCTGGGAGCATTCATGTTTGGAGGTGAGGCTTCTGATAAAAAAGTAAAGGTACTGTCGGGTGGGGAGCGGAGTCGTCTTGCCATGATAAAACTTTTGTTAGAACCGGTGAATTTCCTTATTTTGGACGAACCTACCAACCATCTGGATATGCGCTCAAAGGATGTATTGAAAGAAGCTATCAAGGAATTTGATGGAACGGTGATTGTTGTTTCTCATGACCGTGAGTTCTTGGATGGACTGGTGACCAAAGTTTATGAATTTGGAGGTGGAGTAGTAAAAGAACACATTGGCGGCATTTATGATTTTTTACAGAAAAAGAAAATAGAGAGTCTGAATGAGTTGCAGCTTTCGGCTTCTCCTACTGTGTCTGCCACTAAAAAGGAAGAACCCGAAACGGTTAGTGAGAACAAATTATCTTATGAGGCGCAAAAGGAATTGAATAAGAAAATTCGCAAATTGGAGAAACGAATTGCGGATTGTGAACAGAAAATAGAAAAGCTGGAAACTGAGATTGGCGAGGTGGAAGCTGATATGGCTACTCCCGAAGGTGCATCGGATATGGCTTTGTATGAAAAGCATCAGAAACTGAAAAAGGACTTGGATCAGACGGTAGAAGAATGGGAGGCCGTTTCTATGGAATTAGAAGAGATGCAGGGAAGTTAAAGTATGTATCATATATATAGAACAAATGAAAGCAAAACATTATTTACCAATGGCTGTATTGGCTCTGGCAGTAGCTGCCGGATGCGACAGTAAAAAGGAAGCCGTCATGACTTCGGGTATAGACTTGACAAATTTGGACACTACGGCTGTTCAAGGAGCTGATTTTTATCAGTATGCTTGTGGCGGATGGATGAAGAAACACCCTCTGACCAATGAATATTCCCGTTTTGGCTCATTCGATATGCTTGCTGAAAATAATCGGGAACAACTGAAAGGATTGATTGTGGAAATTGCTGCCGGACAGAATGCGCAAGGTACAATAGGTCAGAAAATAGGGGATATCTATAATCTAGCTATGGATAGTGTGAAACTAAATGCGGATGGAGTAACTCCTATTCAAGCTGATTTGGAAAAGATTGCTTCAGTGAAGGATAAATCGGAAATAGTTCCTTTGATGGCGGAACTGGCTCATAGCGGTGTATTCCCTTATTTCAGTTTCTATGTGGGTGCCGATATCATGGACAGCAAGAGCAATTTGTTTCAATTGTATCAAGGTGGTATCAGTCTGGGTGAAAAAGAATATTATTTGGACAATGATGATGTGACTACCAATATCCGTAATAAGTATAAAGAACATATTGTAAAGATGTTCCAATTGGCTGGTTTTGATGAGGCTGCCGCTAAAAAGAAAATGGAGGCTGTAATGGATATCGAAACCCGTATTGCAAAAGCTTCTTTCAGTGCGGTGGAACAGCGTAACCCTGCGGCCAATTATCATAAAATGTCTTTGGATGAATTAAAGAAAGAGATTCCGGGCATTGACTGGGATGCTTTCTTGAATGGTATAGGCGTGAAAGGGGTGACTGAACTGAGTGTTTCTCAAGTGGAGCCGATTAAAGAGGTTGAGAAAATTATCAATAGCTTGCCGATTGAAAATCAGATCGCTTATATGCAATGGAGTCTGATAGACAGGGCTGCCGGTTACTTGAGCGATGATTTGGTGGCACAAAATTTTGATTTTTATGGAAAAACACTATCCGGCAAACAGGCTAACCAACCTCGTTGGAAGCGTGCTGTAAGTACTGTAAATGGGGTACTGGGTGAAGCGGTAGGTCAGATGTATGTGGAAAAATATTTTCCGGCAGCTGCAAAAGAACGTATGGTGCAGTTGGTAAAGAATCTGCAGACCGTATTGGGAGAACGTATCCGGAATTTGGAATGGATGGGTGACAGCACAAAGATTAAAGCTATTGAGAAGTTGAATTCTTTTTATGTAAAGGTAGGCTATCCTGATAAGTGGAGAGATTATACCGGTTTGAATATTGAAAAAGATTCTTATTGGGCCAATGTGAAGCGTGCTACAGAATTCGAACTGGATTATATGTTATCCAAGGCAGGAAAGCCGGTTGACAGAGATGAATGGGGAATGACTCCGCAGACTGTCAATGCATATTATAATCCGACCACGAATGAGATTTGTTTTCCGGCGGGTATTCTTCAATATCCGTTTTTTGATATGAATGCTGATGATGCATTTAATTATGGAGCTATTGGCGTGGTTATCGGTCATGAAATGACTCATGGATTCGATGATCAGGGACGTCAGTTTGATAAGGATGGTAATTTGAAAGATTGGTGGACAGCCGAAGATGCCAAACGTTTTGAAGAACGTGCTCAGGTAATGGTGAATTTCTTTGATAGCATCCAGGTTTTGCCGGGACTCAATGCCAACGGTTCTTTGACTTTAGGTGAGAATATAGCCGATCATGGTGGTTTGCAGGTTTCTTTCCAGGCGTTCAAGAATGCGACAAAAGATGCTCCCCTGCCGGTAAAAGACGGATTTACTCCGGAACAGCGCTTCTTCTTGTCATACGCCGGAGTGTGGGCTGGCAATATCCGCGACGAGCAGATTCGTTTGCAAACCAAGTCTGATCCACATTCATTGGGCAGATGGCGTGTGAACGGAGCACTCCCTCAAATAGGTGCATGGTATGATGCTTTTGGCATTAAAGAGGGGGATCCTATGTATTTGGCTCCTGAAAAACGTGTCTCTATTTGGTAAGCTTTGTATGTAAAAGATAATAAGAAAGCATGGTAATTGCTGAGAATTCGGCATTTACCATGCTTTCTTTTTGGAATTTACATGATAAACACCTATTTTTGTGCCCGATGAAACGGAGACGATACATAGCATGGGTATTGATGTTGGTCAGCATTATCATGTTGACAGCATCTGTTCTGCCTCATCATCACCACCGGGAAATTCTTTGTTTGCAGCATGATATGACTTTGTGCGGCTGTCAATGTTCCGTGCAGCATCAGCAGCATAATAATAGTTCTGATGAGAATCATACATGTAATGCCGGATGTGTGACCAAGTTTAAAAGTGTAACTCCGGATCGGGCCCAAGACAGTGTTTCTCCTGATTATTCGTTTTGTTTGCTGTTATATACGGTGACGGATGTATTGGCGCTTTCATTGCGGTTGACAGAACACAACACATTACCTTATAATTACTATTTAGAAAAACTGCATTCTACGTGTCTTCCCCACGTAAAGGGGTTGCGTGCTCCTCCTTGCGATGTTCTTGCTTAACAGATAGAAAGTTTATCTTTTTATCCGCAACTTTGTTGCATTTTCTTTACACTAATTTTGCATTTAATAAAAAGTAAGAACAAATAATATCATCATGAAGAAACTTATCTTTATGGGAGTCTT
>ERZ791731.658-NODE-658-length-16981-cov-3.87664_pt1 | contig 16981 bp, 9 predicted proteins | sample MGYA00509954_ERZ791731 | MGnify/ENA primary metagenome ERZ791731 (study PRJEB30046, sample SAMN00715134) | human gut metagenome | study: EMG produced TPA metagenomics assembly of the A metagenome-wide association study of gut microbiota in type 2...
AGAACGGTGCTATCGCTTCTTTGAGTTCCGTAGCAAAACTTCGTTACCGCGACTCACAAGACGGTATCAGCAACACCTTCTCTATCGTTCCGAAATCACTGGGAGCAACCGAAGAAGACCGTATTGATAACCTGGTTACCATGATGGACGGTTACTTCACCAAAGGCGCTCACCACCTGAACGTTAACGTTCTGAACCGTGATATGCTTTATGACGCCATGGAACATCCTGAGAAATATCCGCAGCTTACCATCCGTGTTTCCGGTTATGCCGTAAACTTCGTGAAGTTGAGCCGCGAACATCAATTGGAAGTTATCAGCCGTAGCTTCCACGAACGTATGTAATCTATCTACTCTATATGACGATAAACGTACATTCATATGAAAGTATGGGAACATTCGACGGGCCGGGCTTACGGCTCGTCGTTTTTCTTCAGGGTTGCAACTTCCACTGCCTGTATTGTGCCAATCCCGACACGATAGCCGGCAAAGGCGGTACGCCTACCCCAGCGGAAGAAATCATCCGCATGGCCATGAGCCAGCGTCCTTTCTTCGGCAAGCGCGGCGGAGTCACTTTCTCGGGCGGAGAGCCTACGTTTCAGGCGAAAGCGCTTGTTCTATTGGTGCGCGAACTGAAGGAGAAAGGGATTCATGTCTGCATAGACAGCAACGGCGGCATTTGGAACGAAGATGTGGAAGAGCTTTTCAAACTGGCCGACCTTGTATTGCTCGACATCAAAGAATTCAACCCCACCCGCCATCAGACGCTGACCGGAAGAAGCAACGAACAGACCATCCGCACGGCGGCATGGCTCGAAGAAAACGAAAAACCGTTTTGGCTGCGTTATGTATTAGTGCCCGGATACAGCGATTTCGAAGAGGATATCTGCCGACTGGGAGAGGCACTGGGAAAGTATAAGATGATTCAGCGGGTAGAAATCCTGCCTTACCATACACTGGGCGTACACAAGTACGAAGCCATGGAGCAGGAATATAAGCTGAAAGACGTAAAAGAAAATACCCCCGAACAACTTGAAAAAGCTGCGGGAGTATTCAAAGAGTATTTTGCTACTGTGGTGGTTAATTAACCACCACAGTAATAAATAGATAAAAGACAACATACATCATGACAAATGTTTTTTATCCGACAACCTATATTATAGATATAAACCATATCCAATAAAAAGTTCACAAAACAGCATTCAGCCTTCAGTTTCTTCCTAAATCTTCCATTTCATCGAGCTATTTGGCTGAAGCCACCCCTGAAACCAAAGGGAAAGTTTTTCTATTTATTTTTAGAGTCTGCATAAACGTCCATACTGAACCAAAGGTCTATTTTCCGAAAATAGAGCGTCTGTTTTATCCAAACAAAGCGTCTGTCTTACTTAAATAGACCCTCTATTTTACATAACTCCCTATTTCCTGGAACAGTAAATACCAGCCCACGTATCAACGATCCTTTACCGGCATGTCAGATTCCTTCAGTCGACATCTTAGCAAATTTTGCCGACGTGTCAATAAACTTTTGCCCACACATTGGTGAGTGTCCATCGGCATAAAATACGGCTGAAGGCGGAATCCCCTCCTTTCAGGGTACTGCTTTCAGCCACATTTCCTTCTATCAAGGAGTTTCAGAGCATAAACCGGAAGCTGAAAGCAATTCTTGTATTATATATTCGGATAGGCAAAAATATGAGAAAATGTATAGGAGACTTGGCTATAACAAGTACTACATTCAACTGGATGATATAGGAGAATCAGGCAGATCAAGTACATGTCTTTGCTTAATCTAGTACTGACTTTATTCATTTCCAATACAGCTATCTATATTTTCTTTTAAAACAAATACAAATGTTATAAATTTCCCCTCCCCCTCACTTTTTGCCTTTTTCTTCTTCAAAAATACAGCGGGAAATCTGAAAAACATAACTGTCTTTTTCAGATTTCCCGCCGTATTTTTAAAGTTAAGTGCGAAGCTATACTCCCAACACAATATTTGCATCAATATTCAATTTCCTACCCCTAAAGAAAAATATTCTTCGGAGTAGTCAGCAACAAGATTAGATAGAAGTTCCAACTCTATGCTGTTAGGGTCATCCAAAGGAGTATCGTCTTTCACTAACGGAAGAAGCTCCTCTACTCTTTTTACAGCCCATTCATATTGGGTTTGGTTCTCTATCTTTGTCATACTTTCAAATATTAGAACAATCTATTTTATCATAATTTGAAACAAAAATAGTCATTATCCTTAAATAATTGATGCTTAAAGTCAGACCTAATTGCCTACAAGTTTCTTATAGAGTCAAAATAGCTATTCCATGAGGTGTAATCGGCCGCTGATGGAGTATACGCTGTACGCCCCGTTTTATACTCAGGGTCAAATGTTTGCGCACCGATAGCCGGAGCTGTCGAAGCCTTAGAGTAAACCAGCTTCAACTTGGCACATTGCCAAAAAGCATAGTTACCTACGGAAGTCACACTGGCAGGTAATGTTATTCCTACCATGGGACATGTCGTGAACGCCCATTCTCCTATTGTTTGCAAATTTTCGGGTAAAGTTATGGTAGAGAGCTTCCCACAATGAGCAAAAAGATGCTCCGGTATGGCTGTTACGGCTGTGTTCGACATATTAACTGCCAACAGGCTAGTACAATTCTGGAATGCTCCGTTGCCCAAAGTGGTCAATGAAGAGGGAAGCGTAAGAGTTCCTCCTATCGGCTCTCCTGTCAAATTAGTGCAATAGCCGAATGCACGTTCCTGAATCTCCGTAATGCCATTGTGAAAAGTCACAGAGTGTAAACTTTTGCACTCATCAAATGTATTGTTGCGAATCACGGTGACTCCTTTCGGGATACGGCAATCTTTCAAAGAGTAGCAGCGGAGAAACACGGATTCTCCTATCGAAGTGATTCCATCATGCAGGGTAATCCGTTCCAGTTTACCACATCCATCAAATGCAAAATCCGGAATTTCGGTTACAGTTGAAGGAATACGAATCGATACGACACCGCAACCGTAGAATGTAGAAGCCGAAAGTTCACGGAGCCCTTCGTTAAGAGTAATAGTTTCCAAGCTTTCGCACCCCTGGAACAACCAGCGTCCCAGAGTCTGCACACTTCCCGGGATATTGATGGTTCCCAAAGCGGTGCAATTCATAAACGCCGAATCGTAGATGGTTTCCATTTTCTCACCTACATGGATGTTTCGCAGACTTACACAGTTTTCAAAAGTCCATTTCCCAATGCTTAGGGCGTTCTCCGTATCAATCGTTTCCAATGCGCGGCAATTGGCAAATGCGGCTTCTTCAATCGCGGTAACGGTAGCCGGAAGAACAACTCGTTTGAGAGTGGTATTTGCTGATTGAGGGTTATAAAACGCCAGTCCACGGTTGGGCATAACGGTCAGATCGGTCATCGACAAGTCCAATACTTCCAATGCGTTCAATGATTGCCTGATATATGCGAAGTCGTCCGCATTCATGCCGCCTTTAATAGCGAGGTTGCGTACAGAGCCATCCGTAACAACAGTATTCAAGTTTCCTGCCGTACTTTCCACAATCACGCCATCAAAATATTTCACAGGTCGGGCAACGGTAAACTCTTTGCCGTTTTTATCGGTAATGGTCGCTTTTAGCAAGGCAGTTGCCGAAAGTTTGATATTGGCAGGTGCCGTGAGCGTTACTTTGGCGCTTCCTGCAACGACAGCACCAGACGCAAAGCTCGGTTTAGTGACTTGCACTCCCCATATTTCTTGTGTGGCAACAGAGCGGGTTTGAATATCCATACCTGTTCCGCTTTCATTGGTCACAGTTGCTGTGATAGCCGTATAATCTTCTTCTTTTAGAGTTGACGATAAAATCAGCGTAATCGAATTATCGGTTGCCGAAGCATAAAATACTTCATAGCTGTCAAAACCGATGGTTACAAAAGTAGTCTTAGGCAGTGTAATTTTAGTCACTCCGTCCGCCAATGTGAATATAACATTTTCCGGGTCGCTCTGATAGTCAATGCCGTTTTCTGCAAAAATGGCATCGCCCTGTTCTCCTGTCACGGGTACTTTCTGACCGTTATTGAGCATCCATTGGTCATCTATCTTCCAGTAAAACTCACCTTCAAATTCCGCGACACTCAAGATAGGGGAATTGCCTGTCGTACGAATCTTATTTCCTGCGGCATCCTTCATCCATACCGGTTCGGCATCACCAACCTTCACCGTCCAATAGTAGTTCTCATCCGTGTCCTGCTTTACGCCGATAACGGGAGTTACGCCATCTACGCCTTTTTCCCCGTGCCGGATGGTGACAGGATTACTTTTACTGAAAGAAATAGTGTAGCCCACTTCTTTTGAATTTTCCACAACCGGCGTAACTCCTGTCACGAAGTCGTTTTGCTCTAATGCAGTGACAAGCCCTCGCAACGCGCAAATTTGTGTGTTTGCCGTGTTACACCAAGTTTCCAGTGTTTCAACTCTCGATTTGAGGTCTGTTACATCTTTTTGTAACTGGGCAAGCTCGCCGTCATCACACCCGATAATCATAACTGCTAAAAGCAGCGTCAAACAGAGACTGATTCTTTTCATACTTTACTTTGTTTTGTTACTAAATAATTTATTACCCATACAAACCGTTTAATTACTTGCTAAGTAACGGAAATGAATCTTACGACCAGAACAGGGCGCTGTACACCGTAATCATGTCATTTGCTGTAATCCTTATCAAGGAATATACACAAGAAGAGTTATCTGCACCAAAATGAAGGAAAGCGGATAGAGGAGAATTTTGTGTTTTTCGCAGCTCAATCTATATTCAATATGCAATAAGTAGTTTTTCTGGCAGTATGCTTATGGTCTTTTTTGTTTGTAGATAAGAAATCAATAAAAAGAAGATGACTTTCTCAATATATTTCATATATTTGCCGAATCCTAATTCATTTCCGTTACTTAGCAAGTAACGTCTTTATTTAGCTACATCGTGTTATTGTGTCAACTATTCCAAAGCCTTTGATTTCCTTTGAATACGTAATCAAATATTATCTTATTGGCTTTATTTAGTTTTTCGTTCTCAAAGCGTTTCAAATAAGTACGTGTCACTTCGAGAGAGGAATGTCCCAAACCTTCAGAAATAACTTCTTCAGGTATTTCACAATATTTCGCCAATGTCGCCCATGTATGGCGGGCTGTATAAGAACTGACATTTGCCCCGACATTGCAAAATGCCGCCAAACGGGACAGGTTATAGTTGAAATGGCGAAGCTGCCGACGATATTCGTGATATGCTTCTTCTCCCCTGCTTTTCCAGTCGAGCAAATCCAGTAAATAAAGAGAAGATGAGTCCTTACTACGATAACGCTGAATGATCGCCATCGCTTCCGGTGAGACTTGAATAGTCAATTCCGTACCCGTCTTTTGACGACGAAAATGCAGGAAATATTGTCCTCTTTGGTTCTTATTCAGCTCTTTGGTTTTCAGATGAATCAAATCTGCGAACCCGATACCCTGCAGCAATAACATTAACGTCAACAAATCACGTGCCCGCTGTAATCCCCCGAAGTCATTCAGCTTGTTTTTATCTGTTGTTCTTATCTCCATATCAATCAACTCACGCATCTCTCCGGCTTCCAACGCCAGTTTCTTCTCGGACGTCACTCCGGTAAACACATTATGGAACAGGCGAAATTCACCTTTTATTATCTCTTCATCCACAGCCCGGTTGTAAACGGCGCGCAAAGCACGGAAATAAGTAGAAATGGTATTCCAACTCCTTTTATTATCAAGCAAGTATCGCTCGAAGTGCTTCATTTCCGCCTTGTCAAATATATTAAAAGGTATATCATCCTTCTCTCTGTATTTATGAAAAGCCTTCAAAGCATATCCATAAATATAAGCTGTGCCATAACGTTCTTCACTCTTCAGCCCCTCAATAATCCGACTCATGTAATGAGTAAAACTTTCTGTTTCCATAATTCAATATTTAGAGTTTATAATATTCTTCGTTTGCAGAAATATGACTTCTGCCACAAAGAGAAAAAAGAAACAGAAAGAAAGGCTTAATCGGATATGGAACATTGCCTGAATTGGTATTTTTTAAGATGTATTTGAATATAAAAAATAGAAACTGAGTAATTCTATCTAAAAAAGCCATTTTGGAAGAATCGTAATTCATATCTCCAAAATGGCTGAACACCTACTGAAAAATATTTTAATTCTACCTTAATTACTCAATTTCTTTTGATTTTGCATTCCAAACCAACAAAGCTAAGAGAACAGACAACAATGCCGCGCCAATCCAAAACCAATTGATATAGGTAAAGTCATAAACATCAACGCCATTTTGAACAGTCTTTTGCCCTTCTATCAGAATACCGCTCATCACGTCTTGCAGTCCGGCTCCGATATAACTGGCGATGCCGACTACTCCCAAAGCTGCACCCGACGCGTTGCGGGGAGCAATATCCACTGCCATCAAACCACCCAGAAAACAAATCAAAACTCCAATGCCTAAACCGAACAGCACCATTGCCAACACATCTATCCAAAAATGAACACCCGGAACCAAGAGAAACAGACAGAGAGCTATTACATTCATCAACCCAAATACCAAAGCCGGAATATTACGACTGCCGGAAAACATTTTATCGGAAATGATACCTGAAAATACCGTACCAATGATTCCACAGATAGAACTGATTGAGATTATAAAACTGGCATCCAACGTAGAATAGCCTTTTTGAGCTTCCAGATAGAAAACGCCCCAACTGTTCACAGCATAGCGGCTGATATACATAAATGCACTTGACAAAGCCAAAATCCAAATTGCGGGATTTTTCAAAACTGCTTTTTGAGCTTTGTTGAAATCTTCCGTCTGTTTAGCCGGTGAAGAATGAGAGTCCACAGGAGAAGATTTTTTGTCCAACAAGAATCCCTGGCTCTGTGGCGTATCACGCATAAAAACAAGCATCATAAAGAAGCCTAATATCCCAATGACACCGGCTCCAATCATCCCATATCTCCACCCCATCCAACTGACTAACAAGGCTATGGAAATAAAGGTCAATGCTTCACCCAAATTATGACTGGCAGACCAGAAGCCGTAAAAAGTACCGCGTTCTTTGCTACTGTACCACCGAGTGAGCGAAACCACTCCGGATGCTGCTCCCATTGACTGAAACCAACCATTCAATCCCCAAAGTATGACAAAAGCATAAAAGGAACCGGTGAAACCTAAACATAGATTTATCAAAGCGGAACACAATAGTCCGGTAGACATAAAACGCCGTACATTACTACGGTCGGCAAGAAATCCATTCGTCAGTTTGCCTACCGCATACACGAAAAACAGGCAAGATCCTATGATTCCTAATTGAGTCTCGGAAAATACTCCTTCCTCTACAATCGGTTTGCGCACTACGTTCATACTAAGACGACAAACATAGTAAATGCCATATCCGGTAGTAGCCGACAAAAAAGTAGCCCAACGGATACGCTTAAAGCGGGAAGAACGTTTGGAATCAGTCTCTCCCCCGACTAGCGGGGAAGAGATTTTATAAAAGTCCACTATTTTAAATGACATAACTGAAGTTTACATATTAATGAAAGACATCTATCTTATGTTCATTACGTTTTTTACGAGCTTGCAAGTATTCCAGTAAATAAGCGGTACGGTCGGTCTGGATGATTGTCGCTCCAAGTTTATCTATCAAATATCCATATCCTTCATCCGGATTTTCCAACGATTTATCGTCATCATGTCCGCCTGCCATCGTATCCCAAAGAGTATTATACCAAATCTTACTTTTTCCTTCAAGTTTAGCCCTCACTTGTTTGGGGAGTTGGCAAGTATCCGATTCAAACAACAATTCGAAGGCTACCGGGTGAAGTTCTTTCATGAAATCATTTATTTGCCGCATAGCTCCCGGTCGATCCAAATGTATGATTGGCATATATAGGATCCGGTTTAAATATTTTCCCAAATCCTTTTTCACTTCCGCAACAGGCTTCGACCCTTTCATGATAATCTGTCCAACAGTCCCGGTTTTCTCCAAAATGGGGAAAATCTCATCGAATATCGGATAAGCCTTATCCAAATTTACCATAACGCGTCCTTTGGCTGTCAATAATGCTTCTTCCAATGTAGGCACACGGTGTTTGGTTCTCAAAGCGGCACCATTCTTCAAACGGAGCGTCCGGATGGAATCCAGTGTCCACTCGGCAACCTTACCTTTTCCGGTAGTCGTTCTGTCCAAAGTCTTATCATGCATAAGAATCAACTGTCCGTCTTTGGTTTTCTGAACGTCCAGTTCTACGACGTCGGCTCCCAACCGGATAGAACTCTCTATCGCCGCCAGTGAATTTTCAGGTGCAAAACGCCAGTCCGCCCGATGAGCGACTACGGTTATTTCTTTATCATCAGGATTCGTTATCTTTGCATAAATTGCCTTCACCGGTTCATCTGCAAACAAGCGGAAAGGAAACAGCAAAATAATTCCTATTATCAGGTAGTTCTTCATATTCATTTTTGTCATCTATAGTTTTTGGATTTCAAATACTTGGCTGCCACTTCAGCATAATCGGTCTGTACGATATTAATGCGTTTGTTTATCATGCCTACCAGACCCGAATAGTTGTCCGACAACATGTTCGTATCATTCGCTCCTACGATATTGGAGAATAGAAGCCAGCCTTTGGATTTAATGTCTTCCGTCATCGCTCCCGCAAGAGCATCCGAGGTGGAAAGTTGCATCATTTGCACATTGTCCGTGTAAGATGAAGCAAAATAGGTAATATCATCTGAAGCTTTTGCCATCGGATGCAGTAAGAGACTGCCGTTCGCCGCTTTCAAATCATATGCATAATTACGGTTGTTTGAGACATAGAGCAGAACTTCGTTTTCCATGTCGAGTTTTTTAAGCAATGCCACTATTGTCGCTACGGCAACGTTTTTGTTGACTATATCCAAATTATAATAAACCTTTCCTTTACCTTTTTTCAATGCGTCCTCTAAAGTGGGAATCCGCTCGTTTGTGAGATTCCCCGCTGCATCTTTAAGATAGAACTGCTGTAACTGCTGATAAGAATAATCTCCTACCGCGCCGCTTCCGTTGGTGGTTCTGTCAATCGTATTATCGTGCATCAGTACCAATATTCCGTCAGAAGTGGGACGTGCGTCAAGCTCGATCATTTCTACTCCTACATTAATTGCATACTCTATGGAAGGCAATGAATTCTCCGGTATGCCATTGGTTATACCTTTCTGCGTGTTCGCCCGATGGGCACAAAGCCAGACCTTGTAGGAACTATCATCAAACAAGTTTTTTAAATCAGTCTTCAGATTCCCTGTAATAGGCAGTTGTCCGCCCGGTTCACCTCCCGGATTCTCTCCCGAACCTCCCAATTGTGCACTGGAGTGACGGCTGTCTTTTCCTTTCATCGGCCATGCCGAAGCTGCACATCCGGTTATACCTTCATCTTCCAAAGCTACCAGGACACTCTTCGATGGATCTACTGTATGAGTAACGCCAATATAGATCGTTCCATCCGGCCCGATGGTAGGCGAACTCCAGATTTTCCCGATACCCGCTTCCCAATTATCTTTTAAAGGAGAATCGCTCTCGCTAATCAATGCGGCCAAGTCTTTTTTCAAGATTAGCTGTTCTCCCGAGGCTTCGGGTTTAATGATATAATAATTACCGGACTGTGTTCCAAAATGAATATTACCGGCCTGGTCGATTGCCGCACATCCACTGACGTCTTCCGGCACACCGTAATGCCATTGAATTACTCCATTAGGAGATAACGCAACGATTCCTCCCGTGGCTTCACCCGGAGCACGTTTTACGGTCACAATGACGCTTCCATCCAAGCCTATCACAACGCCGCCCTGATCCAGCGTCCCTACATTTCCTAACGAAGTACGCCATTTTTCGACCCCGTCACTTCCAACAGCAAATGCGCTGCTTCCTATGCCCGGGAAGGTGGCAATTCCGTATATGGTGCCGGCAGCGTCCACAGCTACGGAAGCATTCATGTTTTCCGCAGGCTTATCATTTCCCGAACTATATATTTGCCATGCCCACATCACATTACCACCTGTATTCAGCGCAGACGCCGACGCTCCGAATAATCCGTTCTTTCCGCCTGACCAAATCAATGTGTTGTTCGCCAATGCCATTCCGGCAGATACTCCGCCCGAAGGGCCGCCGGAATTATCTGCGTTTGCCACATAACCTACTCTGTAACCGGTGCTCTTATCGACAGCAAGCACAGAGCCCGTAGAGCCGCCATTCCCCATATAGATGTGATTCTCTCCAATCGCACAAGTCAGATAATTAATACGAGGTTTGGAAGCCTGTCCTTTATTCCAAAATCCTTTTTCTGCATCTCCGGCAACTACCCATTTCTTTGTTCCATCGGGATTGATGGCGTATACACGCCCTACTTTGCCGCTCGTGTCGCCTGTTCCTACATACACAGTACCGTCCGTATCAATACTCGGAGTGGTATGCGTGTTACCGGACGGAGAATCACCATCGGCAGATGTCCACAAGTCGAATTCCCACAATTGTTCACCGGTAGCGGCCGAGAATTTCCGCAAATAATGGTCATTGGAAGTCATATATACGCTATTATCATCACTGACTGCCGGAGTCGTAGAACGTATTTCGCCCAGTACGTGAGCACCTACCCACTTCAGTTTCACATTGCCGACTTCGGGCAGAGGTTCTGCTTCAATCGTCAGCAATTTATGAGCCATCGCATAATTTCCTTTGCCGTCTTTGACGTGCAAAGTCACTGTATATGCCCCATTCGTTTCATAAGTCACTTTGGGAGCAACTTCCGTTGAAGTCTCCCCATTCCCTAAATCCCATTGGCAGGTATAATTTCCTTCTCCGCCTACTGTCTCATTCGTGATACAGACTTCTTCACCTACATAGTAGGTTGTCTTGTCAAAAGTAAATTTAGCTGTCAGCGCATTTTCCTTCCAATCATCCGAGCATGCCGAAAGTAGCAGCAAACAGATGAAAAACGTTGTAACTATTTTTATATTCTTCATACTTTGTTCTTTCTAAGATAATTAATAGCCTGGATTTTGAGGATAGTTTTCTTCTCCCGCCAAGTCGCGTTCCGACTGGGGAACGGGATAATACATCAGGTAGTTTCTGCCGTTCAAGGAAGAAAACAAATCCAAGCGGTTGGTTCGCTTCAAATCATACCATCGCTGACCTTCCGCGTACAGTTCACGGTGACGCTCATCAAGTATCTGGTTCTGAAATTCAGCATCAGTCATGCTTGAGGGCAGCGAAACGGTGGCGTAGCGTTTGTTCATAAATTCTTTCAGTGTAGACAGTCCGTTGACAGCTCCCAGTGCTTCTGCTTTTATCAGATACATCTCTGCCACGCGGGTAACTACAATCGGAGTCTGTGACGGTTGTTCATTGGTGACAAACTGGCCGGTACTTCCATTCGGAAATTTGATAATGCGGCTATTATCCGCGCCAAACACGGCTTTTGCACGTATATCTTGTTTCTTGACGGCTGTATCATCGTAAAGATGTCCGTAACAGTCGGCAGAGGGAGAATAATCCCAGGTGGGGTCGATGTCGTTCACCGTTTGGTAGAATAGCAGCAGACTTGTACTGCGCTTGTTGGCTAGCGCAAAGACCAGTTCTTTACTGCTGCTGTTGGAAACAAAGGCATTGGCATAATCAGTTGATGTAGCGCTCAACGCAAAATTTGATTTTGTAATCACTTTGTCGGCATAAGCGGCTGCGTTCGTATAGTCTTTCAAAGACAGGCATACTTTGGCATTCAGTGCGTCACAAGCGCTAAGAGATACATAAAAACGGTCTGTAAACTCTGGCAATAACCCTTCCGCTTTCGTCAAGTCTTCTCTGATAAAACTCCATACTTCTGCTTCGGGAGAGATAGGTACGACATCATAGGTACGTTTGCGCAAGATAGGAGCTCCACCCCAACGAGTGGCTAAATGATAATAAATCAAGGCTCTGAAATAGTATCCCGTACCGCCTGTCTGCTTCACTACCAGGTTTTCTTTATTAGAGGACGCTTCGTATGTTTCGACTAGGAAATTTACTTGCTTCAAGGTGGTGAAGCATTTCTGCCACTGGCTCAAAACCTCTTTGGAACTAGGAGCCATCGACATCGGGTCGTTCATAGAGAAGCCGGGGCCTGCCTTGAAATTCTCACCTTTTACGTCACCGTCCATATAGAACTTAAATACAAGTTCTTCCATTTCGGCGTACACTCCATTCAATAATTTTTCCAAATCGGATTCGCTCAACATATCTTGAGGTATCTGATCCTTAGGCCGCATATCGTCCAGCATACCTGAACAAGCCGTTATCCACAAAAGGCAAATGCTACACAGCAAATAGTTGATTATAGTATAGTATCGTTTCATACATCTATGTTTTTAAAAGTTTAGATTCAGACCAAAAATAAATGTTCTCAACACGGGTTGCAGACCGAAGTCAACGCCATAATTTGAATCACCCGGACTGCCGGAGAATGATGTTTCGGGATCATAACCGGAATACTTGGTGAGGGTCAGCAGATTATCTGCCGAAACGTAGACTCTTAATGAATTTACGCGGAGTTTCTTTACAACTGATTCCGGCAATGTGTAACCCAAGGTTACTGTTTTCAGTTTAAAATAGGAAGCGTCTTCGTAATAACGTGTTGAGGTCTGCACGTTGTAGTCATAATCGTATCCGGTATGCACTCCCATTCGTACAGGACGGGGAATCGTGTTGCTTGTGCCTTCTCCGCGCCAGTATCCGTTGGCTACTTCTTTGCTTACATTAAAGTATTGTTCCACAGATTCGCCCCGGTCGCTTACTTTCACATTCGACAGTGCAAGCCCTAAGTGGTCAGTACCTTCGGAGCCGTTCACTCCCCGCCATGCCGACATCACTTTACCGCCTACCGAGAATTGTCCGAACAGAGACAGGTCGAAACCTTTGTAGGAGAAGTTGGAAGTGATACCTCCGTAAAAGTCCGGGATGGCTTTTCCTACGTTCATCCGGTCGGCATCGGAGATGTCACCGTCTTCGTTATAATCGAAATATTTCACGTCACCGGCACGCACGCCTTTAGCATAAAGTTTTGCAGGCACTTCGTCGTCACGCTGGTAGATGCCTTCCATCTTCAACATATAGAATGTACTGATAGGCTGTCCGTTAATCAATGCGTGCATCGAACCTCCCAAAAGGTTACTTCCGCTACTGGGAACTACATACATATCATTTCCTTCAATCAGGGAAAGTAACTTGTTTTTCACGAAAGAAATGTTTCCTCCCAAATCCCATTTGAATTTTCCGGTAAGGATTTTGCCATTCAAAGCCAACTCAAGCCCTTTATTCTCCAATGAACCGATATTGGACTGCAAAGTGGTATATCCGGTGGTTGCATTGACCGGTTTCTTGAACAGCAGGTCGGTGGTCTTCTGATAGAACATATCCACGTTCAGAGTCAGGCGGGACTGGAACATTTCTATATCAAATCCGATATTGAACTGGCTGGCTTTCTCCCAAGTCAGGGCACGGGCGTCCTGCGAAATCTGGAATCCGGCAGAACCGTTATAAGAAGCGCCGCCCGCACTGATAAGTGACAGCGGAGCATAATTGCTCACTCCTGCCATGCTTCCTGTCATACCCCAGCTTAGTCTTAACTTGGCGTCATTGACGTATTTGTTTTTCGGGAAGAATCCTTCATTGGATGCCCGCCACGCAAAAGAGGCAGAGGGGAAATAACCGTATCTCTTGTTTTTTGCAAAACGGGAAGAACCGTCACTACGCAATGAGGCATTCAGTATATATTTGTTGTCCCAGTTCAAGGCGATTCGCCCGAAATAGGATTCTAAAGCATAAGAGGTATAACTGATGTTTCCAGCATAGATATTGGGACCTGCATTGATTAAATCAAAGTTGGAAGAAGGAAATGCGCCGTTGGCGTAGTTGTCACTCTTTGCGCCGAATTGCTCATAAGTGTATTTCTCAAACGAGTGTCCCAGCATGACGGAATAAATCAGTTTGTTCCATTCATTGTTGTAAGAGAATATGTTGTCTATCACATAGCGGAAACTTTGATCTTTTTGTTCTGCCAATGCTCCCCAACCGCTGCTGTTTTTGCGGGCGTCATGCTTGTCCGACAGTTTCTTAGAGGTGTTATCCAAAATGCCATATACGCTTACGGTCGGTGTATATTTGAATCCTTTGAAGGGGGTGACGTCTATGCTGAACACACCGGATAGTTGATATTTCTTGGCTACCCAGTCTTCTTCATTTATCAGCATTACGGGATTGTGGCGCAGAATATCCGTACCATTCACTTTGTAGGATGTTCCGTCTTCTTTGTAGGGTGAATACCAGGGTTGTTCTTCACGTGCCGTACGCAGGACTTTCAGACTGGTACTTGTTTCTTCCAACAGGTCTGAACGGCTGGCCGAACCTGCCAGATTCATATTCAGTTTGAATAGGTTGTTTATTTTATGTGTGAATTTGGCACGCATATTATATTGGTCATAGCTGCTCTTATTCAGATATCCTTCTTGAGTATTAGCGCCTAAAGAAGCAAAGAAGGTGGTCTTTTCATTTCCACCGGAGATGCTGATGGAGCCGGTACCTGTTTTTGAGTTCTTTCTTGATATTTCTTTCACCCAATTGGTTTCCTGAATATGGGAAGGAACATATAATTGAAGGTTGGCCCCCATTTGTACATTGTAATTATCAATAGCGGCTTGCATGGTGTTCATATATTCCGTTGAATTGGCCATTTCAATGTCGCTGGCCAGATAGGCGAATCCGTAGCGGCCGGACACTTCTATCTTTGTCTTGCCTTGCTGACCTGATTTGGTGGTTATCAACACGACTCCGGCATTGGCACGCGAACCATAGATGGCAGCGGCGGAAGCGTCTTTCAAGACTTCCATGCTTTCAATGTCATTCGGATTCAAATTGGGATATTTTTCACTGGGGATACCATCGACCACATAAAGTGGCGAGCTTCCCCCGCTGACGGAACCGATACCACGAACGGTTACATTAGGTGTCTCGCCGGGAGTGCCGGAAGCAGAAGAGATATTGACGCCTGCTACACGTCCTTGCAGCATTTTAATCGGATTATAGTCATTACCTTGATCTATATTTTCCATTTTTACTTTACTGATAGAAGTTGTAACCAGTTTTTGTGACTGGACTCCGTAGCCGACAACAACGACTTCGTCTATCATTTTACTGTCTTCCCGAAGTACGACTTTCACTAATGATTGGCCTGTGGTAGCAATATCAACTGTCTTATACCCTATGTAAGAGATTGTCAATATACCTTTTTCCGGCACATCTGCCAATGTGAATTTTCCATCGAAATCTGTTATCGTCCCATGTGACTCGCCTTTGACCACAATGCTCGCTCCGATAATAGGTTCTCCTTTTTCATCTATAACGGTGCCTGTTACTTTTTTAGTTATAGATTTGTCCTGGGCTTTGCGAATCAATACAATCACATTGTCTTGCTCTTTCTTATACGCCAAGTCCATTCCTCCTAAAAGTTGTTGCATGGTTTGAGCAATCGTTGCATCTTTCACATTGAGTGATACTTTCCGGTTTAACTCCGGAAGGCTCTCATTGTAGAAGAACTTGTAATTGCTTACTTGCTCGATTTTCTTTAAAGAGGCTCTCAAAGAGATGTCTTTCACGCTTACTGTTATTTGGGAATAAGCGGCAAAAGAGACGCTTAGAAACAATAGCAGACATAGAGCCCGCAGTGTTTTCCAGTTCTTACTTCTCCCCACGTTTGTTTGAGGGAGCTTTTCAAAGGTTGTTTTGTGCTTCATATATCAAAACTTTTAAGTTGTTTGATAGGTATACAGACTGCTATACCCGCTCGTCCAATCGCCCATCAGACTTTAACTCTCGTTAACTTATTCGATACCGGGAATAAAAAAGCCATTCCTTAGTAATGGGCTGCGGAATGGCTTTATTTTATATTTTACTTACTATTTCTCTTTCAAAACTATCACCGAACCGTCCATTTCATAATAGAAAGGTGAAGTAAGCATGAGAATATTCAAGGCATTCTGTATGCCACCGCCCGGTATCGTTCCGGTGAAATATTCATTAGGCAGTTTACTGGAATCAAAACGGATTTCTACGTCATAAATACGTGAAAGGGTTTTCATTATATTTTCCAAAGATTCTTTCTCGAAATAGATATTTCCTTTCGTCCATTCAATGTAGTCATTCGGATGTACTTGGGCGGTTGTTATCTTATGAGTGACTTTATTATATTCTATTTTGTCACCAGGCTTCATGATATGCGATGTTTGCTGCGCATAGACGCCAACTTTTCCTTCCAACAGAACGACTGTCACGTCTTTGGCATCTTCATAGGCTGATACGTTGAAAGAAGTACCAAGTACTTTCACTTCCAAATCGCCGACCTGCACAATAAAGGCATGTTTTTCATCATGGGCTACTTTGAAATAGGCTTCACCATTCAGTTGCACACGACGCACTTTTTCTCCGAAGTTATTCAGATAGCTTAGTTGCGAAGCCGAATTGAGAACGACATTCGTTCCGTCAGGCAGTTCGATGGTTGCTTTGTCGCCTTTATTGGCTTTTACTACAAAGGGGGCTCCTGCTGTTGGAGAAGAATCTATAAGATAGTAGGTGAAGAAAGCGATACAAATGGGTAAAACAATGGCGGCTGCCCATTTCCAGGGATTCATGCGGATGGTATTTGGCTTCTCTTCGCCCTGGATTTTCCCTTCGCCCTGGGTTTCTTCTTTGATACGGGCAAAGAGTTTGTCACGCAGCACCGGATTAATATCTGCACTCGATTTGGAAAATTCCTCTTCCCACCAGTTCTGTAAGCGGCGGTCGTTCTTTATCCAATCGGAGAGTTCTTTAATCTCAGCATCCGTTATATTTCCTTCGAAATACTTTTCAATCAGTTCCTTATAATATATC
>ERZ791731.666-NODE-666-length-16842-cov-2.54769_pt1 | contig 16842 bp, 6 predicted proteins | sample MGYA00509954_ERZ791731 | MGnify/ENA primary metagenome ERZ791731 (study PRJEB30046, sample SAMN00715134) | human gut metagenome | study: EMG produced TPA metagenomics assembly of the A metagenome-wide association study of gut microbiota in type 2...
CGTCCGAGTCAGTCAAATGACTCGGAGGCTTTTTTGTGTTTATACTGAGTTCCCGACTTGGAAGGGGTGAAAATGCTATTTGAGTACTATAAATGTATATACTCAGGACAATATTGCTACATAAAGAATACCTGAAGCTTTAATTTTGTAGCAATAAAAAAACTATAAATATTATTATGAATAAACGAATAGCATTTTTGTTGTCTTTGTGCTGGGTGGTATGTTGCTCTTATGCACAAAATTCTTTTTCAAAACATGAAGTAAGACAAACAATGAGGCGTGTTGCCGACTGGCAAATTGCCCACATGAAAGAAGTTACCTATGATCCGTTGAATTGGGTAAATGCTACGTTTTATCTGGGCTTGTCTAAATGGGCATCCGTGGCGGAGCAGGAAAATCAGGATGATTTTTATTTTAAGTGGTTGCGGCGCTTGGGGGCACGCAATTATTGGCAAGTGGATAAACGGATGTATCATGCAGATGATATCTGTGTTGCACAAACATATTTGGATCTTTATCGTAAATATGGAAAAGAAGAGATGCTGATTCCTACGAAGGCCCGTACTGAATGGGTGATGGAGCATCCTTCTAAAGGATCTTTCTTATTGGATTATGGTGATGCTTCCACTTTAGAAAAATGGACATGGTGCGATGCATTATTTATGGCTCCGCCGGTTTATGCCCGTTTGTATAACATTACCGGTGATAAGAAATTTCTCCGTTTTATGGATAAGGAGTATAAAGAGACTTATGAGTTCCTTTATGATAAGGATGCCCGTTTGTTTTATAGAGACCATCGTTACTTTACTCAAAAAGAGGCCAATGGTGAGAAGGTGTTTTGGGGGAGAGGAAACGGATGGGTATTGGGTGGACTGGTCGAAATTCTTCGTGAACTTCCTGCGGGAAATAAATACAGAACTTTTTATGAGAACCTGTTTGTGGAACTGGCTACTCGTGTAGCCACCTTGCAACAGTCTGACGGCTTTTGGAGAGCCAGTATGCTGGACCCTCATTCTTATTCTTCTCCGGAAACCAGTTGTTCCGGTTTCTTTGTCTATGCTTTGGCATACGGTATCAACGAAGGATTGTTGTCGAAAGAAGAATTCCTTCCCATAGTGGAAAAGGGCTGGAAAGCTTTGGTAGGGGCAGTAGAGGAAGATGGTAAATTGGGCTATGTGCAGCCTATTGGTGCTGACCCCAAAAAAGTAACCCGTGAAATGACAGAGGTGTATGGCCCGGGTGCATTTTTGCTGGCAGGGACAGAGGTTTACCGGATGGCAAAAGACGAGATACATGGAAATAATATTTCGGCAGAACGTATTCGTGAGATAGCCGACATGTTACCGGAAAAACCGGAAGGTATCGGAGTAACTTATAAAGATCGTACTTATTGGGATAAGATGAAGAATACTCCTGAAGCTCGAAAATTAATTGAAGAGGCTCATACCAGCCTGAAGGACGGAATGCCGCCTTTTGTAGATTCGCTTTATTTGCATCTTAATAAGACCGAGATTCGTCTGCCGGGAGAGAACATGATGAATGCCCGTTATCAATATTTGTGGCGATTGGTATTGGCGGAATGTTTGGAAAATAAGCGACGGTTTATTCCGGCGATTTGTGAAGGGGTGGAAGAGCTCTGTCGCCAGAAGCCTTGGTCAATTCCTGCACATGACCGTAACTTGCATAACTATCATGGAACTGATTATTATGTGGATTTGGTTGTTGCTACTGCCGGAAATACATTGGCGCAATGTATTTATTTATTGGATGACCGCTTGCCGGCCGAAACGAAAGCTTTGGCGATGTGTGCTTTCCGTGAGAAGGTGTTCCGCCCTATCTACCGTTGTTTGGAAGAAACAAAACCTTTTTATTGGTTTACTGTCACGAATAACTGGAACTCGGTGTGCTTGGCCGGCGTGACAGGAGCTGCACTTGCTTTGTTGCAGGACAAGGGAGAGCGTTCTTACTTTGTGGCTGCTGCTGAGAAGTATTATGTATATGGAATGAAGGGATATAGTGATGACGGATATTGCAGTGAGGGGGTAGGATATTATAATTATGGTTTTTGCTCGTTTATCTTGTTGCGTGAAGAAATTTGTCGTGCTACGAAAGGGAAGATTGATTTCTTCCGTACTCCTAAGTTTGCCCGTATTGCACAATATGGAAAGAAGATTCAGATCATGAATCAGGTTTGCCCTGCCTACGCCGACTGTCGTGCAGGTGTTTCACCTTCTTGGTTTATTACAAACTATTGTGATAATGTGTTGGGTACAGCTCCTTATGAAGAAAAATATGAAATACCCGGTATGGATAATCTTTCATTGCACACCATCGGCATGTTCCCCCATCAGGCTTGGAAAGTGGAAATGACTCCCGAAATACAAGAGGTATTGAAGGCCGAGGCTGATGAACTTCATTCTTGTTATGATGAAGCAGGCATTATTATTAGCCGCCCTGCTACCGGTTCGACTTGTCGTTTGGGCGTATCTGTAAAGGGAGGGCATAACGCGGAAAACCATAATCATAATGATGTGGGTTCTTATGCAGTAGTGATGGGTAGTCAGACGATGGCAGGCGATATGGGTGGACCTTTCTCTTATCCCGGTGACTATTTCAGTGGAAATGCTTATAAATATCCTATTAAAAATTCATTTGGTCATCCCGTTCCCTTTATCAACGGACAATGTCAGGTGTCGGGCAAGAAGGCTCAGGGAGTGGTGTTGAAGAAAGAACTGACTGGCGGCACAGATATCTTTCAGATTGATTATACATCTGCTTATGCTACTGCGGTACCTGAACTGGAAAAGCTGATACGTACCTTTACTTATAATCGTGCCGGAGAAGGAACGTTCGTGATTGAAGACCGTTTTGAAGCAGTGTCAGGAATTTCTTTTGAAACAGCTATTACTACTCGTGCCGACTGGAAGATGATAGGAAATAATCGTTTGGAGTTGGTGCTGGGAGGAGAAAAAATGACGGTGGATATTGAAGCTCCGGGTGTGGTAGAATTTGATTCGGAGACTGTTGAAGTGAACTCTCCTGCTTATACGCGTATCGGTATTCGTCTGAAGAAACCGTTGCAAAGCGGTAGTGTCCGGCTGATAATGTATCCTTCGCGTCCATAGTTATGTATAAAATAGTCCGTATGGTTAATTTATGTACAAAGAACTCAAAAAAAGGGTATGCTCTAGTGAAGGGCATACCCTATTTTTGTACTGTTAAAAAGTTTACTACTAACGAATTTTAAGCTATTATTATGAAAAAAACATCGAAACGGATTTCTTTGCTTTTACGAAAGAAAGGATTCTTCATGTGCACTACATCAATGCTGTTGGCAAATGTGAGTGTATTTGCAAGTCCGGATGCAGCGAAGACATCTTTGCTGCCGGCTAAATCGGATGTGGCATCAGTGGCCATTGTTGCGCAACAAGGTAAGACTATTACCGGTGTGGTGATGGATTCACAAGAGTCTATTATCGGTGCAAATGTGATGGTAAAAGGTACGACAAACGGTACGATAACCGATTTTGAAGGAAAGTTTACCCTGAGCAATGTACCTGAAGGAGCTATTCTGCAAATCTCTTATATCGGTTATCAGAGTATGGAGATTAAAGTTGGAAATCAAACTAGCTTTACTATCAAATTGAAAGAAGACAGCCAGGCTTTGGATGAAGTAGTGGTTGTGGGGTATGGTTCGCAAAAGAAAGTGAATTTGACAGGTTCTGTGGGAACTGTTGATGCAAAAGTTTTGCAATCACGTCCCATCACTTCGTCTACCAGTGCATTGCAGGGGACTATACCTAACTTGCAGATTACGCCGAGTAGTGGTGAGCCGGGTACCGGAGCAACACTGAATGTGCGTGGTACTACTTCTATAAATGGTGGCAGCCCATTGGTATTGGTTGACGGTGTGGAAATGGATCTTGACATGATTAATCCGAATGATATTGCCAACGTTACGGTCTTGAAGGATGCGGCTGCATCTGCCATCTATGGTGTACGTGCTGCTTATGGTGTTATTTTGGTAACTACGAAAAATGCAGGTTCGGATATGAAGACTACTGTATCTTATTCCGGTAACGTGGCATTCTCTAAACCGACTGTATTGCCGGAGATGGTCGACACAAGTTGGGAACATGCCGAATTTGTAAATCGGGCAATGACAAATGCTAATTTGGATGTGATGTATAATCCGGATACAGTGGAAAAAATGAAGAATTATGCTAATGATCCGGCTAATAATCCTGAATATGAAGTGCTGAACGGTACTATGTATTATTATGGTCATTCTGATTGGACCGATTTAATGCTGAAGAAATATACTCCTTCTCATCGCCATAATATAAATATTTCGGGAGGTAATGAAAAGACTAAATTTTATACTTCTGTAGGTTATGTAAATCAATCTGGGATGTATAAAGTGGGGGAAGACAGCTATCAGCGTTTGAATACTCGTTTGTCTGTAGATAATCAAACGACTCCATGGATGAAGCTGGGGGCTAAAGTATTGTATAACTATACTACTACCGATAAGCCTCATAAATATAAAGATGATGTTTGGCAGCAGATGGTATTTTCAACTCCGACACGTATGGCTCGTCCGTGGGGAGGTGATGCACGTTATCCGGAACTTGACCAATATGCCGGTAAATATTTCGATGACCAGAATCCTATTTCTTTGCTGGAACAAGGAGGTCGTGACAAGAAGAAAGTACATGATATCTGGTTGACAGGTAGTGCGGATTTTACTTTTACGAAAGATTGGCATGCACGTGTGGATTTTACTTATAACCTGAATTACAGCCGCAGTGCCGAACATCGTAAAAAAGTGGATATGATTACCAATGCTTTTGTTGAGACGGAAGGTAATACCAATAACAACAGTTATTCGTGGGTGAACGGTAATAAAGATTATTATTCTTTCAATGCTTATACAGACTACGAACACACTTTTGCAGAAAAGCATTATGTAAAAGCCATGTTAGGTTTCAATCAGGAATTGACTAAGTATAATACAACTACTGCTACCCGTCAGAACCTTATATCTCAGGATTTACCTTCAATGAGCTTGGGTACCGGTATGCAAACTGTTAGTGAAAGCGGTTATGAATGGGCATTACGCGGCGGTTTCTTCCGTTTGAATTATATCTATAATAACCGTTATCTATTTGAAGTGAACGGCCGTTATGACGGAACTTCCCGCTTCCCGTCCGATAATCGTTTTGTATTCCTGCCTTCATTCTCGGGAGCATGGCGTGTTTCGGAAGAAGCTTTCATGGAATCTACCCGTTCTTGGTTGGATAACTTGAAGGTACGTGCTTCATACGGTATCTTGGGTAATCAGTTGTTGACAGCCAGCAGTTGGTCGGGTAACACTAAATATTATCCGTATATTCCCTTTATGGCTTCGGGTACAGCAGGAAACTGGCTGTTTGTAGACGGTGAGAAATCTTTGTATATCAATCTGGCAGGCTTGGTATCCAGCGACTTGACTTGGGAAAAAGCTTCTACCTTTAATATTGGTCTTGATTTTACAATGTTGAACCAACGTTTGGACTTCTCTTTTGACTGGTATCAGAGAACAACATCGGATATGCTTGTTAAAGTGGAATATCCTGAAGTATTGGGAACAACAGCTCCTCCTGCCAACAAAGCGGAGCTACGCACTCGCGGTTGGGAAGTATCCGTTAAATGGAATGACCGTATTGGCAATGACTTCTCTTATGATTTAGGCTTTATCCTTTCGGATTCACAGGCTGAAATTACTAAATATGAAAATCCGAGTGGAACATTAAGTGACTATTATGTAGGTCAGAAGATTGGTGAAATATGGGGATATGAAACAGAAGGTTTCTATCAGTCGGACACCGATGTGCAAAACCATGCAGACCAGTCTAAGTTAGGTGCTAACTGGGCTCCCGGTGATATCATGTATAAAGATCTGGATGGAAATAAGAAGATAAACAACGGCTCGAATACATTAGACGACCATGGTGACTTGAAAGTAATCGGTAACACTACTCCGCGTTACCAATACGGTATCACTGCTAATATGTCTTATAAGAATGTATATTTGAATGTCTTCTTCCAGGGTATCGGCAAACGTGATTTCTGGCCGAGTTCACAACCTTTCTGGCCGGTGGCAACACAGTATTATAATACTCAGAAATGGTTTGTTACGGACTCATGGTCTGAAGATAATCGTGATGCATATTTTGCACGTCCTATTGCACGCGAAACAAAGAACCAACAAAAGCAGACCAAGTATTTGCAGGATGCTTCTTACTGTCGTCTGAAGAATCTGACAGTAGGATATGACTTCCCGAAATCATGGTTGAGCTTCCTGCACGTTGCAAAGGCAGGTGTTTATTTCAGTGCTGAGAACTTGTTTGAGTTCACTAATGTGAAGGGAGCTTATGACCCTGAAGCAGCAGGTAAGAATGGTACTATGGTATATCCGTTCCAGCGTACTTATTCATTCGGATTAAACGTAACATTCTAAATTTAGTAGACAAGATGAAAAAAATAATATTAAATATAGCAGCTTTGGCGGCTGTATCATTGATGTGTGTTTCTTGTAATGACTCCTTTTTGGATAGAAATCCGACACACGACTTGAATGACAATAGCTATTGGAAGACCGAAAGTGACCTTGAAGTCTATAATAACGGTATTTACAATGAAGCCGGAAATGACAGTTATTACCGTTTTATGGTAGGACATACCCTGGGTGCATGGAATAGTAGTTATGCGGATTATTTCTGGAAGGATGTACAGACTGATAACTATGTTTCGAAGAGTAACTCAAACCATACTTCGTATACAAAGATTGCTGCCGGGAAAGAGACGGTTCCCAATGACCCGACTGCCGGAGGGTGGTATTGGACTTTGCTGCGCCGCATCAATACTTTCTTTGCTAATTATGAGAAAGTGGGAATAGCAGAAAATATCAGAAACAAGTATGCAGGTGAGGCTTATTTCTTTCGTGCATGGTTCTATTTGGATAAAGTGCAGATGTATGGTGATGTTCCTTATATCACTACTCCTTTGACTACGGATTCTGAAGAACTGTATGGGCCGCGTACTCCCCGCAAGGAAGTGATGGACCATGTTCTGGAAGATATCAATAAGGCTTGCGACTATTTGCCGGAAGACTGGGGTAATAAAGGGGTGCGTGTGACAAAAGGTGCAGCATTGGCATTAAAATCACGTATTTGCCTTTACGAAGGTACTTATAGAAAATACCATGGACTGGGTGATTATGAAAACTTCTTGCAGGAAGCTGTGAAAGCATCTGAAGCGTTGATGGCAATGAAGAAATATGAAATCTATAATACCGGAAATCCGGATAGAGACTATGCCACTTTATTTACCAGTGATGATTTGACTGATAATAAAGAAGTGATTCTGTTTAGAAAGTATGTAGCCGGTTTGTTGGGACATCGTTTGTGCGGTTATTTGGTTGCTTCGGGTAATGGTGCTACAAAGGATTTTGTAGACGACTTCCTTTGCATCGAACCGGATGGAAGTGCTAAACCTGTTGCTTTGAGTGAGACTTTTAATGATGATGAGTATGAGAATGTTTTGGATAACCGTGACCCGCGTTTGACTCAGATTGTACTTGATCCTCGTCACTCAAAAGAAATTCTGTACAATAAAGACAAGTTTATCTTCCCTCGGGTAGCGGGAATGACAGGTTGGGAATCGGCTACAGGTTATCATGTTATTAAGTATTATATTGCCGAGCAAGATATGAAAGGTTATGGTAACGAGACACATGACGCTCCATTGTTGCGCTATGCTGAAGTCTTATTGAATTTGGCAGAGGCAAAAGCTGAATTGGGAACAATTACACAGTCTGATTTAGACCGGACTGTCAATGTGATTCGTGACCGTGCCGGAATGCCTCACTTGACCCTGAATCCTGTAATGGACCCGAAATATGCGGCTGAAGGTTTGTCTGCCCTTATTATTGAAATTCGTCGTGAACGTCGTGTTGAACTGTGTTTTGAAGATACTCGCTATCAGGATTTGATGCGTTGGAAATGGGGCAAGCGTTTGGCAAATCGTGTACTGGGTATGCGTTTTGAACCGTCAGATTTTGATAATCCTCGTTTTAATCCGTCAGAAGGCAAGGCTGATCCTGAACGTGTGAAGCTGTTTGAATTGAACGGAAAACATTATATTGATGTGTTTGCCGGCACCGACTGGGAAAATCGCTCGTTTGATGAAAATAAGCATTATTATCATCCTATACCTGTTAATGTGATTGGTAAGAACAAAGAGATAACACAGAATCCGGGATGGGATTAAACAAATATCTTAATTGTTGAGGTAAAAGGTTGGATTACGGTTAGGTTTGGGGTGTGTCAAAACTAAAACGGTCTATTAAATTGTCAACTGTAGGGGGAGGGTTTGCCTGCCCGAATACACAAAGCAAGCTGTTTTCGGGCGAGCGAATCTCGCCCCTACGGGCTAAGCGACAGCATTAGAACGTCTTGATACACCCCTATTTATTTTCTCCCCTATTGTCTTCTACTCCTCTTTTGCGGGTGGATTAGCATTCTTACGTACATTCAAAGGAGCAATACCATAGAATGTTTTGAAACATTTGCTGAAGTATCTGGCCGAAGAGAATCCGAGCTGGTAGGAAATTTCCGTCACATTGAGATGAGGTGCATTGTTTAATAAATGCATGGCTTCTTCCAGTTTTAACTTGAGAGTAAACTCGTTGGGAGTCAGTCCGGTTATTTCTTTTAATTTCGTATATAGTTTGCTGCGTCCCATTCCAAGCTCAGAGGCGAGAAGATTCATGTCAAACTCCGGGTTTTCAAAATTCTCTTTAATTATTTGTGTCGCTTTTTCCAATAGTTGTCGGTCGTTTATGTTAATGGTGTCCGGGGCTTCTTGTTTGTTGGCAATAGGCTGTTTAAGCCGTTCCAGCATTTGTTGCCGAGTCTTAATAAGGTTACTGCAGCGTGCTATGAGAATTTTCACATTAAAGGGCTTGGTGATATAATCGTCTGCACCGAACATATATCCTTCTATTGTATATTGTTCAGATACCTGTGCTGTGAGCAATATGACGGGGATATAAGATAGTTCGATACTGTTTTTTATTTTGTAGCATAATTCCTTACCCGACATTTCCGGCATCATCACATCGCTGATAATGAGGCTGGGATGTACCTGATATGCCATTTGTAATCCTTCCTTGCCGTTTTGGGCAATGTGTACTTCATACATGGATTCGAATATGCTCTTCAGCAAATCCAGCATTTCTTTATTATCTTCCACTATGAGGAGCACAGGTTTTCCACTGTCTGTATCCGGTACAACGGGAAGGACTTCTTCAACAGGCATTTCTGTCAGGTCGAGCGGCTTGTTGATATCTCTGCTGTCATCCGTGGTCAGGCGGGTATGCGCAATGTCTTCGGGTGAAAAATGGGAATTTCCTTTTAGCAGGTCAATAATGAATTCGCTTCCTTGTTCAGGTTCGCTTTTTACATGGATGTTTCCATGATGCAGGTCGATGATTCCTTTGGAAAGTGCTAGTCCGATTCCTGTGCCGAGCGTGAATTTGTTGGCACCATTCTCCAGTTGGTAGAAACGCTCGAATATTTTGTTGACTGCTTCTTGCGGAATGCCGGAACCATTATCCTTTATACTTATATGAGCCTGTGTGTTTGTACTGCTGATGCTCACATTGATTTTACCTCCTTTTGGGGTATATTTAAAGGCGTTTGAAATCAGATTGAATATGACTTTTTGCAGTTGTACCGGGTCAAACCATAGTTTGAGTTCCTGTTCCGGGCATTCAAACCGGTAATTGATTTGCTGGGTGGCGGCATATTCATAAAAGGACATATATATTTCCTTTATAAAAGGGACGATATCCTTATGTTCAATTTTCAGTTTCAGGTAGCCTTGTTCCTGTTTGCGGAAGTCTAAAAGTTCTGAAATGAGATCTCTCATGTGCCACGCGTTCTTATAGATATGCAATATACGATTATAGATGGTGGGAGCAAGCTTGTTTGACTGCAATAACACTTCAATCTGTCCGATAATCAGTGTGAGAGGGGTGCGGAACTCATGTGAAATGTTGGTGAAGAATCTCAGTTTGACCTGATTTAGCTCTTCTGTACGTTCTTTTTCTTTGCGCTCGAATTGGAGTGAGGTCTGAAGTTGGGTTTGTTTGGTTTTGATATAAATGATGAGGTACATGATACCAATCACACACAATATATATATCATAAATGCCCAGTAAGTGGCATAGAATGGAGGAGCGATGTAGATGTTGAGGCTGATACTGTGCGTACCTTGATGTTCGCGAACGGTTAAACGATACATGCCCGGACTGAGATTGGTGTAGGAAATAGACTGTGAATGGGTAGGAATCCAATGGTCGGAAAAGCCTTCTAATTTGTATTCATAAATGATGTCTTCGTTCAACGTATAATTGGAGGAACAAAACTCGAAGATTAGATTGTTCTGGTCGTGTGAAAGCTTGATTTCTTTTACTTGCGAGAGTGTTTGCGAGAGGATTCCGGTTTCATCATCGGGCAGTACGCGTGTGTTATGCACCCACAACTGATCAAAATAGATATGATAATTATTGTTGCTGTGGTAGAGTTGTTCTTCGAAAAAAGAAAGCATGCCGTTTACTCCGCCGATAAAGGTTTCTCCATTTTGTGCGAAATAAATGCTTGACCCCTGGCAATATCCCATTTGAAATAAATTGTATGTATGCTTGCTTTTACCGGTTTCGGGATCGAAGAGGGAGAATCCTTTGCTGTGTAGAATCAGTAGATGGCGGTAAATGGGAGATTCACAGATATAGTAGCAATAATCGCTAGGCAGCGCATTATTGCCTAATCCATATTGACAGAAGGAATCATTGTCGGGGATATATTTGAATAAGCCTGAGCCGATGGTACCAAAGTATATCTCGCCTTTGCTGTTTTCCATGATATCCACTATCCTGAATTTGCCGATGGAAGAAGAGTCTTGCGCATTGGTATAATAGCGATGGAGGCTGTTGTCCGTCATGTGGATACACAGAAGTCCTCCTTTTGAATCGGCCAGCCATAATCTTTCTTTGCTGTCAATAAGAAAGGTTTCGAATTGATAGGGACGGAAGAGAAGCTTATTGATGTCCTCATTGTGGGTGAGGGGGGAGAATGTCTCTTGCTCGGGATTGAAAAGGTAGACACCGGCTTGCGTCAGTATAATAAGCTTGTCTTTATAAGGTTGTATTTCGTTGACGATATTTCCGGCTTGTGAAGTCGGGTTGTTTTGAGAAGGAATTAGCGTACGGAACTGTTTCCGGGTAATGTCGAAGACGGCGAGACCGCCTGTATGTGTACCTATGTATAGTTTGTTTCTTTCCTTGGCATAATAGATACATTTCATATTATTATGAGCTGTTCCGGGCAGTCCATTGGCATGATAAGAGAATTTCTCAAAGGTCCGGGTAGTTCGGTTGAACAGATTCAATCCTCCTCCTTCCGTACATATCCAAAGGTTCCCCGTCCTGTCTTCTACCATCTTGCCGACAAAAGGAAAACTCAGGAAATGGTTTCCTGTTGCTCCCGAACCATAAAACCGACACGTGTTGGTATCAGGATTAAAGTAATTTACTCCACCGAAATAAGTTCCTATCCAGATTGTTCCTTGCAGGTCTTTATATAAGCAGTTGATAGAGTTATGGCTGAGTCCGTAGTCTATATTATCTTGATGCAGATGGGCGGACCATGTATCGGAATTTGGGTTATAATGGTTCAGACCATTGAAAGTTCCCACCCAAATATGTCCGTTGTTATCCTCCTGAACTGTTCTTATCTGATTATTGGATAAACGGTTGCTATCGGTGTAATGTGTTATTTCTTCCTGCGGACTGATACGGTATAGACCATCCTGCACAGTGCCGGCCCATATATTTCCTCGGCTGTCTCTGTAGATGGAAGAAACATGAGAGATGCCCGTGATGGTCTTGATTGTTTTATAATCTTTACGGGATATTAATGAAACGCCTTGCTTATGTCCCATCCAGATGTAATCCTTGTCTATAATTAGAGAGTTTCCAATACTGAATTTATTGTCCAAGGTAGCAGCGTGGTGTATTTTTCCGTCACTTTTCAGATAGTATTGCAATTCGTTCCGATCCCCGAGCCATAATGTATCTTTATAGCAATACATGGTATGGGCTGCATTTGGAAGGATGCAGGTAAACTTTTCTTTTTCTATATCGAACTTTATCAAATCATAGATGGATCGGATATAGATGCTTCCGCTCTTGTCTCCGCAAATGGCGCTGATTTCATTGTGGGTAAGGCCGTTGTCGTTTTGCGAAGGACGATAGATATCTATCTTGTCGCCATTGTATCTGTTCAGTCCTTCGCTGGAACCAAACCACAATGTTCCTACTTCATCCTGATAAATGGAAAGGACGGTGATTTGCGACAAACCGTCTTTTACATTAATGTGCTTAAAGTGAATATGATTTCCATAGCAAAAGAAAACACAACAGAAAATGAGGATACAAAATACATTTATTCTCATATTAGATTTGTTTTAGGTCTTTTTAGCGAGGCAAATTTAAGTATTAATTAATCAAGATGGAAACGATAAGAAATAAAAAGCATGTAAATGCATCCAAAAGTTTGCAGAACGAAGGAGGATTCTTGATATCGTTCCACCCTGGTGAAGTGTCTCGCAAATATTTTTTCTTGATGATAGAGCATAAATAAATGCGATAATTCACAAAAGATAATAGATTTCTTTATATTTGTAATCGGGATTGCCGACTATTCTTTTTCTTGGTTTTTTCTGTTGGAGAGTAATTGGTAAGCCTTAGTATTCATTGCCTTATATTTTAGTTCTATGAGACACTTGCTGTTGTTTTTATTCAGTTTGCTACCTACTTTCTTGTGGGCAGACAATATTTCGGTAGAGAAGGCTCAAGAGTTGGCTATTACCTTTTTCAAGGAGGGACATCCGCAGCGTTCCGCCTTTTCTTCTTTGCGGTTGCTTGTTACGGATGAAGCCGTGTCTGCCCGGGCAGTGGGAGAGGCTCCTGCCTATTATGTGTTTGGCTGTACCGACAGCGAGGGCTTCGTCATTGTGGCGGGCGATGATGCGGTGATGCCTGTGTTGGGCTATTCGTTCGACAGTAGTTTTCCACAGACCGATTTGCCTGTCAACCTGAAGTTGTGGTTGCAGGGAATCAGTGAAGAGATAGCGGAGAAACGTCGTGCTCCGACGTATGGTTCGACGCAAAGCAACAGTCTGGCTCAACGCTGGACGACGGTCCGTGCCGGACAAGCGGTGGTAGAATTGGAGACGGCTAAATGGGATCAGGCCAATCCTTACAATTGGCTGTGCCCGCACATTGCCGGCAAGGAGACCTATACCGGTTGCACTGCCACCGCTACTGCTATTGTCATGCGATATCATCAGTGGCCCAAGGCGGGTAGTGGCACTTTGCCGGCTTACACTACGAGGACTCACCAGAGATACATTGCTGCACAGTCTTTAGGACATGCCTATGACTGGGACAATATGCCGCTCAGCTACGCGCAATCTTTTTCTTCGACTGCCGGAAATGCCGTAGCCACTCTGATGCGCGACTGTGCACTCATGATTTCGTCTGATTTCGGCCCGATAGGGGGGGAAGGTACAGGCGCTTATGTGACCGATGTAGTGAAAGGACTACAGACTTACATGGGATATGACAAGGACGGACGTTACATAGTGCGCAGTAATTATTCCTTTGCCGAGTGGATGCGGATAATGAAAGGCGAACTGGATGAAAGGCGTCCGGTCATTTATACCGGCGGCAGCAGTGAAGGCGCTCATGCCTTTGTGCTCGACGGTTATGACACTGAAAACTATTTCCGAGTGAACTGGGGATGGAGCGGCTGGGGAAACGGCTACTATCTCTTGTCGGCCCCTGACCCCGTTGAACAGGGAGCAGGCGCTTCCGGCGGCCACTATAATGAATATCAATCGGCACTTATCGGATTGAAGAAGGATGAAGGAGGTATAGGCGTGGAAGATTTTCGTTTCATGTGTTATACGGACGGTAAGAATTACCGGGGAATCACTTCTTCGGAAAAGGTGTTTGAAGTCAATAAGCCTTTCTCGCTGGATATCGGTTTCCTTGGCTATTATGGTAGTCTTCCTTTTACAGGTAAAATCAGTTTGGCTCATGTCGATAAGAATGGAAATATAAAAGAAGATCTTTATTCTTTAATGGCGAGTCAATTACCTTCCGGTTCCGGCTATATGTTGCCCGGAGTACAGGTGACTATCACCCGGCCCATTACTTCCGGCGACCGTATCAGGGCTTATTGGACTCATACGCAGACAAAAAAGATAGAGTGGGTTAAAGGAAACGAGGAAGACGGCTGTGTGTGGGATTTTATCCTGAGTGAGGAGGTAAGTTTGGAAAAGGAGACCTCACTGACCTATAACAACCGGACCCGATTGCTGACACTGCAAGTGCCTGCCGAAACCGTGGTGCAAGTGTTTGGTGCCGATGGCAGCGATTTCAGCCGGATGTGCGAGGTGCAGGAACGGCAGGTGAGCATTGACACCGGGAAACTGTCTGCCGGCACCTACCCGCCGCGTTTGTTACTGCATGACATGACCAAGGAATTGAAGTTCAAGGTGGGAGCTCCTGTGCAATAGAGGTAATAAGATTAATGATTCATAAATACCATAAAGAATATTCGTATGAAAACTTCACGATATAATATACTTCTCGTCTTGTGGGCGCTCATGTTGCTTGTGGCTTGTTCGGACAGTAGTTCTGACGAATCGGAAAAGCCGGTTGCCCCCTCCATTACGCTGGATACTGAAATTCCGCCGGTCATTGTGGCGGAAGGAGGAACGGTTGCGGTCGGTTTTAAGGCGTCAGCGGATTGGACTGCAACCAGTGACCAACCGTGGTGCATCGTGTCGCCTGCTTCGGGCAAAGCCGGCAACGCTACTGTGACCGTAAGTGCCGAAAAGAATGAGGATTACAATGAACGGAATGCGACTCTGATTTTAAGGGTTGGAACGGTGCAGAAGAAGATTACTGTGACGCAAAAACAGAACGATGCCTTGACGGTGACAGCTGACAAGATAGAGGTTGCCACCAAAGGAGGAGAAATAACGGTAGAGGTAAAGGCTAATGTGACGTTTGAATACGAGGTGGAAGAAGAGGCTGCCGGGTGGATTGTATCGGCTCGTACCGGTGCTCCTCGCGCGCTCACCACTTCGGAGGTGAAGTTCGACATATCTCCCAATGAAGAAGGTAAGAACCGTCAGGGGCGGATTGTCTTCAGCAGCGGTGCGTTGAAGAGCACGGTCACGGTCTATCAGGAGGGAGGCAGCTTATTGTTGCTTTCCAAGGAAGAATATACGGTGTCCAGCGGTGGTGGAGAGATTGTTATAGAGTTGCGTAGCAATGTGGATTATGAAATGGTGCTGCCCGATGTGGATTGGTTGACGGAAGTCAAGACCAAGGCACTTTCTTCTTATTCGCGCCGCATCACCGTGTTGCCCAACGAGGGATATGACGCACGAACGGCAGAAATATACTTCGTCAACGAACTGCAAGGAATCAGGGAAAAGGTGAATATCGTGCAGGTGCAGAAAGATGCGGTTCTTGTGGCACGGGAAGAATACGATATGCCTCAAAAAGGAGGAGTCTTGGGATTTGAACTGAATACCAATGTAGAGACTTTCGATGTGGAATGTTCGGAAACATGGATAAGGAAAGCGTTGAAAGGAAGAGGACTGACGGCTTATCCATTGAGCTTTGTCGTGGAAGCCAATCCCGAAGAGGCATCACGCTCGGCTATTATCACTATCATAGGCGGACAGGCGAAACAGCAGGTGGAGGTGGTGCAGGCAGGATTGAGTTCATTAAAACGTATCACTATTGTCCATTCCAACCGTATGTTCAGCATTCCCAGGTTCCGGGGAAGCGACTTGACCGGACTCATCAAATGGGGTGACGGGAAGTCGGAAGAGTACGCCGATGGCAGCAGCCATACTTATACTACCGATCCGCCTTATACCGTGGTGGTGGGAATGAATGGTGCGGAAGAGGTGACTTTGCATGACTTGAGCGGTGTGGAAGAAGTGGATTTTTCTAAGTTCTGATGCCATCTGTAACTTATTTCTTCGTGTTGGAGGAGAATTGAATCCAGAAGGAAATGGATACCAAGATCGGGACTCAAGAGTTTATAATAATAGCTATATTGAAAATACAAAGAAGAGAATCAGAATGGCAAACTTCGGCAAAAGACTGCGGAGTTTGCCATTCTCATTAGGGAATACTGACTCTGAACACATAATGAACTGAGATTATGGCGGAAGCTAAAGATGGGAAAGAAAAGAGGAATACAGGAAATTGAATAGTGTCAATTACAATGAGGGTATAGCGTGGCACATTATACATTATAAAGTAAGTGAAGAATTTTGAACTAAATTAAAACAAATTCAATGTATTGTTATTTATTGATAGGACTTTTGTATTTTTGAAAACTTATTCATCAAGGAAAGTTTTTTGAGAATGAACTTTCTGCAGACAATAGACTATTTATGAAAATAATATTACTTAGCTTGCTCCTGTGTCTGTTTTGCTCTTGGAATGTGGCGGCACAAGGAAATGACATGAGTTGTTATCCTGAGGACACCATTGCTCATCAACTTTCAAAAAAGGAATTAAGACGCCGGAAGGTGGCCAAACGCAACATACATTATAATATATTGGGAGGACCGAGTTATACTCCGGACTTTGGTGCGTTGATAGGAGGGAGTGCTCTTGTTACATTTCGTATGAATCCG
>ERZ791731.675-NODE-675-length-16699-cov-2.42231_pt1 | contig 16699 bp, 9 predicted proteins | sample MGYA00509954_ERZ791731 | MGnify/ENA primary metagenome ERZ791731 (study PRJEB30046, sample SAMN00715134) | human gut metagenome | study: EMG produced TPA metagenomics assembly of the A metagenome-wide association study of gut microbiota in type 2...
GCAACAAGGTGGCGATCCTGGACGGAGCCATCCTCTCCGCGGACGACATCCGCGCCATCGGTGAACTGCCTCCCCGCGACCAGCTGCTTGCCAAGCTCCTTGGCACCATCAACGCGGCCGGCTCCGCTCTTGCCCGAGTTCTTCAGGCATATGTGGACAAAGAAAACGGCGGCAGCGAAGAACCCGCCGCCTAATACTAACCCCTTGACCGGACGGCCCGGTTGCACTCTAGCCAAATGTGTGAAAACCGGGCCCGACTCTCCTACAGGTTCCTTGTCGGAACTCCAGCCGGAGAACTGAAATGCCAAGTTGGCTCTTGGCGCGACTCGAAACCAAACTAGAAAACAATACAATGGCTGATATTAACAAAATCGCTGAAGAACTCGGTACCCTCACCATCCTGGAAGCTGCCGACCTCGTCAAGCTTCTGGAAGAAAAGTGGGGCGTTTCCGCCGCTGCTCCCGTAGCCGCCGCTGCCGCTGCCGCTCCTGCCGAAGCTGAAGAAGAAAAGACCGAATTCAACGTCGTCCTGACGGAAGCCGGCGCCAACAAGATCGCCGTGATTAAGGCCGTCCGCGAAGTGAAGACCGGTCTCGGCCTGGTGGACGCCAAGAAACTGGTTGAAGGCACCCCCGCCGTCATCCTGGAAGCCGTCTCCAAGGACGAAGCTAACGCCGCCAAAGCCAAGCTGGAAGAAGCTGGCGCCAAGGTGGACGTCAAGTAAGCTTTTTACTTCCCGCGCAACAGGAGAAGACCCGTTTTTCTCCTGTTGCGCTTCCTCGTCTTCACATCCCGCGTGACCGACTAGAGGCTTTTTACCCGTCAAAACGCTTCCAGTCGGTTCCGTCTCCCAAGGAAGGAACCAATCAACCCAGCATCCGGGTTTTCAGGATGCAAACCCATAACATCTCCGCCACAGCAGCCCATGTCAAAGCGACTCTACTTCGGGAATATCAAGGAAGTCATCGAACCTCCGAACCTTATTGAGATTCAACTTCAATCATACTTCGATTTTCTACAACAGGACACCCCGGCCGCGGCCAGGAAAAACATCGGGTTACACGGCGTTCTGAAGGAAATCTTTCCTATCAAGAGCTATGACGAAAACATTGAGCTCGACTTCGTCTCCTACGACATCGAACAGCCGAAGATGAGCGATTACGAGGCTATCCGCGCCGGGGAAACCTACAGCGCCGCCCTCCAGGTCACCTTCAAGCTCAAGTCCGACAACGAATCCAAGGAAGAAACGGTCTACATGGGTGAACTCCCCATGATGACCAACCGCGGCACCTTTGTAATCAACGGCGCCGAACGCGTCATCGTGTCCCAGCTCCACCGTTCTCCGGGCATCTGCTTTGAAAGCGCCCAGCACCTGAACGGCAAACTGCTCCACTCCTTCCGCATCATTCCGGACCGCGGCTCCTGGCTGGAAGTCCAGTTTGACACCAACGACCTGCTCTACGTCTACCTTGACCGCCGCCGCCGCCGCCGCAAGTTCCTTGCGACGACGTTCATGCGTTATCTGGGCTTCAAGACGGACCGCGATATCGTCAGCCAGTTCTACGACATCCGCACGCTTCCCCTGAGCGAAGACATGACGGAGGAAGACCTGCACAACCTCGTGGCCGTGGACACGATCAAGGACAAGGACCTCGTTCTTGCCAAGGCTTTCGAACAGCTCAACATGGGCGTGGTTCGCCAGCTCCTCCAGTTCGGCATCAAGGAAATCGACGTCATCGACCAGAGCGAGGACGACGTGCTGATCAAGACCCTGAAGAAGGATCCCGCCCATGACGAGGAATCCGCCCTCAAGGAAATCTACAAGCGCCTCCGTCCCGGCGATCCCGCCACGGCCGCCCAGGCCCGCACCCTGCTCAAGAGGCTCTTTGACGATCCCAAGAAATACGACCTCACCCGCGTGGGCCGCTACAAGATCAACCAGAAGCTCGGTCTGGACACCAGCCTGGACCAGCGCCTGATGACGGCGGAAGACTTCCTGGCCGCCCTCAAGTACCTCCTGCGCCTCAAGAAGGGCGAAGGCATGGTGGACGACATCGACCACCTGGGCAGCCGCCGCGTGCGCGCCGTGGGCGAACTCATGGCCAACCAGTGCCGCGTGGGCCTCGCCCGCACGGAACGCCTGGTGAAGGAACGCATGACCCTCATTGACCAGAACATTGAAGGCGTGACGCCCAGCAAGCTCATCAACCCGAAGGCCCTCAGCGCCGTCGTGCGCGACTTCTTCGGACGTTCCCAGCTCTCCCAGTTCATGGACCAGATCAACCCCCTTGCGGAACTGACGCACAAGCGCCGCCTCTCCGCCCTGGGGCCCGGCGGCCTGAACCGCGACCGCGCCGGATTCGAAGTGCGAGACGTGCATCCCTCCCACTACGGCCGTATCTGCCCGATTGAAACGCCGGAAGGCCCCAACATCGGTCTGATCAACTCCATGTGCACCTACGCCCGCATCAATGAATTCGGATTCATTGAAACGCCCTACCGCAAGGTGGAAAACGGCCGGGTCACCAACACCATCGAATACGTCACCGCCGACCAGGAGGAAGGCTACCTCATCGCCCAGGCCAACAACCCGCTGGACGAACAGGGCAACTTCACCACCTCCCGCGTGACCGCCCGCGAAAAGGGCGAGTTCATTGAAGTGGACCCGGCGGACGTGCACTACATGGACGTGTCTCCCAAGCAGCTCGTCTCCATCGCCGCAGGCCTCATTCCCTTCCTGGAACACGATGACGCCAACCGCGCCCTGATGGGCTCCAACATGCAGCGCCAGGGCGTGCCTCTCATGGTGGCGGAATCCCCGTACGTGGGAACCGGCATTGAAGGCAAGTGCGCCAGGGACTCCCGTTCCGTCGTTCTGGCGGAAGCGGACGGCATCGTGGCTTCCGCCACGGCTGAAGTCATTATCACCACGAAGGACGGGGAATTGCCCGTGCGTCCGGAAGTCTTCCTGTCCGATCCGGACAGCATGCGCACGGACCGCGACAACGGCGTATACGTCTATCCCCTGCGCAAGTTCATGCGTTCCAATGCCGGAACCTGCATCAACCAGCGTCCGATCGTGCGCCGCGGCGACAAGATCAAGACCGGCGACGTGCTGGCGGACGGCCCGAACACGGACCAGGGCGAACTGGCCCTCGGCCGCAACGTGCTGGTGGCATATATGCCGTGGAACGGTTACAACTTCGAAGACGCCATCGTCATCTCCGAAAAAACCGTGAAGGAAGACACCTTCACCTCCATCCATATCTCCGAGTTTGAAGTGCAGGCCCGCGACACCAAGCTGGGCCCGGAAGAAATCACCCGCGACATTCCGAACGCCGGTGATGAAGCCCTGAAAAACCTGGACCATGACGGCGTCATCCGCATCGGCGCGGAAGTGAAGCCCGGCGACATCCTCGTCGGTAAAATCACTCCCAAGTCTGAAACGGAACTGGCTCCGGAAGAACGCCTGCTGCGCGCCATCTTCGGTGAAAAGGCTGCGGAAGTGAAAGACACCTCCCTCCGCGTCCCCTCCGGCTGCACCGGCATCGTGATGGACGTTCGCATCTCTTCCACGGGCTCCGGCCACCACCGCGGCGACCTCGTCGTGGACAGCGCGGAAAAGAAAAAGCAGTTCAAGAAGATCAATGACGAGCACAAGAAGAAGAAGGAACAGCTCATTGACCAGCTGACCAAGAAGCTCTCCGACATTCTTCTGGGTGAAAAGATCCCGCTGGACGTGGTCAACGAGCAGACCGGTGAAATCATCATCCCGGCCAACCGCAAGATCACCAAGACCCTGCTGCGCAAGCTGGCCCTGGTGCACGACCACATCGAAATCGAACCCAGCCCGATCCGCAACAAGATCCTGGAAATCATCACCTCCTTCGAAGGCCGCTTCACGGAGCTGGACGACGAACGCGAACACAGGCTGGACCAGATGGAATCCGGGGACGAATCCGAACCCGGCGGACTGAAGGAAGTCAAGGTGTACATCGCCGCCAAGCGCAAGCTCGGCGTGGGCGACAAGATGGCCGGCCGCCACGGCAACAAGGGCGTCGTCGCCAAGATCGTCCCGGAACAGGACATGCCCTTCCTCGCGGACGGCACTCCGGTGGACATCGTGCTGAACCCGTTGGGCGTGCCTTCCCGAATGAACGTGGGCCAGGTGCTTGAAGCCCACCTTGGCATTGCTGCCAGGGCCCTCGGCTTCAAGGTGGCTACCCCGGTGTTCGACGGCATCAGTGAAGAAACCATCTGGAACTACATGTCCGAAGCCAAGAAGGTGGACGGATTCACCTGGATCGGTGACGGCAAGGACGGCACGGTGGGCGGCAAGAGCACCCTCTATGACGGCCTGACCGGCGAACCCTTCCACAACCCGGTGGTGGTAGGCCAGACCTACATGCTCAAGCTGAACCACCTGGTGGCGGACAAGATCCACGCCCGCGCCGTGGGTCCGTACAGCCTGGTCACGCAGCAGCCCCTGGGCGGCAAGGCCCAGTACGGCGGCCAGCGTTTCGGGGAAATGGAAGTGTGGGCGCTGGAAGCCTATGGCGCCGCCTACACCCTCCAGGAGCTTCTCACCGTCAAGTCCGACGACGTGCAGGGCCGCACCCGCATTTACGAATCCATCGTGAAGGGTGACAATACGCTGGAAGCCGGAACTCCGGAATCCTTCAACGTTCTGATGAAGGAAATGCAGTCCCTGGGCCTGAACGTGCGCCCCGGCAGCAAGGATGAACAACCCTCCCTGCAGCTCGGCGATACGGACCTCACTCCCGTGGACGGCATGACGGAAGGCTTTGACAGCGACGACATGGCCGGCCTGGCGGACGTCGACTTCTCCGACCTCAAATTCTAATATCCACCGTATTCCACTCCCGTGCCGCAAGACGCGGGAGTGGGCATCAAACATTCTTCAAAACTTTTAATATATGTCTGATACCCCCACCATCAGGGAAATGCACGGTCTGAGCGACAAGCCCCGGACCTTTGACCAGGTTGCCATCACCGTGGCGGACCCGGATACCATCCGCAGCTGGTCCTTCGGTGAAGTCGTCAACCCGGAAACCATCAACTACCGCACGTTCAAGCCGGAAAAAGGCGGCCTGTTCTGCGAACGCATCTTCGGGCCCACCCGCGACATGGAATGCGCCTGCGGCAAGTACAAGCGCATCAAGCACAAGGGCATCACCTGCGACCGCTGCGGCGTGGAAGTAACCAACGCGCGCGTGCGCCGCGAACGCATGGGCCACATCGAACTGGCCGTTCCGGTCTCCCACATCTGGTTTTACAAGTGCATGCCCAGCCGCATCGGCCTCATGCTGGACATGACGGCCCGCCATCTGGAACGCGTGATCTACTATGAAGACTACATCGTGGTAGACCCCGGCAGCACTCCCCTGGAGAAGGGAGCCATCCTGACGGAAGAGGAATTCCGCAATGCGGAAGACGAATACGGCTATGACAGCTTTGAAGCCGGCATGGGCGCGGAAGCCATCCAGAAAATGCTGGCCTCCATTGACCTGGCCACCCTCGTCACGGACCTCCAGGAACAACTGGACAACACCAACTCCAAGCAGAACAAGCGCAAGATCGCCAAGCGCCTGAAGCTGGCCCAGGGCTTCCTCCAGTCCAACACGCGCCCGGAATGGATGATCCTGAACGTGCTGCCCGTCATTCCTCCGGACCTGCGCCCGCTGGTTCCCCTGGAAGGCGGCCGCTTCGCCACGTCCGACCTGAATGACCTGTACCGCCGCGTCATCAACCGCAACAACCGTTTGAAGACCCTCCTGAGCCTCAAGACTCCGGAAGTCATCATCCGCAATGAAAAGCGCATGCTCCAGGAAGCCGTGGACGCCCTGTTCGACAACGGCCGCCATGGCCGCGCCGTCACCGGCGCCGGCAACCGCCCCCTCAAGTCCCTCTCCGACATGCTGAAGGGCAAGGGAGGCCGTTTCCGCCAGAACCTGCTCGGCAAGCGCGTGGACTACTCCGGCCGTTCCGTCATCGTGATTGGCCCGGAACTGAAGCTCAACCAGTGCGGCCTTCCCAAGAAGATGGCCCTCATCCTGTTTGAACCCTTCATCATCCACCGCCTGAAGGAGCTGGGCTACGTGCACACCGTGCGCTCCGCCAAGAAGCTCATCGACCGCAAGACGCCGGAAGTGTGGGACATTCTGGAAGAAGTCACCAAGGGCCACCCGGTGATGCTCAACCGCGCCCCCACCCTGCACCGCCTCTCCATCCAGGCCTTTGAACCGGTCCTGATTGAAGGCTCCGCCATCCGCCTGCACCCGCTCGTCTGTAACGCGTACAACGCGGACTTCGACGGTGACCAGATGGCCGTGCACGTGCCGTTGTCCGTGGAAGCCCAGATGGAAGCCCGCCAGCTCATGCTGGCGCCCAACAACATCTTCTCCCCGGCCTCCGGCAAGCCGATTGCCACGCCTACGCAGGACATCATTCTGGGCGCGTACTTCCTGACGCACACCCGCGCCGCGGAAGTGCAGAATAACCAGGACAACCATCATCACCTCCCCCTCTTCGAATCCATTGACGAGGTGGAATACGCCATTGCCGCCCGCAAGATCGGCTACCATGACTGGATCCGCCTGCACAACCCGGACTACGGCAAGAAGCCTTCCGAAGTAGTGTACGGGGACGTGACCAAGAAGGTTATCGTCACCACCGCCGGACGCGTTCGCTTCAATGAAATCTGGCCCCGGGAACTCGGTTACATCAACCGCAACGTGGGCAAGAAGCAGATGGGCGACATCATCTGGCGCTGCTACCAGACCGTAGGCAAGGAACGCACCGTGCAAACCCTGGACTCCCTGAAAAACCTGGGCTTCAAGGAAGCTACCCGTTCCGGCTGCTCCATCGGCATCGTGGACATGGTGGTTCCCTCCCAGAAGAAGACGGAAATCGAGAAAGCCTATGCGGAACTGGACAAGGTGACCCGCCAGTACAAAAACGGCATCATCACGGACGGTGAACGCTACCAGAAGGTGGTGGACATCTGGACCCAGACCACGGACGTGATCCAGGCGGCCCTGTACCGCAAGCTGGAACACAACGAAGGTTCCAAGATGGCCAGCCCGCTCTTCATGATGGTGGACTCCGGCGCTCGAGGCAACAAGGCGCAGATCAAGCAGCTTTCCGGCATGCGCGGTTTGATGGCCAAGCCCAGCGGTGAAATTATCGAACGTCCCATCACGGCCAACTTCCGTGAAGGCCTCTCCGTGCTGGAATACTTCATCTCCACCCACGGCGCCCGCAAGGGTCTGGCTGACACCGCCTTGAAGACGGCTGACTCCGGCTACATGACCCGCAAGCTGGTGGACGTGGCCCAGGACGTCATCGTCCACGCGGAAGACTGCGGCACCAGCAACGGCATCACCGTTCACGCCATCTATGACGGCGATGAAGAAGTGGCGTCCCTCGCCTCCCGCATCTACGGCCGCACCTCCTGCGAACGCATCGTTGACCCCGTCAGCGGTGAAATCATCGTGGACATTAACGACCTCATCAATGAAAAGCAGGCGGAACAACTGGAAAAGATCGGCATTGAACAGCTGAAAATCCGTTCCGTGCTCACCTGCGAACTCAAGAAGGGCTGCTGCGCCAAGTGCTACGGCCTGAACCTGGCCACCGGCCAGGAAGTGAAGATCGGGGAAGCGGTCGGCATCATTGCCGCCCAGTCCATCGGTGAACCCGGCACGCAGCTCACCATGCGTACGTTCCACGTGGGCGGCACGGCTACCACGGCGTTCAAGCAGCCCATCGTGAAAGCCAAGAACGATGGCCGCGTCATCTACACGGAAGACCTCCGCACGGTGGAAAACGCAGACGGCAACTTCGTCGTGCTGAACAAGAACTGCTCCGTCCGCATTGAAAACGAACAGGGCCGCGAGCTGGAATCCTACCAGCCCGTCATCGGCACCATCCTGTACGTTCCCAACGGCGGCACCATCAAGAAGGATGAAACCCTCGCCACCTGGGACCCGTACAACGTGCCCGTGATTGCTGAAAAGGGCGGCGTGGTCGAATTCAAGGACATGATTGTCGGCATCACCGTTTCCAAGGAAACGGACCGTGAAACCGGCACCTCCTCCCTCGTCGTGATGGAGCACAAGCAGGAACTTCACCCGCAGGTGGTCATCCGTGACGCCAAGACCCGGGAAGTCCTGGCCCACCACGCCATTCCCGCAGGCGCCAACCTCACCGTGAAGGATGGAGAAACCATCTCCGCCGGCACGATGATGGCCAAGACGCCCCGCAAGGTGGCCAAGACGAAGGACATCACTGGCGGTCTGCCCCGCGTGGCGGAACTGTTTGAAGCCCGCAAGCCCAAGGACGCCTGCACCATTGCACGCGTGGAAGGCATTGTGCGCCTCAGCAGCAAGAACACCTCCCGCGGCAAGAAGGTCATCACCATTGAAACGCCTACGGGCGAACTGGTGGACCACCTGGTGCCGATGAACAAGCACGTCATCGTCCATGAAGACGACCATGTGCATCTGGGCGACCAGCTTACGGAAGGCCCCGTCTCCCCGGAAGAAATTCTGGATGTCTGCGGCAAGGAAAGCCTCCAGGAACACCTCGTCAACGAAGTTCAGGAAGTGTACCGCCTCCAGGGTGTGGAAATCAACGACAAGCACGTGGAAATCATCGTGCGCCAGATGCTCCGCAAGGTTGTCATCACGGAACCCGGCAACACCGAATTCCTGTGGGGCGACCAGGTGGACAAGACCACCTTCGACCGCATCAACGAACAGACCGTAGCCCAGGGCGGCCAGCCGGCCGCGGCCAAGCCCGTTCTGCTCGGCATCACGAAGGCCTCCCTGGAAACGGAATCCTTCATCTCCGCGGCATCCTTCCAGGATACCACGCGCGTTTTGACGGAAGCCTCCACCCTCGGCAAGACCGATACGCTGGAAGGCTTCAAGGAGAACGTCATCATGGGCCACCTTATCCCTGCAGGCACCGGTTTCTCCCGGTATAGCAAGATTGAAGTGGAACCCGCGGAGGGCGCTGAAGAAATCGCGCTGGCCAGCGAAGAAGAGGAAGCGGCCGAACTTGCCGAAGACGTCTTGAACGATACCATCAACTTCGACAACGAACGCTAAGCCGTTCCCAAGATAACACCTCAACCTGCGGGGCCTTCATCCGGAAGGCCCCGCATTTTTTATGCCCGGATGGGAAGGATGCCGAACAGGGACTCAATGCCTTCGGTCCCGCCTTTCAGCTTTATGCCGGATACTCCCCTTCCTGCCCACATGGAATGTGACGCTTCCCGCCACTTCCCGCTCTGGCAGGAACCGGAAAACCGCTGCTCCATCACAAGCCGCCTTTTGTAGCAAGAAACAGCGGAGCCCGCCCTCTTGCCATGGGGAGATAGGCAGGAACACGCCGTCCGGAAGATGAATGCCGAATCTGATAAAAGCTCTCCTTTTTTAGAAAAAAAGCGGTTATTGTGAAATATTAAAACATGCAAGATTTTCACAGAGAATATCTTGCGTTTTTATCTATACAAAAAGAAGGGCTTCACCGGATTAGCAATCCGGAGTCAAGCTCCAATTTTAAGGGCAAGGAATTTGCGTTGAACAGTGCTGTAATTATTGAAAGCCGTTTCCCTAGAGCCCGACACTTTCCTGAATCGACTGGCGCCTACACGGAGCGCCGCTGGCTTCTGCGGCTGCTAAGCATAAAACTGAGCGGCGGTGAACTTTATCCTCTGAAAGCCAGCGCATCCTGACGGACGCCTGTATTTTAATTGCCACATAGTCATGCAGTGCTCCCTGCGGCGGCAGAAATACCTCCCCCGTTTTTCATTCATAACGGATTGCTAATCCGCAATTGTAAAACACCTTTTAACTCTCTGTAAGGATATGAAGAAAACACTATGTATCATTTGTCTTGGGCTGGCAGGATTGGTGGCTACCGCATCGGCGGCTACCGTTGAACTGATGCCCGACATTGCAAGCATCACGGGCCAGGGATACAACTCCGCCGGACGCCTTGCCGGAAACGGCATTACCGCTGCCGACGTCAAGAACTGGCTGGGGCCTGCCGGACGGGCCGACGGATGGTACACCACCACCGGCAATGGCGACATGAAGTGGGGGCAAGCCTCCGTCAACACGGCAAACCAGTCCATCACCCTGCCCAACATGAACGGCACGGCAGGCGTCTGCGCCGGCTTGAAAATGACCATTGAAAACATCCAGGCCTATGAAGGGCTGACCTTCAGCTTCTCCCTTACGCCTCCGGGTACCGGCCCTACGTTTACCTATTCCCTCTGGTATGAAACCGCCGACGGTGAATTCGTGAATCTTTGCAAGGAAAGCCGGGGCAACAACGGCTCCGTCTGGAACGTTTCCTATAACCTGACGGATGAACAGATGTCCGCCCTGAAAGCAAATGGAACCGGTAAAGTATACGCCGTTTTAGGAAGTTCGGGAGGTACTAACGGAAACAATGCCACCGTCACGGACATTTCCCTGGAAGGCACGCTGGCCGTTCCGGAACCGGCTACGGCATCCCTGGGGCTGCTGGGACTGGCCGCGCTGATGCTGCGCCGCCGCAGAGCCTGACGCATTCTTCGTTCTTCTTAAAAAAGGCTGCTTCTCCTCCGGGAGGAACAGCCTTTTTATTCGTGCGCGTTTCCCCCTTTCCTGTTAGGTTGCGACCATGTCCCCTCTGGATTTTAAAAAAGAAGAAAAACGCTTCTACCTGCCCCCTGCACACCCCGTGCTGGCGGACGTCCCGGAAATGAACTTTTTCATGGTGGACGGGGAGGGAGACCCCAATGAGCCGGAAGGAGCCTACCAGCACGCCGTGGAATTGCTTTATGCGTTATCCTATGCCGTTCGCATGGGAGGCAAGAAGAGAACTTTCCCCGTCCCCGGCTACCGGGAATACGTCGTGCCCCCGCTGGAAGGCCTGTGGTGGGGCTGCGAACCAGAGGCGCCCGTCAGCAAAAAGGATTTCCGCTGGATATCCATGATCCGGCAGCCCGGCTTCGTCACGCAGGAAACCCTGGCGTATGCGCAGGAGCAGGTCGCCATGAAAAAACCTCACCTTGATACGGAGGCCGGCCGCCTGGACTCCTTCCGGGAAGGTCTTTGCGTGCAGTGCCTTCACACGGGCCCTTATGACGATGAACCGGCCACGCTGGCCCGCATGCGCTCTTTCATGGAACAGGAGACGCTTCTTCCGGACATGGAAGGCTTACGAACCCATCATGAGATTTACCTGTCCGATCCCCGGAAAACGCCTCCGGAACGCTTGAAGACCATTCTCCGCATTCCGGTAAGGAGGCGTTAAGCTTCCTGTCCGGACAGGCTCATTCGTTGTCCATGAAGTATGCCTGCAGAATGCAGATGATATGCAGGACAATCGGAACAAGGGCGAAGATGAACCAGTACAGGAGACCGTAGGCCGCACCCACCACCAGGAACCAGATGATGGCTTGGACGAAGTGCCCCTTGTACAACTGCCCGAGGCCGGGAACGAATAAACTCAGAATGGCGGCTAAAAAGGATTTCATATGCTGGCTAAGTAAAAATGATTGCACGGAGAAGGTCTCGCGTGCCTGCACCAGTTAAGAGCCTTCCCTTCCCCTTCATGTTCAATCTCCCGGTTCCGCCCCGTCATGAATGACGGTTTTTCCGGAACGGATGAAGCCGGAGCGGCACGATGCTCCGGCAGGGAACAGGCGGCAGTCATGCTCCGGTCTTGACCGCCGCATGGGCTGTGTTACCCTCCCCGCGCACAGGGCACTCACGTTAGAAGGGTAGAGACCACCATGTCCATTGAACTGACTCGCAATTTCTCCATCATCGCTCACATCGACCACGGAAAGACCACCCTTTCCGACCGGTTGCTGGAAAAGACGAATACCATTTCCGAACGGGAAAAGCAGGATCAGCTTCTGGACGCCATGGACCTGGAACGGGAAAAGGGCATCACCATCAAGTCCCATCCCGTGACCATCTTTTACAAGGCCAGGGACGGAAAAACCTACAAGCTCAACCTGCTGGATACACCCGGCCACGTGGACTTCTCCTATGAAGTGTCCCGTTCCCTGGCGGCCTGTGAGGGCGCTCTGCTCATCGTGGATGCGGCCCAGGGCGTGGAAGCCCAGACGCTCGCCAACATGCACCTGGCGATGGACCTGAATCTGGCCATCATCCCCGTCATCAACAAGATCGACCTTCCCAGCGCCAACCTTCCCAACGTATACCGCCAGCTGGAGGACATCGTCTGCATCCCCCATGAGGAAGCCATCCACGCTTCCGCCAAGATGGGCATCGGCATTGACGACATCCTGGAAGCTGTCGTCCAGCGCATCCCTCCGCCTGAAACGGAAAAAGACGGCCTCCTGCGCGCCCTGGTGTTTGACTCCGTTTATGACGCCTACCGCGGCGTGGTCTCCTATGTGCGCGTCATCTCCGGCAGCGTGCAGCGCGGCATGAAGGTGAAACTCTTTGCGACGGACGAAGTGTATGAAGTGAAGGAAGTAGGCATCTTCACCCCCAAGATGACCCGGACGGACTCCCTGGAAGCCGGCGATGTGGGCTATATCATCGCCAACATGAAATCCGCGGCGGACGTCAAGATCGGTGACACCTACACGGACTACACGCGCCCGTGCCCGTCCCCCCTGCCCGGCTTCAAGGAAATCCGCCCCATGGTCTTCTCCGGCATTTACCCGGTGGATTCCTCCGACTTTGAAGCCCTGAAGGCCGCCATGGCCAAGCTCCAAATCAATGACGCCGCCTTCTCCTTCCAGGCGGAATCCTCCGTGGCCCTGGGCTTCGGGTTCCGCTGCGGCTTCCTGGGCCTGCTCCACATGGAAATCATCCAGGAGCGCCTGCGCCGGGAATTCAACATGGACATCATCTCCACCTATCCCTCCGTGATTTACGAGGTCACCAAGACCAACGGGGAGGAAACGAACGTGGACAATCCCAGCCTGCTCCCGGAACCGCAGGAAATTCAGGAAATCAGGGAACCCATCGTCAAGGTGTTCATCATGCTGCCCGGGGAATACATCGGGGACATCATGCAGCTTGTCCTGGAAAAGCGCGGCAGCGTGACCAACACGGAAACGATTGACGACACGCGCGTGATGCTCACCTGCACCGTGCCGCTGGCGGAAATCCTGGTGGATTTCAACGACAAGCTCAAATCCATGACCCGCGGCTACGGCTCCATGGACTACGAATACGCCGGCTACCAGGCCGCCAAGCTCATCAAAATGGACATGCTCATCGCCGGGGAACCGGTGGATGCCTTCTCCATGATTGTCCACCAGGACAAGGCCGCCTCCCGCGGACGGGAACTGGCGGAACGCCTGAAAAACGTCATCCCCCGCCAGCTCTTCACCGTCGCCATCCAGGCCTGCATCGGCGGCAAGATCATTGCACGTGAAAGTATCTCCCCCATGCGCAAGGACGTGACGGCCAAATGCTACGGCGGTGACGTCACCCGCAAGCGCAAGCTTCTGGAAAAGCAGAAGGAAGGCAAAAAGCGCATGAAAGCCATCGGGAAAATCAACATCCCGCAGGAAGCGTTCATCAAGGTGCTGAAAACGGGGGACTGATCCCGGCAGCCCATTCGCCCCGGCCTTTCCTGGAAAAGAAAGCCGGGAAACCGGGCGCGGTTGCCAAGGAACGGCAGAGCGGCAAAAACCGCCTCCGGAACTTGCGGCAGGGGTCATCAATTCCCGGTTGCGAAGAGGCCCCGGTTATGTTATCAGATCGGGCATGAGTCTGCCCAGGCTATCCATGCTTCTGTTTGCCTCTGCCGCCCTTTGCTCCTGCGTGGGGACCTCTCCGGAACCGGGAAAACCGAAAGTGAAAAAGAGTCTTTCGGAATACATGCAGGACAACATGGCCAATTCCATCGCCAATGTGCCGACGGGACTGCTGGGCACCACGCCGGGCCAGCAGCAGGCCCACCAGCTCACCGCCACCACGCAGGAGGAAATGAGGAAGGCGGACAGCGGCGCCGTCTACTACACGGACGCCCACGACCCGGATGCCCCCATCCCCGGACTTGAGGAGGCATTCGCCCAGCGCAAGGAAAACCAGCGGTGGATCCAGAGCTATTCCTCCGCCCTCCGGGAAGCCCAGAGCAGTGGAAAGCCCATCCTGATCTGGTTCCACCATTCCGCGGGCAGCCCTCCCAGCAAGAAACTGGCGGCGGAACTTCTCCATACGAAGGAATTTGAAGACTGGGCGAAAAAGAATGTCGTCCGCGTCTGTTACGACCAGGCGGAAAAGTTCGAGAGCGAACCGGTTTATAAGAAGCGCAAGAAAATGCTGGAGTATGTGCAGAAGGCCCCTTCCCTGTTTGGCGTGAGAGGTACCCCCGTGCTTCTGGTCATGTCTCCGGACGGCACCAAGGTGGACACGCTGCGCGGCTATTACACCGGACAAAACGCCCTTTACTTCGACCAGATCAAGAATAGCGTCAAGCTGGCCGGCCAGCAATATGAAGAATTCAAGAAAACGCTGACTCCCAAAGGCTATCGCGTCTGGACGGGCGTCAATGGAAACACCGTCTTCGCCAAGCTTTCCCGCTACTCGGAGAAAAACCAGACCCTCTGGCTCCAGGAACTGGACGGCCACCAGAGCAGGACGTCCCTGAAAAGACTCAGCCTTGAAGACAGGAAATGGCTTCTGGAGCAGAAAGAAGCCCATGAAAACAAGGGACGGAACGAGCGGCCCGGCCCGCGCGGCGCCTGATCCGGCGGTTTTTTTCATAAAACGGAACGCCCTTGGCTGGAGGCCCCCCGCAGGAATTCGCCGCCATCTCCTTCATTCAGACCGGGCTGCGCCTTCCGCTGGCAGCCCGGCGGAAGGGCCCATCTTCATGCGTTCCGGCGTTCCCTCCATTTTTATATTGAAATATAAAACTGATGTTTTATTTTTCCTAAAACTCTCTTTTGTCAGTTCTTTCTTTCGGGGATGTGGTCTTTTTCCATACTGGCAGCAATGTTCTTCCGGACAAATCCTGCCCCCCCTGTTCAACCATTCACCTGTTTAATTAATAATTCCAACGATGAACCGCCATGCCGTCACCGCATTGATGCTTGCGGCCTGTTCCCTGCCTGCTCCCGCGGCCCAGCCGCAGAAGCAGGCTCCGGACCAGCGCCCCAATATCCTGGTTATTGTTACTGATGACCACTCCTACCAGACTCTGGGAACCTGTGACAAGGATTCTCCCATGCCCTATCCGAACTTCCGCAAGCTGGCGGACGAAGGCATGGTCTTTGACCGGAGCTACTGCGCCAACTCCCTGTGCGGACCGTCGCGCGCCTGCATTTACACAGGGCGCCATTCCCACATGAACGGCTATCTGTTCAATGAACACGCGGCTCCCTTTGACGGCTCCCAGCCCACCTTCCCGAAAATGCTCCAGAAGGCCGGCTACCAGACCGCCATTGTCGGCAAGTGGCACCTGGAAGCCATCCCGCCGGGCGCCAAGGGAGACACCTCCAAGTATGAGTCCAACCCAACCGGGTTCGACTACTGGGAAATCTTCCCCGGCCAGGGCAACTACTTCAACCCGGACTTCATCACCCCCGGCAAGGACGGAAAGCGCGTGGTGAAAACGGAACCCGGCTATGCCACGGAGCTGGTCACGCAGAAAAGCCTCAAATGGCTTGACCAGCGGGACAAGGACAAGCCCTTCATGCTCGTTGTGGGCCACAAAGCTCCGCACCGCTGCTGGTGCCCTTCCATCCAGAACCTGGGCCGAGCCAAGCAGTATGCGGACTCCATTGACCCGCCCGCCAACCTGGAAGACGACTTTGCAGACCGCCCGGAATTCCTGAAAATGACGGAACAGACCCTGCTCAACCACTTCAACGTCTGGTCTGACGAACACCTGATCAAGGACGTGGTGCCGGAAGACATTCAGAAAATGCTCTCCTGCCCGGAATCCAAGACCCTGCATACCCAGTACGACTGGGAAATGCCGGAATGGGTGCGTATGGACCCGCAGCAGAAGGAAGCCTGGTACAATTACCACAAGGCCCGCACCGTCCAGCTCGTGAAGGACATTAAAAGCGGAAAAATCAAGACCCAGCGCGACATCCTGCTGCGCCGCTGGCGCCATTACATGGAGGACTACCTGGGCACCGTGCTTTCCGTGGACGAAAGCATCGGCCAGATCATGGATTACCTGAAGCAGAACGGACTGGATAAGAATACGCTGGTCCTCTACTGCGGAGACCAGGGCTTCTACATGGGCGAACACGGCCTGTACGACAAGCGCTGGATTTTTGAGGAATCCTTCCGCATGCCCCTTATCATGAAATGGCCCGGCCATATCAAGCCCGGCGTGCGTTCCGCCGCCATGGTGCAGGAGCTGGATTACGCCCCTACCTTCTGTGAAGTGGCCGGTGCGGCCACTCCGGAAAACATGAACACCTTCCAGGGCCGCAGCCTCGCCCCGCTGTTCAAGACCGGGGAACACCAGGACTTCAGGGACCGTCCCCTCTATTACGCCTTCTATGAAAACCCGGGCGAGCACAATGCCCCTCGGCACGACGGCCTGCGGACGGACCGCTACACGCTGTCCTACCTCTGGACCAGTGACGAATGGATGCTCTTTGACAACGAGAAGGATCCGGCCCAGATGCACAACGTTATCAACAAACCGGAATATGCGGAAACAT
>ERZ791731.676-NODE-676-length-16658-cov-2.40734_pt1 | contig 16658 bp, 20 predicted proteins | sample MGYA00509954_ERZ791731 | MGnify/ENA primary metagenome ERZ791731 (study PRJEB30046, sample SAMN00715134) | human gut metagenome | study: EMG produced TPA metagenomics assembly of the A metagenome-wide association study of gut microbiota in type 2...
ATCACAAACCCATAGGGCGAATTAAGTACGCACTAATTTAATTCCGCCAACGAGTTATCATATTCTATCTTGAAGAAATCGTAATCCTCCAGAAATTCTTTCCAGAGAAATTCCACTATCATGTGATTGGTTCTTATCTTTTCCATAGTTATTTTAAGTTGTTAATCTATCAAGAATATTCTGCACGTTCTTGTCGATGACGGACCCTGTTTCAACATCTATCAGACCATTTATAACTGGTAACTGGGGATCACTTCCAAGGGTAAGTGAATGTGAGTAGTTACCAGCATATCGAGGTACATTGACTATGGCATACTTGCCACCACAATCCTTTATCTTGCCTTCCCAAGCCTGTGCTTTCACATGCCTGTTGAAGTCACCATCCACCATGTATTTTACATCTACATACAGTCGGTCGTTCACTACCCAGTCGGCCCTCTCCCAAATCTCTTCTCTTGGTGAGCTTATGGTACAACCTGCGTTCTCCAATATAACCTTGAACACTTGCTCACCGAAATAGCCAGTGTAAACCTGTTGAATAATCTGTGGTGAGATGACCCATGCCTTGCCTTTCCATGCAGTGCAATAGTTGTTCTTCTCAAAGTAGTCTCGTATGAATTGCTGCCTCATGATAGCATCCATGTGAACGCACGAGTCTGTATAGTTCAGGTTCATCTTCTTTGCCTCCTCTGTTTGCATATAATACATGCGCATAGAAGTCTCAATATCCTCCCTGTTATCAAATTCTGGATGCTTCATCACATACTCACGAATCTTATGCACCCTATTACGAGCTTGACGGGCATATTCGTCAGTACCCTTGAAACTAATACCTACCAATTCACTAATATGTCGTTCTCTACGGTGTTCTCCATTTTTGAATGCAATGTCAACTTCTGACTCTTTACCATTAATTCGGTCAAGTATACATGGATCTTCATCTATCGACTTGAGCACATGTTTCAGCAGTTCTGTCTGAACTTCTGGTTTTCTGGCGATAATCATAGAGTATGCCATATCCTTACCTATAGCCACATGGATGGTCTTGTTAAACACCGTTGATCGAGTGATACGTCCTAGTGCCTGTACTGCCCATTTTAAGCAGAAGGCATCATAGGCAGGTGTGCTTTTCAATGCTGCTTTTATCTGTATCTCTCTACGTTTTAACACTTCGGCTAGGTCATCAAGTATACGATGATGCCTTCTGCGGAGTAAGTCACGCTGGAAGTCAGATTTTTCTTTCAATACCAACTGGTTGTCAGTTCCCAGAATACTTAATGAGATGCAAGCTTTGAGGTAATCATCCACATCCAACAGAGGGATAAAGTTCGTAGGCTTATCCATAATGATACCATCAAAGTTGCAGCGAGTGTCTTTGCGGTCTTTTGTATTTGGAGCTTCCAAACAGTGTTTCTTTCGGTATTTGGCATCGGTATCAAACAGATAATTCACGCCTACAGCGCCAGACTGGTAGCATACAAAGCAGAACATCTTTAGTCCTGGCTGTTCTGCCAACAGTTTCTCTACAGCCTCCAAGTCATCCTTGAAATACTCACCACTCAAGAAACAGACATTCAATTCAGGATAGATGTCCGCGCGCCTTCTTGTTATTTCATCGTTAATAACATGCTGCTCCATGACGTTGACCCCAAATGTTTCGCCACGCTTTGTCACTCTTGCCTGCTGTAGTATATTCAACACTTTCTTTATTCCTATACTACTCTTACCTGTATATGAGAATGGCTGGAAGTACAGCCATGCTCTGGCTTCAGGCTTCTTCATAAACTTCATGTAATGATTCAACATATTTACTATTCGAGCAGAGTTGTTCTTGTCAAACTTGTTTTTACCATCCATTACGAAGTCTAAACAATCCTTCAGTGCTGAACTGCACTTACCGAGGTAATCTTCCAATATTTCTTGTGGTTGAGTCTCTTCTTCATTGTAGAGAGAGAACTCCACCTTAGGGTTTGCATAGTTGAGAGCAATATATTCTTCGATCTTATGCAAAGTCTCATTGCCCATTTTCTCCACTTTCACGCCTTGCTTTGCTATATAATTGAAATCATAGTTGTGGATAGGTGTCTGACAGTCAGCGGTAGCGCTACACATTATCACCCGGTTGTGATTAACCATCTCCAACAGCACATTTTCAGGCATGCACCTCATTTCGTGATAGTCGAAGCAGCACGAATAGCGGTCATTGTCATGAGAATATATCTCGATGAAGCTGATACCCTTATCATAGATAGACTTGCCATCGGTTTCTTTACTGTTATTAGAACGTGGAGTCTGGAAAGTGGTTCCGTTGCGTAATTCTTGCAGTGCAGAGCGATACTCCGTATTACCTTCGTTTATGCCCATATATTTAATAATGTGGTAAAATGCCAAATCACCCTCCAAATCAACAGCTGTATTTGTGCCTTTTTTCTTACGCAACTCGTTTTCTATTGAAGCATACACTTCTGCATGCTTATCCACAATTTGTACAAAGTCCTTCAAGAAGAGCATTATGCGGTTTGCCACGAATGATAAAGTTTTGTCATTTTGGTCTTTAGTTTTCTTCTTCGTGAGTAAGTAGGATGTGTATTCCTCCTTATTATTGTGAACAGAGAGAACAACATTCTCAGCAGAGAAAGTCTGGTCTTCGTCGTAAAAGATAAAGTTGCCATGATTTACATTTTCCTCCAACTCAAGCCCGCTCAATATTTTCTGAGGATTAATGTCATCAATCAACTCTTTCTTTTTCGTCCTTATTGCCTCCAACATGTCCTGAATGTTCATCTTGTGGTCTGCCCATTCAGGCATTTTCTGCATATCCATCACTTCTTGGTAGTGCTGACAGATAAAGTAGCACAATCCCCAGAAGTTAAAACGTCTTCTGCGACCACACTCACAATCAAACAGACGCTTCATTGCAGCCTCTTTCACACGATCAGACTCATCAATAATTACCAATGAGTTCTTTATATGCTTCCAGTAAGGCTGTGTACCTTTACGTACCTACTTTGGCGATGCCGTGGTATGCAGCTTTGAGGCAGTCAACACGATAATCTTGCTCTTGTAGAATAATAGTTCTGGATATAGTTCCTCCAGAATCGGACATTCTGTGAGTATATGAGAGGCTATCACCTCATCAGTCTCCTTCTTGTATTTCTGTCGGATAGGAGTAAACACCTTTCTGCGTACTTTCTCCATCAGATGCAGGCGGTTCTTGCCAATCTCCTCAACCATCTCGTCCGTAACATCGGTGTACGAGTATAAACGTTTCAGGTTTGCAAATGTCCTTTCACCTTGAAACAGTTTGCTCCCCTCCATCTTCATACGGATATCAGGGTCGGTGAAGGCACGTTCCCACTGTTCCTCTTGTGAGTACACACGTAAGATGTCATGCTCCTTTAGTTTGAGACCATTCTTCTTTAGGTTCTTTTCAATATCCTCGATGGTAGCATCCAACTGTTTCTTGGCATCAGTCACATAGATGATACGTCTGGCATCTTCCTTCTTCAACTCCTCAGCCATCATCTGGCAGGAGTTATACGTTTTGCCAGCACCAGTAGGCAATGGCATTACAAACAGGCCGCGATTAGGTTGTGCAGCCTTAAACAGTTCTTCGAAAATATAATTGGTGTTTTCAGTCATGTAAATTACATTTTATAAGGTTACGGGATAAAAGTACGAAAAATAGTGCAGCTTCAGAAAGAAATCAAACGGAAATCTGAATACTTTCAAAGAATCTACCTTTGTCACAAGTGCAATTCATAAAAAAATATTATATTTGTAAAAACAGAGGTTGTACCTATTAAAATAGATTATTACAGATAATCACTACCTATTTGCCGATACAGAAGTTCACCTGTTTTCTATCTATTTACAAAGGTGTGAAAACCCATGATAAATATAAAAGGCTTTCACGAATATATTTTGTTGGCTAAAAGAAATAGAAGAAGAAATTTTCAAGATAGCTTCTGGGTGAAGCCATTTCTTTTCTTCCCTTTGTTTGATTTTATTTTAATAGACTTATATATGATACGGGAGTAAAGTAAAGGTAATCCTTAATTCCGCAATATTTGGTGGAAATATGTATTTGGGCAAAATTAGAATAGTTATGCTTAATGAACATTATGCTTTGGATGCATAACATGGCTTTTTCATTTAAGCTTTGATTTGGGGTTACAATTCCTCTACTCATGCCAGTGCGGCATGGGTACTAATTCTATTGTTGATAATCAAAAACTTACGAATATGTCAAGTCTGAATTATTTTCATTTCTGAGCTAAAAAATGTAACACATTAGTGAAGCTTACCGATGGTTCCCTTGTTATCTCAGCCGTACCTTTTCGCTTATCTGATATTTTTTTCTTCTGTTCTTCCAAACAGCAATCAGTGCCAAGACTATCCTTTGAATCGTGTCGAGGTTCCTAGCCGCTCGTTCAACCTTATGCTTTATGCTGTCCTGCCGGAGGTTGCGGTCAAGATCCCAGTGCATGCTTTCAATAGCCTAATGCTGCTTGGTTATCTGACTAAGCCGCTCTGCACTGCCAGCCAGGCTTGAAATATACACTCGCTGTTCAGATGTAATCCTACTATCAGACTTTTTCTCCGTAGATGCGAGTATTTCTATAACTGTCAAATTGCCATTCCATTTTTTCTTGTCGACAATAAGTTCTTCTCTACGGTATAGTACGGCATATCCTTGACTCAATCCTGCCGTGTTCCAAGTATGGACCTTCTTTATAGACATCAGTCGGGGTGGCTGTCTTTATAGAGTATTCAAGCCCATAGCGCAAAGATCTTTGATTCGCCTTGAGTTCGATCACGAAGTCGCCTCCTTTATCTCTAATTCTTGTCTATTCTATTATTACCTTTTGGAATGATATGACATCTGCCGTGACTATACATCCTGACACGTCTAGTTTGTCCAATAACCGGGGCACGGATTATTTCATTACTTTTCTCCTTGCAAACATCAGTGGCCAAAATAAAGCCAGAACGGAGTGAATATGCAGAGACGATATCAGGGTTACGTCCGTTGTCGTACAAGGCACCTCGCATGGCCTTGCCATCAATACAAATGATGTCAGTTGCCGAAGCGGATATTTCCTTGCGGAGAACGTCTGCAGAAGCAGACCGGTGAGCAGCCATCTTTTCATTGTCTATGTTTTGAAACACACGACAAAGCATAGCTTCTGAGGGTAACCCATACGGAAATAACCCTTTTGCTTACAGGCCTTTCAAGTGATGTTTGCCAAATTGAAATATTTCAGTTCTGGTAATACACTTACTGAGCCTACCCAATATGACAAGCATGAGTATGTCTTCAAGTTTGTGTTTAAAGTTTCTCCTGCTTGTTCTGAGGCATTCAGGGACTGAAGATAACAATTTTCTCAAATGATTCAGAATGTTGCCACGAAGACAGTTAAGGTGTTTCTTCTTTTGTAGTATTATACGTAAAAAATGTATATCAAGGAAATAAATCATATTTTTACTATCGAAAAAACAAAGGTAGAAGACAATATCAACATCATTCTTATTGAATTCCGCCTATAAAAATGAATGATAAGAAGAAATACTTAAGGCGATGCTGCTGCATCGCTACGAGCGAATGTAAAGATTTATACTACAACAAGCGATAAACAATATTTCTTAAATGAAAAAAGCCGTGGGTCATAGGCAAGAAAAATCACTCATTTTTTTGCTATAACTTTGCGTCTAAATTTTAAAAATAATTAAAATAAAGGTAATATGCGAATTCATAATTACACATTAATTTCTGCAGAAACATTCTGCACCATTTATAAAGGATGGTGTCGAATGGCGACGTGCCGTGTTGTGTAATATAGTGAATAGCCTATAGAATTAGCTAAATATTTATGCACAATATATCGGGAGATGTCGCCTATGCGATGTCTCCTTTTTTCGTTTTACCCTTTAAACAATTAAAATTAAGATGATACAGATTATTACTTATGCACTTCTCCATCGGAAGGTTTTAGAGCATGCTATTCAGTTGGCATTATCATGGCCTGAAGGCAAGATTGAACCGATTCAAGCCGTGATGCTGAATGCATTTAAACGACATTACGCAGGTACCATTGATCTGGAATTGACATCTCAACAAATTCGTGAGACCCTGATGGCAATAAGACAGATTAATACAGGAAGTACAGGCTAGTATTAAATTATCAGAGTCGGGCGAAACGGTTCTCACCGATCAAGAAGTCTTGGCATTGGAATCCATTTCTGAATTCGTAACACGTTTGATAGTTTGTCGAACAGAAGATTGCTTTGACTAGTGCCATATCCGCCATATTGATCATAATGCACATGAGGAATTGGAACGTTTAGCAATGCATTCCCACATCTTTTGTTGGAATATAGAACGTTATGTTTTATGGTATTTGCTATTCCGAAGAAAGCGACATCTTGTGGGATATATACCAAGTGTTACGCCATGAGTGTTATCTTAATTTCTATATTAAAATATATAGAACTGATGCGATGAAGACTGCCCGAGAGCAACTCATAAAAATTAAAACAATCATAGAAAACGATGAATAAGATATACTTTACGGCCGACTTGCACTTCGGTCATACGAACATACTAAAGCACCAGCCCAACCGCCTGTTTGCTGGGGAAAATGATTCGACCAAACATGATGAATGGTTGCTCGAACTTTGGCGGAACACAGTGGGTAAAAAGGATATGATATATATCCTCGGCGACCTTACATTCCTCAAAAGTGAAGGTGCCCGCCTGTTGTTGGAAAAACTACCCGGCCGCAAATACATGGTTGTGGGCAATCACGATGGTTCCATCAAGGCTTATCGTCAGTACTTCATGCGTTTTGAGGATATAATCGATCTGACGGTAAAGCCCACGCTTTGTCCGGAAATTCCAGAAAACGTAATGTTGACGATGTGCCACTATCCGATGGTGACATGGAATCACAAACCTTACGGCTCCATCATGCTTCATGGTCATTGCCATGGAAAGCTCGATGAGTACAATGCTTCATCGCCTGACCTTCTATTTGATGTGGGCATCGATGGAAAACTCGCTTCGAAATACGGTGGTTTCATTCCGATGGAAGCAATCTATGCCGAAACAATGGCGAAGACTGGTGGCCTATCAACGCATCAATAGGCTAAACAATTTTATGAATCAGCTAAAAGATAAAAATTATGAGTGAATGTACTAGCATATATTTAAGAAATAAGGAAGTAGAGTCGCAGAGGTATCGTGAATGCCCTGGGCATGGAGATAAGGAAGGCAAAAAGAAAGAAGGGATTCAGAAACAGATTTAGGTAGTAGAGGAGTATAATCGTGAGGTCCAGAAATTCTTAGGTTGTGAAATGTTCTATTTTTTACTATTCCCTGTAGCTAACTGAATGTCCTGTCATGGAGTTCAGATCTTAAACCATTGATCGAAGAGCTGCTCGCCGAGGTGTTGTATTTCTATGATGATAAAATCAATACTTGCAAAAAGTTTATAGCCAAGTACAGGGAAAAGCTTGCCAAATTGGAGGAGCGTATGGTCAAGGCAAATGTAGGGCTATACGATAAAATCAACGAAGAAATTGACGGTTACATTTTAAGTATCAAAGATTATGAAGAATCACTTGACGACTGGCAATACTGGCCAATAAGTTCGGCTTTTTGAAAGATATGATGGAGAATGATAATAATGCCGAACACTATGAATTGATTTATACGAAATGCTAAAAAGGAAAGAATAATGAAGTATAATACATGAACGACCTCCATATTTGTATAACGTGGTTATTTGAAATTGACTTAAATCACCATAATCGCTAAAATCTCCAATATGAATTTAATGAGGAAAGGAAAGATCGATATATTCGTTTTGGTACCAATTATGCAATTATTACTAATATTGTGAAAATATCCCTTTGCATTATGATTATATTCTTTATTTTTGTAGAGATTATTGCCTTATCAGCGACATTGGTATAACTGTCCTTAATTGGTATAAGGATCTTTTTTTATATGGAAGGCAAATCCCTTTTTGCTAAATCTGGACAATTGTAAAATAAAATCGATTTTCATTTATTTCCTATAAGTAGGTTGGTCATTTATGATAATTGGTTCTATAAAATATATGTGCTCTTATAAACAGGTTTATTATATGTCATATTAACATTTATTATGTCCGAAAAATCACTCATTTTTCGGACATAAATTATATAAGTAGTAGTTTCTTAATTCCGGATATTTGTAAATATTTTATTTTTAATAATCTGCTATGTAGAAGACTATTTTATGGTAAGATGTCTACTTTTAGACCAATGAATTCTCCGAAATCTATAAAGTCCATTTTGCATGGATATCCGGATTAGGCATGTACATCACTTTTTTCTAATGCTGGAGATAATTCATCTTCTAAGCCAAAGATGCTTTTGTCAATATGGATTACTATATTCACTCGCCTCCAGGACCACCAGCTCTTGTATTCCACCCATACCGCCTGGCGCAGCGTCACCGGCATCCGAATCTCGCCCCGCAATCGGTTTGATAATTCCAGCAAGCTGAACGTACGGTGTAATCATCTCCACTTTCTGCCTCAGCACCGGCACCGTATCCCGCACAACGACCGTATCGCGGATAGAAGCGTCAATGGGACTGCAACCTCCACCTCATGCCGTACCACTACTTCAAGGTTTTTAATTTTCACCCCGAGACGCTTGATGATTGTGGCATCTTCCACCCTGAACCGCTTGTACTCGTCGAGTGTCAGCCGCAATGTCTTGGAGTCGAGCGCCATCGTGACCGAATCCACCCGCATGTGCTTCACCTCCGAAAGCAGCGCGTACTATTCGATTGGTAACGGTCCCGTTCCGTCCTCAGCCGCACGGCATGACGGTGTTGCAACCATACGACACCACCGAGAATCACGACAGCGGCCAACGGGCATTTTACCGGAATTCTATTCATAGGTCATCGTATTCTCAGGGATAAACCATAGAAAATCATCCAAATATGCCTCCTTTAACAGCACCAGCGCACCGCGGTTTTTCTTCCTTCCGGAAGCGAGGTCTTCCACGACCAATCCGTGCCGGTCCGCCAGTTCGTCGAGTCTCAGCTCGGAAAACTCCGCCGAGGCTACGTTTCACGTTTATTGGGGGGCAATGTATCAATAACCTGAGTTCGATATAAGATTTCTGTAAAATTCGCGTAGATTCGCCTAGATTACTTGTTGGTTGTGAATGCAATGTCTTCTCCTCTGTTTCTAGCTTCCTTAACCATTTGTTGGTATTCTTCTGGTAGTGATTCAATGTTAAGTAAGAAGCCGTCAACTTCTACAAGCTTATTGTATGGATTCTGCACACTCATCCTTGATGTCGAGAAATCCTTATCAAAATAAGGGGCAAGGTTTAATAGATCCCGAATCACTCTTGATTTTGCACCAATAGTCGAGCTTTTAGTTCCGAAGAAATCATGAATTTCCCTTGAATGAATATATGGTTCAAACGATTTATCAAACAAGAAATTCATATTTCCTATTGTATAGATGATAGAAGCGGCCCAGATTTCTAAGTTTCCACGTTCGAATGGACAGTTTCTTTTTCTGCACAATTTACGAATCATTTTTATGCAAAGTTGCTCGTATTCATCATTTAATTTCTGCTTGCAGAAAGAAGACACGAAGTCAATCAACTTCTGCTCTCTCAATTTCAATTCTTGTTTTTTATCCATAAAAAGCAAATTGATATTTTTATATATTTGAAAATTAGGTAGATAGCGATATCTTTAGTAAATTTACAGTGCTTAATTATAACATTTACAATCTATAACGCTATGCTACCTAGTTCCAAAATTACTGAAATATTTTTTGTTATTGATGAGTTTTCATTAGTATTTGATACCACTATCAAAGAAAAGTCCGTATCCGATGGTAAAGCTCATCGTAATAAGCCTTATAAGATGTCCGAAAGCGAGGTTGCCACTATTCTGGTATTATTTCATCTTGGCGGATACCGATGTTTGAAACATTTTTATCTTCAGTACGTATGTAAGCACATGAAAAATGACTTTCCCAAAACATTATCTTATAACCGTTTCGTGGAACTACAGGCTAACATTTCACTAATGCTAGTCTGCTTTCTGAAGATGTGTAGACTAGGAGAATGCACCGGAGTTTCCTTTGTGGATAGTACCAAACTTTGTGTCTGTGATAACAAACGTATCCCCCGTCATAAAGTTTTTGCCGGCATTGCCCAGCGTGGAAAGTCAAGCATGGGATGGTTCTATGGATTCAAGTTGCATCTGGTATGTAATGATAAAGGAGAACTGCTCAACTTTGTTATTACACCGGGTAATGTGGATGACCGGGAACCTCTCACATCAAGTAATCTAGTCAAAGAACTTATGGGAAAGCTTTTTGCAGATAAGGGATATATCTCTGAAAACCTGTTTAATCGTCTATTTTTTGATGGAATACACCTGATTACGACCGTGAGAAAAAATATGAAAGAGAGATATATGACTCAGAATGATAGAATTATACTACGCAAAAGAGCGATTATAGAAACCATCAATGATGAACTCAAGAACATATGCCAAATAGAACATACACGCCACAGGTCATTCGCAAATTTTATTTCAAATTTGATCGGAGGGCTTACTGCATATACTTTTTTACCAAAGAAGCCATCTATTAATATAGAATTTGAACCGGTTGCACAATTGTATATTCCATTTTAAATTATATCGAACTCAGGTCAATAATATTCATTCGGAATATCTGTAAAAATGCTATATGCCGGATATGGGTTCGGTATACTTCGCCTGAGAGGTTCTTTTTGCAGAAGTAGTTTTTGAGTATAATGGTAAATATATTAATTATTAGATACTATATTTGGATTTAAGCGTTAATATATTTACCTTTGTACTATGATGACAAATTCTATAACCCGGGCGATGTCCAATCCGGAGATTATTGCGGAGTTGGGCAGAAGATTCAAGGAATACAGGCTGGCTGGCAAGCTCACCCAAAAAGAGGCCGCTGAGCAGGCCGGTGTAAGCCTTGTTACTTTACGGCAGTTTGAGAATGGAAATGCCTGTAACATCAACATGGGTAATTTTCTTGCGCTCCTACGGGTAGCGGACTGTCTGGAACAAATGGATGAGCTGTTGCCGGAAATACCTGTTTCGGCATACGTGCTGGAAGAAATGAAGAGTAAAAAACCGAAAAGGGTGAGACATGGAAAATAATATTGTGAATGTTATGCTATGGGGTGAAGAGGTAGGGAAGCTTTATTGGGACGAAAGGAACAGAAGGGCCATCTTCAACTATCATCCGGATTTCGTAAAGAAAGGCTTGGAAATAGCTCCGCTGACCGCTTCTGTAAAGGGTGGGGCAGCAAAAGGTATGCCTATATCCGGCAATAAGGATAAACTCTATCAGGGATTGCCGCCGTTTCTGGCAGACTCTTTGCCTGACCGGTGGGGAAATATGGTTTTTGACCGGTGGGCCGCGCAGAACCGTATCCCGAAACGTATGCTCACTCCGGTAGATAAGCTCTCTTTCATCGGGAAACGAGGGATGGGGGCTTTTGAGTTCGTTCCGGCCACTCCCGGACTAGAATCTTCTTCTGCTCTTCAGATAGACAGTTTGTACCAACTGTCACGCCGTATTTTTGAAGAACGGGAAGAGGTGTCGGTGCAAGAAGACGAGACGCTGCATCTGCAAAGTATCTATGAGGTAGGAACTTCTGCCGGGGGACAGCACCCGAAAGCCATTATCGCCATTCATGAAACCACACATGATATACGCTCGGGCCAGGTGCCCTTGCCCGAAGGCTATACTTATTACATCCTGAAATTTTCGGAAGGAGAAGATTTTCCTTTTACACAAATGGAAATGGCGTACTATGAGATGGCAAAGGAAGCCGGAGTGACCATGATGCCCTCGCGGCTTATTGAGATAGAGGGGAAATATCACTTTCTGACGGAACGCTATGACAGGATAAACGGGGAGAAAGTACACACTCAGACGCTTGCTGCGATGAATCCCGATGCAACAAGTTATGAAGATTTGTTCGAAGTGTGCCGGAGGCTAAATATTCCGGCCAGTGAGCAATCGGAACTCTACCGCCGGATAGTATTCAATGTAATGGGCGGTAATGTGGATGACCACATCAAGAATTTTTCTTTCCTGATGGAGAAAGACGGGAAATGGCATATTACTCCGGCATACGATGTAACATTTACCACTAATTTGGACGGTGCAGCATACGAAAACATACACTGTATGAGTATTGCCGGAAAGAATGATGAAATAGTAGAAGATGACCTGCTACAGTTTGCGAAGCTGAACGGTATAAAGAATGCAAAAAAGATAATAGATGAAGTGGGTATTGCCATCGGCCATTTCTATGATCATGCCTCTGACCTGCAGATAGACGACTACTGGAAGAACCGTATAGAGCAATATCTTTCGGGCTTGGTGCCTCTGGGGATAGGAGAGGTTATGAGGCATTATTTGCCTACACTTGTAGAGCCGTATGAAACAGAAGACAACCTACAGGTATCGGAGGTTAACATCATAGAGAATACTCGGCATGACTTCCGCATAGAAGCAATGATTAACGGAAAACGGCAAAAATATATTGCCGGTCGTAAAAGTGATTTGGCCGCTGAAATCATAGCTAAGGGCAGAAACAAGATGTCTACGGAGGATAAGAAAGCACTTGTGGAACGGCTGTTGCTGCCTTTGGCAAGAAGGGATAGTGAGAAAACAAATAGCAATAGCAGGAGATAGACTAGTGTGAACCGTTGGATACGTGAGCCAGCGGTTTTTATATGGGGGGAGTAGTAGGTTTGGAATGTAGCCAGTAGGTAACTGGCTTTTTTTGTATACAGGTAAAACATTCTGAATTCATGGAATTTGAGGGACTAAAACAAGGTGGATACATTTATTGCAAAACAAACTTTGTACAATAGCAGGAGTACATTCTGTAAAATTGAGATGCTTGCGGCTATCAATGGTTCAAAAATAAAATATTTATAATTTTTTAAACAGAGAAAATACTGTTCTGTTTCTATGAGCTTACATCTGATTATCAAATTATTAACTTAATAATAGTAGATATGAAAAGAAAGCTGTAAGAACATGCAATGACTCCAAACGTTTTATATGGTATTTATTACGCATGTCGCCTGAGTATGAATATTGTGCGTAAACCTATTGTAGAAGACGGTGTGTTTTCGGAAACAGAACTAGGTATCATCGGTTCCTGCCTCTTCTTTGTCTACGCCGTAGGAAAGTTGACAAATGGTTTTCTGGCCGACCGTAGTAATGTAAAAGGCGCTTCATGTCAACCGACCTGCTCTGTTCTGCCTTAATTCATTTGCTATTGGGGTTTACAAACTCTTTTTATGCCTTCGTCCTTCTTTGGGGATTGAATAGATGGTTTCAGTCAATGAGGGCTGCATCGGGAGTTGTTTCCTTGAGTCGCTGGTACAACAGCAAAGAATGCGGAACCTATTATGGCTTCTGGTCGGCCAGCCATAACATTGGTGAGGCTTTTACTTTCATGACAATCGCCTTGATTGTAGAGTGGATGGGATGGAGGTATGGAATGATTGGTGCAGGGGGTATCGGCTTGCTTGGGTTCCTGATGGTGATTACCTTTATGAGGGATACTCCTCAAAGCCAGGGGTTCTTGTTGGGCAACGAGGCACCCGCTCCCAATGGTAATGCCAAGAAACAGTAGGAAGAATTTAGTCGTGCCCAGAAAGCGGTACTTCGTAATCCTGCCATTTGGATATTGACACTTAGCAGTGCTTTCATGTATATCAGCCGATATGCCGTGAATAGCTGGGGAGTGTTCTATTTAGAAGCGCAGAAAGGTTATTCCACGTTGGATGCCAGTTTTATTATTTCCATAAGTTCCATTTGTGGAATAGTCGGTACCGTTTTTTCGGGTATTATTTCTGATAAGCTGTTTGCAGGAAGCCGTAATTTCTCCGCATTAATCTTTGGACTGATGAATGTGATAGCTAGCATAACTGCATTCTTTTCATACGTTGTTTTCTAATGCAAACTTATATAAAAAACTTGATTTATAAGCGTGTTCAATAAAAATAAAGACCACTCCGTTCGTTCATATTTCGAGATTCCCGAACATTTAGTATCTTTCAAGTGCTAAAAAATAGTACTAATTATATGAGGAACGTATGTGGTCTTAATGTGTATAAAGATAATGTGTTTATGTGCATTCTCAAAGAAAATGGTGATAAAATTGAAGAAAAGTTTGGTGTATTAACTCCTGAGCATATCTTTTATTTCAAGTGCCGATAATATGCTGAAGTAATCTTCTTCGTTTATCTTACATAATCGACAAAAGATTTTCTTATTTGCTCCTTCAGGTAGTAAATTTGTAAAGCAGGGGAACAAGTATTGGCTTGTGTACGATTGGTGAGACTTAGGTAAAGTCAATGAGATGGCAGGAAGGGAAGGATTGATAAAATAACCATCATCATAACAAAACGTATATTCTTGTTTTGAATGTTCAGTAAGTAATCCGGCGTAAATATGATTACAGAATATTTTTAATTCTCTCATAGGTATTACTGTTTTTAACTTGTTGTTTTCTTTACATTAAGGCAAATTTCTAGCCCAAGTACTTTGCAAATTTTTTCTGTTGTTTTTAAGGAAGGGTTTCCTTTTTCTCGTTCAATGTTCTTGATTGTGGATAAACTTATCTCTGATATTTCAGCTAAATCCTCTTGCGAAATTCTGAAGATGCTTCTTCTGCTTTTCAATACTTTGTAAAACTCCATAGTTTGATATAATGAACTAATTATGTAAATATAGTGAGAATGTATTGGAATATCTATAAAAGTTTAATTTAATAAACTTCTAACTAATCAAAATACATTCAATTGATGATTTATTAAGATGGCTATATATTTATTGATTTTCTGATATACTTATTGTTGTTTATATCTTGAAAAACTTTATCTTTGCACAGACAATTGTTATCTATAGTGATGAAGTATAGGTAGTTATAGGTGATTTTTCCTATAATCATTGATTTATTATAATAACTGTGGTAACTTGTGCTATTTTTGATATGCTAATAGATACTTATTGTGTTTTTGGCACGATTTTGGCACAGTTTTTGTGTAATTTCTTGATTTACAGTGTTTTTTACTTTTGAGGAAGTGAAGTAAGTTGCGATAGGTGATTTTATAGAAAAAAAGAGGCGTGCAATCCCTTAAGTTGCACGCCTTATGTGTTTTTGAATTTCAAGTCAGTCTTATATACTTATTTTTCAGTTTGGGGATTAATGACAATGCGCCAATAGCCACCAAAGTCCGCACCTTCACGAGATAAGATATCCATAGACCGCAATTTTGCAATTTGTTTTTCTACGGCACGAGAACTTATACCAATCTTGTAAGCCATAGTTTCGGCTGACATAGAAGGATCGGAAATGACGAAATCGATAATCTTCTGTACTGTCCTTCCTATGTTTTTAGAGGCATCTGTGCTCTCTCCGAACTTTTGTTGTTTACACCAAACATTTTCGCATTTACACCGAACTTATCGACCGAACTTTCTTCGTTTGCAGGATACTTTTTGAGGGGACTGTTTACCCTTTCGGCCACTTCTTCTACGGGTATTCTTTCGCTCTTTCCCCAATTCAAATTATAGAATGTAGTGAAGAAAGAAGATGCTTCCGTATTGGCAAAAGCCGACACGGATTTAAGCCATGACTTCACTTTCTTACGTTCCAACATTTCCTTGAAATCATAAGCTGAACATTCTTTTATCAATGTATTGTTGCGTATCTGCATCGTTTTCTTTTTGTTGTTCGGGTATAACACTCTAATATAATTTACAAAGGTAAGGATAAAACCGAGGAATTGGTTAACCTCCTCGTTTCCTTTTGATTTTCATGTATTTACATTGCGTAGTTTATAACAATTACTTTATCTTTTCTTTATCACACTATTCACCACCCGTACAGAAGAAACCAGTTTATTGGTGGAAGTAAATACATCCACATTCCATATATGGGATGAGCGTCCTTTGTGCAGGATAGTGCCTACTGCCCTTACGGTATCTCCTTCGTGTGCAGAAGAAATATGATTTCCGCTGACTTGCATTCCCACGACAATCTCATCAGGTTTGCAGATAATCATGGAGCCGAGCCCGGCAACGGTTTCTGCCAAGGCAAGGGTGGCACCGCCATGCAGAATGCCGAAGGGTTGGCGGGTACGGTAGTCGACCGGTATGGTTGCTTCTACGCGCTCGTCCGAAGCGTATGTGTATTGAATGCCCAAGTTTCCCATCAATGCGTGGCGTGCCCGTTCGTTCAGTAAATCAAGATGGCATCAGTCCATAAGTCGGCCTACCGGATGCCAAAACTATGCGCACTCCCATCTGCTGGACCTTTAGCAGAGCAGCTAATGTCCTTTTACTGATTTCTCTTTCATCATTGAGTAGCGTTCCATCTACATCAAGAACCAATAATTTATATTTCATGGCAACTCGATTTTGGGGTTATTATGTTACAAAGTTAGAAAAATGACTGTTAAAACGGTAATATTCGTTTTATTGTTTACTGAAACTTCTTTTATTTATCCTATCTTTGTCCACGTTTTGTTCCGCGTTCTCTATCGT
>ERZ791731.680-NODE-680-length-16496-cov-1.9851_pt1 | contig 16496 bp, 9 predicted proteins | sample MGYA00509954_ERZ791731 | MGnify/ENA primary metagenome ERZ791731 (study PRJEB30046, sample SAMN00715134) | human gut metagenome | study: EMG produced TPA metagenomics assembly of the A metagenome-wide association study of gut microbiota in type 2...
AGGAAAAAATAAGAATATGTAAACAATATTCTACAAAAAAGATAGAAGACTGGGAGAGTTGAACGAAAAAATCAAGAGAAAAGCTCACGTAAAGCAAAGCTTTTCTCTTGATTTTTTAGAAAGAGGAACATTTACTGAATATCCCAATGATAAACGGAACTTCCAATCACAATGTTGCCGCCTTTAGCAACAACCGAAAGTTTCTGTTTTGTAGTCCAAAGCGGCAACCATAATTTAGTTATAATCAAAAGAATATTTACATCTTAGAAAAAGAAAGTTTATATACGATCAATCTGCCCTAAAACGTTCAGTCTGCACATCACGAGAGTTTGCTCCTACCATGACATCAAATTCTCCCGGTTCATAAACGTATTGTAATCCTGAATTATAAAATCTCAAATCGTCTTCCGTGATAACAAACTTAACTTCACGACTCTCTCCTTTTTTCAAGAAGATACGTTCAAAGCCTTTCAGCTCTTTCACTGGACGAGATATTTCAGCGTAAATATCATGCAGATACATTTGTACGATCTCATATCCGTCAAAATCTCCGTCATTGGTCACAGTCACAGACACTGTCAACTCCCCATTTTTGGACAGTACATCCGAACTAAGTTGCAAATTCCCATAAGAGAAATTTGTATAACTCAAACCGTACCCAAAAGGATAAAGAGGTTCGTTACTCATATCCAGATAGTTACTGGAGTAACGGTTAAAAGAATGACTGTCAGGATCGGGACGACCTGTATTCAAATGATTATAGTACAGAGGAAGCTGTCCCACTGAACGGGGAAAAGTCGTAGTCAGCTTGCCGCCCGGAGTCACTTTACCGAACAATACATCAGCAATAGCATCGCCTGTTTCACTTCCACCGAACCAGACATTCAAGATAGAATGAACATTGGCATCCTCCCAGTTCAGAACTAACGGACGCCCTGTAAAAAGAAGCAACACTACGGGCTTACCCGTCTTCACCAGCGCCTTCAACAAATCCTGTTGAGCATCAGGAATCCCTAGTTCCGTACGTGAAGCCGATTCACCACTCATTTCAGCACATTCTCCCAAAGCCGCAACAATCACATCTGCACGGGCAGCCGTATGCAAAGCTTCATCCAACAATTGCAGTTCATTGCCGCGTTCTAACGGACGGATACCAGCTCCTCCTTTTTCAAGTTCCGCATCATGATATATATTGCTACCTCTCGCATACAGTATTTCAGCCTTATCACCTGCTGCCAAACGAATTCCCTCCAATAATGTCCCGTGACGGGAAGGAGTACACGTCATACTCCACATCCCACACATATTATTACGGGCATCAGCCATAGGACCAATTAAAGCAATCTTACCTTTCCGTTCGAGCGGAAGCAGATGATCCTCATTCTTCAACAGAACAAATGTTTCAGCTGCGATTTTACGCGCCACCGCGCGATGAGCAGTCGTATAAAGTTCTTTTTCCACACGCAGGGTATCACAGTATTTATACGGGTCAGAAAACAAGCCCAATTTATATTTTGCTTCCAATACACGGCGACAAGCGGCATTAATCTGTTCTTCCGTAACTTTCCCTTCTTTCAGAGATTCTTCCAATGTATTCAGAAAACCGCAAGAAACCATATCCATATCCGTACCCGCCTGTAAAGCACGTACAGAAGCCTCTTTCAAAGGAGCAACCCCATGTGAGGAGATTTCGGCGATAGAATTATAATCCGTCACTAACAACCCACAAAAGCCCCATTCATTCCGGAGCAAATCGGTCAGTAACCATTTATTAGCCGTAGCCGGAATGCCGTCCACCAAATTGAAAGAACTCATCACACTACCCACACCTGCCTCCGCAGCTGCCTTGTATGGGGCAAGATATTCATTATACATACGTTGGCGACTCATATCAACCACATTATAGTCCTTCCCTGATTCGGATGCGCCATATAATGCAAAGTGTTTTACACAGGAAAGAATTTCGTTTTTTCCCTGCATATTATTTCCCTGATAACCGCGTACATAGGCTTTTGCTAACAGGGAACCCAAATAAGGGTCTTCACCACTACCTTCTGCAATACGCCCCCAACGACTGTCGCGACAAATGTCAACCATCGGGCTGAATGTCCAGCAAATACCATCCGCACTGGCTTCTACAGCAGAAATGCGTGCCATACGTTCAACAGCTAGTGTGTCCCAGCTACAAGAAAGCGCTAAAGGAATCGGGAAAATGGTTTCATAACCGTGGATAACATCAGCTCCTACCAGCAAAGGAATTCCCAAACGGGTAGAATCAATGGCTATACGCTGCAAATCAACAATCTTTCTTATTCCTTTCACATTAAAAAAGCCTCCAATCTCCTGGTTACGAACCATTTTCGTAAGTTCGGCACTATTTACATTACCAGTAACCAAATCACCCCCGGAAGGAAGATTCAATTGGCCCAACTTCTCGTGCAGTGTCATCTTTCCCATCAGATTGGCAATATATCGATCCATCTCTTTATCTCCTTCTTCAGCCGACAATGAACAGGAAGACAATAACAACCCATATAGAACGCCTAATAACAAGTATTGATATTTCATGTTTATTACTTATTATATAATCACTTCATTATTTAGATACTTACATTAACGAGATAAAATCTTAATATCCGAATCACTTAACCCATAATCAACAAGCGTATATTTTTTGCCTTTATACGGAGTCGGCATAAACCGCCCAGAACCTAATGTATCGTAAATGATCGGATTGAAAGAAGCACTCCTTTTTGCCCTGAACAGCAACACACAGAACTGACCGGAAACAGCATATCCAAATTCAATATCCTCTACTCCCTCTCCCAGCACTTCATAACCTTGCAAGAGAGGTTCAACACCTTTAAACATAAAATTAAGTTTTACAGTCAAATTATCGGCTAAATCTATCTCAAGGGTATTCCGCATTGGAGAAGAAATGACAGCCCCTAATACATTCCAATTCGTATCATAATTAGCTAAAGTTGTCCATATTATCCCGTCAGAACTTACCCCTCTAAGCTTCTGCATCAAAGTCGTTTCGTAAGGATACAAGCGCTGCGAATTAGCAACTACACAATTCAGGAAAGAAAACTTATCCGCAATATCCCATCCCACCAAATCAACAGGACAATCTAGAATCTTAAAATTATCATTTAATACAGTAAAAGTAGAATTGGACAACTTCACTTTCAAATTGGGGTTATTCCCTTCTGCCTGAATAAAGCTGGTTCCAAAATTATTCAAATATGAAAAAGAAATCTGTTGGTCCAGCATCAAATCCGGACTATAACCCTCATTCACGACGATTCCTCTATCAATCGTATCATAATAGATTTGATTGAAAACAAAAAATCCGCCACTAGCTATACGTATTCCGACTGTTGAACGGTAATTCTTACCATCCTCAAGATGGGTCCCTCCGGTAGTATCCCAAGAAAGAATATGTACATTGTTCAATATATGACCGGCAGATTTCGTAACTAAAGCTTCTTTTGTACAATAAATAAAAGTGTCAGATATCTTACAATCACAACAAGATTCATCTATATAGATACCGTATACATTATCATTCGAAGAGATGCCTTGAATTGTTACATTATCTATCTTTGTATCCGAGCTACCCGTTCCACCAGTTCCAATACCTTCAGGAACGTGTATGCGGATATGTGTATTACGTCCTCGCACCAGACTCATCGTACGTATCTGCACCAACTGCTTCCTTCCGTTTACTAGAATTCCATTATCTGCATTATAACAATCCAGAATTCCTCCTTCAATATAAGAGAATCGCCGGTGTGAAACATCGGTAAAATAGGTTTCTGAATAACCTACTTTAATCAATGCTTCCAAATGGACATCACTTTTAACCGTTGCATTCTTATCAAAAATAAGATTTACATTTTTGGTATATTCCAATGGCAGAACGATAGGCTCCGTCAAGTTATAAGTTCCGGCAGGAAAATAAAGCGTTTTCCCATAAGACTGACCGACCAAATTATTAAGTTGAGAACCAATCAGTGTTCCATCATTCTTAATATCATAATCAATGACTGATACAATATCTTCATTATGCCCTTCCTTGACTTCAACAACAGCCTCCGGTAATGAATCATCATCGTTACATCCCCAAATTGGCATAAAAGATAATAAGCCTAAAAATAAAAAGTTAAGTTTCTTCATTTTTCTTGTTTTTTTTAAGTTTAACGTAAAGTTTGAAATGAAGAGGCCGGTAATCCTGCACCGTTAATTAAGTTACATGTAGGATTATCTCCCCATCCATAGCGAACAGCCAAAGGATGTTTTACCATTTCCGATGATACAATGATTTCATTTCCACAGATTTCAGCTTCCGCCCAATGATATTTTCCGTCTATCCCTGCTATGGCAAACCCTGTCAATTTTTTCCCATCAGACGTTTTTAATCCTCCGTCTGCACACTCAAAAGAGAGAATAACCTTGTCTCCTTTCACACGGTAAGTCTGATAAACCGGACCACTACAAACAATCCGCTCACCATAGGTATCGGCACGTGCTAATAAGGCAAGTCTACGCCCTACTTCCTGTTTGTTTTTGGGATGAATATCATTCATATCGCCGATGTCTATGGTAACGGCCATACCCACATTGTCATAATACAAAGCTGTCTGGCGCTGCGCTTCTCGTAATTCAGCCCACTGTGAGTCTCCCGGTTCATCTGCTCTCTCTAAATAATTAGCCAATTGCACAAGGTAGAAAGGAAAATCATTCCCCCATTCCTCACGCCAGCTCTGAATAAGTAATGGAAGCAATATCCTATATTGTGTAGCACGCCCTACATTATTCTCTCCCTGATACCAAATAACCCCACGAAATTTGTAAGGTGCTAATGGATGAATCATCCCATTATAAAGCACTGTTTGCACATTCGGATTCATCTCAAACACCGGATCAATATGAGATTGAGCGGCAACTTTACACTTCCATTCACCAGATATAAGAATCCAGTCTCCGACATCTTTGCTTAACTTCATTTCACCTCCGATGCCACACCCTCCTCCAGTATCCACGATACGAACAGTAATTACAGCTTTGCCCGCTTTTACTAAATTACCCGGTATTTCATAAGTACGGGAATGAGTATATCCTTTCGTGCTCCCTATCTCGATTCCGTTAAAATAAGTAATATCCTCGTCATCCACATACCCCATGTGTAAACTCAACGGTTTTCCCTCCCATTGTTCTGGAATATCCACCGTCTTTCGCCCCCAAACAATACCATCAAAATCAGGAAAAGTCTTTTCGATATTTCCGGGGAAAGAATGAGATATCCATCCTTCGTCATTATAAGAAAGAGTATTCCAAAAAGGCTTTCCATTTCTCATTCCTTTATCTAACGACAAAATCTTTGCCTGCCTTTGTTCTTCCTCCGCCTGTAAATCACAATCCTTGTTTCCCAATCTTCGGATAAGCTTCAATTGCTCAACAAAATCGGGAACTTCGCCCAATGCTTGAGCACTTATCCACGACTCTATATTAGTACCGCCCCAATGGGCACAGATAAGTCCTACCGGTACCTGCTGCGTGCGTGCTATTTCCCTACCGAAAAAATAGGCTGCTGCTGAAAACTCCCGGATAGTACCCGATGAACACACTTGCCATCCTCCTCCGACAGCAGTAAACTCCTGCGACGGACTTAGACTAATAGTATTACTCACAGTCATCAAGCGTATATTCGGGTAATTGGCCTGTGCCACCTCTTGTTGATAGTTTTTTACTTTGCCCCATCCTTCTACTGGCATTTGCATATTCGACTGACCGGAACAAAGCCATACTTCACCAATCATTACATTCTCCAATCTTACTTTTTCTCCATCTATTATTTCTAAATGATAAGGTCCCCCGGCTTTTGGGGTTTTGATGTTTACTTTCCAATTACCCGTCCTGTCAGCTATATTCTCATATTTCTCCCCACTCCATGAAGGAATCACTATAACTCGCATTTCTGGAGATGCTTTTCCCCAAACAGGTACTTCAGCCTCTTGCTGAAGTACCATATTATCGGAAAATAAAGGAGATAACTTAACTTTGGCACAAGCGATCAGTGACGCAAATAATCCCGACATTAATATAATCCATTTATACATATCACTCCGACTTACAAATTATCACCATTCGATTGCCTGATCTTCATCCGGAATCTGAATATTAATTTTACGCTCCATATTGACTGTCCCTTCAACCGTATAACTTATAGGAGTGCCCGGGACAGAAGTGACATCATCAAACTCATATTTGAAATTCTCAATAGTAATCGTCTTATGTTTGAGATATGGCAATGATGCGTCCATCTTCTCCGTCACTTTCCATGTCGGATTTTTTATCAGTTTGAAATGAATGTCCGGATCGGGGGCAGAAAGGGTAACTGTCCCGTCGGCATTGAGCGTGAAAATAATCTTGTACTTTCTGCGTTCCAGTTCCTCTTCGTTTATCAAGCCTGCATAGAAGAATATGGAATGCTCGTCTACCACAAATGCAGTACGTTCATTAGTAGTCATTTTATTACCGGCATCCTTAAAGCCTACTTGCATAGTTGTGGTAGAATAGGTACCTGAGTAATCATTGAAAGGAATCACACGCAATAATGCTTTCTTGTAATTCTTCCTTGGATGAGGCTCATAACTGCCGGTCGGACTTTCTGCAATTGTGAGCGGCAATACCCATTTGTCGACCAAATCAATTCCACTCAGTTTAAAATTGATGTCCAAAATCCCCATGCAATCGCCTGCTGGAATCATTACTTTCATATCATTCAACTCATAATAACCGGAGGTAAGCTCTCTGTAATACAAATCCTTTCTATTATGAAAATACTCCCAGTTGATACTTTTCAAGGTGTCTGAATCTATCGCCACCTGTACCTCCGTATCACTTCCGGCCATTGTAGAGCTAACTGATAGGTTACCATGCCATTCGGCTTGTATTTTACATAAATATCAGTCACTCCTTTTGCATAATTCATCGGCGCCTTAAATGAAACATAGTGTTCATATTGTTCGTCAGTCCATTCTTCATTACAAGCTGCGCAAAACAATACCATCAAAACAGCAAGTAACGGATAATATATTCTTTCTTTCATATTCATTTTATTATAAAGGTTAATCATAGTAAGTCCAACCGGGGTTTTGAGTCAGCCGCTTATTGCGCTGTAACTGTCCGTGACTAAAGGGCCAGAAATAGCTTTTTTCTACAAAGCGGACAGGCAACGACATAATTGCCACCGGCGTATGAAACAAATCGCGGCGAGCTTCATCCATCAGCATATTGCATCCGTAAATCAATGTTTCTTCCTCCTGAGGAGCATCTTTCCAACGTCTTAAATCGTAATAGCGGTGGTTCTCGCCCATAAACTCTATCTGACGTTCGCGCTTGAGTTTCTTCCGGAACATTTCTTTATTCTGATACTCGGAAGAGGTATAATCAGGCACACCTGCACGAATACGAACAGGCTGGATACCTTTTTTCAGTTCATTCACATCACGTCTTAATGTGTACATTGCCGAGCCATCCCAGGATGGGATGTCATAACTTCCATCCAGTTCATTTAATGCTTCGGCATAAATCAATAGGATTTCCGCATAGCGAATAGCAGTCTCTGTTTTTTGCCTGTAATAAAAACTGTTTTGGTATTTAGCATCATAAGGGTTCACATATTTTTTGATACCGATACCTGTAAATATACGATTGCCGCCATTGTATCCTTCGGAAGTCCCACGATAATACCAGACTTGCTGGTTAGGACTGGCAGCTCCATCTTTTCCATTCAATGAAGACATATTCCACACACTGCCATTGAAAGCGACTGATGCATAGAAACGGGGTTCACGATTGGCATATTGTAAAGAAACTCCGGCGCGCAAAGGTTTGTAGCGACCGGCATCTACATCTTCACTGGTCACATAACCGCTTAATCGGGCACTTCCATCTCCCCGCCCTATCTCTTTATCTTTACCCGGACAATCAGTACCGTCGGCCATGTAGTAGGAGTCACATTGTTTCTGTGTCATTCCATGCATACTCCATCCTCCGGCCACCGTCGGCAACTGATGCAATACCATGTTTGCAATGCCATCCGGTGAGTTAGTTCCTTCTCCACTATGATCGACCGTTATGTTATCCACACGTGAAAAAATAAGTTCCGGATTTGCATAAGCAGAGAGTTCGCCATTAAAAACAGAACGATATGACTCAAAAGGATCAATGTCGGCATATCCGTCCGGCCAACTTTTGTTGGAGAAGTTATTATCATCAAACGGCTCGATGGTCTCCGGATAATCGTCCGTACCGCCACCTCTTATACGATTCTTGACATACAATTGATAGCGATGACCATTATTATTTCCCGGTAACTCCATCACATCTCTTGCAGCAGCAGCTGCCCTTGCCCATTTCGATTCATCGTATTCGGCAGAAAGCAAACGATTTCCTTCGTCATCTACCATTTGTTGTGCATAAGAATCGGTATTGCCATTCATCAACGGGCTGGCGGCATATAAAAGGACTTTGGCACGGGTGGCTAAAGCAGCTCCACGGGTAGGACGCGCTATATTGTTGGCTCCTCGCTCCAAAGGAAGATCCTTGGCTGCCAACACCATCTCGGATGTGATATATTCCACGCATTCGTCATACGTATTACGCGGACGGGCTAATGCATCATAATCCTGTGTATAATCTTCTCCGGCATCCGGAATCAAAGGAATGGGACCATACTTACGCAAAAGCAACCAGTAATAGTAAGCTCGCACAAAGCGTGCCTGTGCTGCATAATCAAGCCTTTCTTCCTCTGTCAGCTGCGTATTCATGTGGATATACTTCAAAAAAACACATGCTTTATTGATACCCAAATAGCAATTAGTATAAGTCTCTTGCATCCAATCCTCATTATACTCCACATTTCGGAAATAAGAATAATAACCACCTGCTATATTCTTATTCCCCCAATTATTCCAATCTGCCCAATAAATATCATCGGCAAAATTAGTCGGCACACTCTCTTTTCCACCAATATCCTGATTTTGGTCTCTGAGATATGAATAAGTGTTGGAAAGCCACGAATCCGTATAATCCCTGTTCGTAAACACTTTCTCAATCGTCAGGCGGTCCTTGAAATTATGTTCCACCTCCAAATAATCGCTACACGATGCCAGATAGCAGACCATAAATAGTATAGCACCAGTATTATATAACCATTTCATACTTTTCATTTTTTATAAGTTTACATTTAATCCCACTGTGATAGATTTAGATAACGGATAAGCTGCTCCATTCGAACTGTTCATCTCCGGATCCCACATCTTGAACTTTGACCAAGTAAGCAAATTGGTACCAATTAAATAAATGCGTACATTATTGAAATGCATCTTGTTGACGAGAGGCTTAGGCAAGGTATAGCCTATTTCCAAAGTCTTCAAACGCACATAAGAGCCATCACGCAACCAGAAAGAGGATTCTTGATAGTTGTTGTTACTTCCGCCATAACTTAACCGGGGATATTCTGCCCGCACATTTTCTGTGGATTCAGTGCCCGATTCATCTCTTGAAATCCAACGGCCGGCTACGACGTCTTTTAATATATTGCCTTTGCTACCGTTGACGAAAGGACGGACACCGCTTCCATTGATAAAGAAAGAAGACTTACCTGCTCCTTGAAAATGCAGATTAACATCTAGCCCTTTCCACTGAGCGGAAATACCCATACCATAAATCAAATTGGGGACGGTAGTCGCTCCAATGGCTACCCTATCCATATCAGAAATAATTCCATCACCATTGACATCCTTATACTTGATGTCACCCGGTTGGTAGGCACCGAAAGTTTGCTGCGGACTATTACGAATGTCTGTATAATCCTTGAACAATCCCAACGCTATAAGACCTTTCGCCTGATTCACACGGTATTCCTGTTCCATTAAATAAGGATAAACATTGTTCTGTTCATCTTTATCTTTCACTTCATTTTTCGATAGAGTCATGTTTCCCCGCATGGTGAGTTGGACACTCCCAACCTGCTGCTTATATGCAAAGTTTCCATCCACTCCTTTTGAGAGAACTTTCCCCACATTAGCTTGCGGAAGTGTCATCCCATTTTCTACACCTGCTGTGGCAGGAAGATATCTACGGTACATGAAGATGCCCTTACGGTCTTCATGGAAGTAGTCTATTGTCAAGGTGAATTTATCGTCAAACAAACTCATATCTAATCCGATGTCATGCTTGGTGGCGATTTCCCATGTCACACCGTCATTAGCATAAGACGTATAACGTAATCCCTGAAAAAGAGTGGTTCCATACTTTTCATAACCATAATCCGCCCAGTTATATCCTCCGAAGGCAGAATAATAACCGGCATTGTCTCCCCAAATATTGGGAGCACCCCCATAACCGATTGTATATAAATAAGGAAAACGTATCAGTGTAGTACCATTAGCTTCATACATTTTATCGTTACCGACCTTACCCCAAGAATAACGTACTTTAAACATATTTACCCACTTCAGGTTCTTCTTGACAAAGGGTTCTTCTGCTATATTCCATGCCACAGAATAGGCCGGGAAGAAACCAAATTGATGACCCGCAGCAAAATTCTCAGAACCGGTATATCCGAAATTGAAATTCAGAAAATAGCGATAATTCCAATTATAGGCAATTCTTCCAGCCAACCCTTGATGGCGCATAGGGAGCGAATTCTTGATATCATTACCAATCTCCTGGGTTTTCACCTTTGAATCCTGTGTATATTTCAATGTCCCGCTAAGAATATGGGATTTAAAATTCCGGTTATACTGGAGTTCGGCTTCAAAGTACTCTTTTCGTTCACCCGTATTGCCGGAAGTCTGGGTCATTTCTTGTTCTGCCCGCTTTCGCGTAAAATTGATAGTACCATCATCTTTTCTAAAGCGATCCGCACTCCATAAAGCCGGACATTTATAACGCTTGATAAAATTATAGTTATCTGTGTCAAAACCAAAACGCCCTATAAAATTCAATCCTTTCGTAATGAAATCTAATTTTTGATTCAAAGTAATATTAGTCTGAATATTATTCCACCACTGTTCATTATACCCACATTGAGTGGAAGCTACCCATGGGTTAATATCGCCGTCCGAATTGGTAGGAGTATATCCATTGGAGTACATAATGGGCATGCTAGTAGGAGTTTGATTTAAAATGCTATTCCAGATCTCATGTGAAGTCATACCCGATTCATTCATTTTTTTTAGCGAACCACCGATACCCACTTGCAACAAAGTAGTACGTGTTACATCAATATCCGCATTCATACGGTAGTTCCAACGCTTATTGTTACTATTGGTGTTATAGTCCTCATTCAGTGATTTGTCTACTTTATACATACCACCTTCGTCAAGATAACTGCCCGAAACGAAATAACGTGCATTCTGTCCACCGCCACTCAAATTCAATGTTGCCCGATAACTCATAGCTCCATTTTTTAACAAGGTGTCCATCCAGTCCACATTCGGTAATAAATCGGGGTCTAGTCCTTGTGTGAGAATTTTTAGTTCATTTCCACTATAAATAGGTTCGAGATTACGGGTTCTGCGCGCCTCATTAGCCAGATTAGCATAAGTAATACCGTCTACAAAATCAGGAGTAAATGTACGTGTATTGTAAATTGTCTCCACTTTCGCATCAACAGTTATTTTATTGATCTTACCACGACGGGTAGTAATCAAGACTACACCATTAGCACCACGCGATCCATAAATAGCCGTTTCCGAAGCATCTTTCAATACGGTGAAGGATTCGATATCTTCATAATTCAATTCATTCATATCACGTTCAAAACCATCGACCAGCACTAATGCACTTGACCCCGCTCCAAACGTAGAGATACCACGAATCCAAAATTCAGAAACATTTTTTCCCGGCTGCCCGCTAGTCTGACGTGCTATTATACCTGCAACATTCCCTGCCAAAGAGTTGGAAATACTACCTGTAGGAGAGGTTCTTAATTGTTCTACATTGATAGTAGACACGGCTCCGGTCACCGTTAGTTTCTTCTGTGCACCTGTAGCAGTAATCACTACTTCATCCAATGTCGTTTCGGTTTTTTCTTTCATTACTACGTTCACTGTGCGCTCTTCTCTCACAAGGATCTCTTGTGTCTCATAACCAATGTAAGAGAAAATTAAACGATTATATGGTTGCATTTTAATGCTAAATTTACCATTTATGTTCGTGATAGAACCCAACCCCGGTACGTCTTTAACGGACACATTAGCCCCGATGAGCGGTTCTTGATTTTCATCCGTACACACTCCAGTCACAACAATCTGCCTATGGGTGGACTGCTGAGCCGAAATTCCTGCCGCAAAACAACATAGAGCGGCTATTATAACTAAGAATTGTTGTTTCATGTTTTTCATACTATTTTTTATTCCACAATAATCTGACGGATACGGTGATTATGCTGATCACCAATATAAAATATCTTATTCACTTCATCAAAGGCAATACTGTGCGGTCCGTTGAAACGGGCTTCCTGAAGCAAATCGCCGTCAACGTATCCGAAATGGCTATTATCCATTGCCACGCTTCCACGCCCTGCGTATCGGATGGCCTCGGCATTAGGAGTGACCTTCCATATCAGATCTCCAGGGTGGTTATCATACAATTCTCCATCTGCCACATAAAAGTCATAGATATCGTCTTTATGCTGCTCTATGTATTTCTCATTTTTCACAAAAGTGCCCTGCCACATCACCCCCATACGGACATTCGTTCCTACACCTTCATTGTATCCCTGATTCCAATTTCCAACATAGATACTCGGCAGTTCCAGCCAGTTTGTCGTCTTGTTAAACTGGCATTTGAAGATAGTTCCTTCACGCGGACGCATGAGATAGGCAAAGTCACCGGAAGGATGAAAGTAAACATACATCCATATCCAGTTTCCACCCACAGAAAACATTGTTTCCACTTCTTTTGTTGCCATATTATAGCGTTTGATAGTGGCATCCGATTCCTGAGCAAAATAGATGTCACCCGTCTGTGGATGAATAGTTGCCGAAATAACCCATTTATAACCGGAAAAAAGCGAATGAGCTTTCTTAAATCCTTCGCTACGCAAAAGCATAGTGACAACAATCGGAGAATCACCATTGGAATAATTACTCACAAATAGAGTATCACCAGTCAGACTCCAGCATAAAGAACGCGGATCTTGAATATTCAACTGCCCCACCGTTGCCACTGTAGTCAGTTCTTGTACCTCCATGTCGATCAAACGAATACTACTTTTATCCTCAATCATATAAATATGATTCGGGTTCTTAGGATCAATGCTCAGCCATGTAGGCGAATTCAAACCACAATCACTGAATGGGCCATCCTTCACTTCATATCGCCCAGTCTCATCCACATAGCCACATAACGTAGTAACCTGCGTATTGGCTATATAAGTAAATCTGTCAGGAGCTATAGCAGCTTGATCACCAATAGAAATTTCTATAGTCCCTTTATCGGCATTGCGAGGTACCATACAATATATGCACTCATTGTTACAGTTTACGACTCTAGTCTCCACGCCTCCCAACTTCAAGTTAATCAAGGAAGGATCATTACCGAAGTTTTTTCCATAAATAAGTAACTGTGTTCTTGGAGTGACTTCCCTGGGCTCGAAGCCCACAATTTCAATAGGCAAACTGTTATCAAAAGCTTGCTCCTTTCTCTTTTCATCGTCTTTACAACCGATGAAACAACCAAGCAAAGCAAGTAAACAAAATGCCTTAACAACATTCATTCTTTTTCCTGTCCTGTTCATCATAATAATAAATTTAGTTAATAATAAGATTTAATAGTCAATGGATCCAAAGGTTTATTAATTACAAATATAGAAAGGAGGGCATTAATTATAGGCTAATTCCTAACTAACAAACAATAAAAACTAATCAAACAGCTCTAGAATTAAATAATTTGTGCTTTCTTTGCAAGTATTTTAGCAAAGAAAGCACTATGAAATTTCAAAATTGCTTATTTTTAATATTGCTTATCGTTTGTCTATCATGCCAAAGCAAAAAGACTGATAAACAAACAGGCATTGACTCTACACTTTTCTACACAAATCCTGTCATAGGTGGAGGATCCGAACCATGGGCCATCTTTCATGAAGGAAAATATTACTATACTCAAAGTTTAGCAGACTGTATCATATTATGGGAAACTGACGATATAACACAACTGGCAGAAGCAGCCAAAAAAAACGTATATTCGCCCCAAAATGCCCCTGGTATATCTCATCTTTGGGGACCAGAGATACACTATATGGACAATAAATGGTATATCTATTGCGCTGCTGATGATGGTAATATAGACAATCGTCAGATATATGTGCTAGAAAATGAATCTCCCGATCCTATGAAAGGAGAGTTTGTCATGAAAGGAAGAATATCGACCGATAAAAATAATAACTTGGCTATTCATGCTAATCCTTTCGAGCATAATGGCAAACGTTATCTAATCTGGTGCGGATGGGAAACCAGAAGAATTTATCAAGAAACCCAATGTATCTATATCGCTGAAATGAAAAATCCATGGACACTAGCCTCAGACCGTATATTAATATCCAAACCTGAATACGAATGGGAATGTCAATGGATCAGTGTAGATGGCAATAAAACCGGTTATCCTATCCATGTGAATGAAGCTCCACAATTTTTCCGTTCCAAAAACAAAGACAAATTATTAATATATTACTCTGCAAGCGGTAACTGGACACCTTATTATTGTGTAGGGTTATTAACAGCTGATGCTAACAGCGATCTTCTCAACCCGAATTCATGGAAGAAATCTCTGGAACCTGTATTCAAACAAGCACCAGAGAATCATGTGTATGGCCCCGGTAGCCTGTGTTTCATACCTTCACCCGACAAGAAAGAATGGTATATACTTTACCACGCTCGAAACGCCCTTCGTGACATGTTCGTTTTGGACGGTCGGACAACACGCATACAAAAGATAGAATGGGATGAAAATGGAATTCCCATTTTAGGAATCCCCCAAAAGGAAAGCACCCTGCTTCAAAAGCCGTCTGGCACCCCCACGAGTGATAGGAACTAGCTGTTATCCTTTATAATCTTTCGGTAATACCCCAAACTTTTCTTTAAAACACTTTGCAAAATACGAAGAAGTAGTAAACCCTAACTGTTCGGCAACTTCAGCTATTCGTATACCACTCATGATTAGTTCAGTCGACTTATTCAACCGAAAGTTCTTTATATAATCATGAGGCGGCATACCAGACAGAGCCTTTATCTTCCGGGAAAAATTAGAACGACTCATATTCATCTGCTCTGCTAACAAATCTATCGAGCAACTCTCATCAGCAAGCAGTTCCGACAAAATCGTATTTACCCTCTCTATAAATTCTACATCTTTTTGTGAAAGAGCAAAATCCGCCAATGAAGAAGCCGGACTTCCAGAAAGATTAATCATCAACTTATGGAAGGCCAGTCGCAGTTTTAATAAGTTTTCGATTTGTTTATGGAGCTGCTTAATAGAGAATGGTTTCTCAATATATGCATCAGCACCATTTTCAAAACCTTCCGCTTTTGAGTCTAACGTTGTCTTCGCTGTCAACAAGATAACGGGAATATGAGAGTAAACTAGATCTGATTTTATATAGTTGCATAGTTCAAGACCATTCATTTCGGGCATCATAATATCACTTACAATGACATCAATACTCTCACGTGAAAGTATTTCCAGTGCTTCTTTTCCATTGCAGGCAGAAAAAACTTTAAACCAATCACTTAGAGATTCTCTGGTCAAATTTAATAACTCGACATTATCTTCCACCAACAAAACAATGAATCTCTTATTTCCAAACTCCGAATCCGGCATTTTTTTTCCTTCCACATCTATCATCTGCATTTCAGCAAATTCATTCGGAATACTTTCCGTTACTACTGTTTCCAACGGCAAAGACAATATAAATGAGGAACCACCTTCCATCCTATTTTCTAATGATAAAGTTCCATGATGAGCTTCTGCCAAAGATTTGGCAAATGCCAAACCAATCCCTGTACCTGTAGACGTTGCCACCGGATCATCCGGCAATTGATAGAAAGCCTGAAATATCTTATTTTGCTGACCTTCAGGGACTCCGGGGCCATCATCACTCACTATTATATTTACCCTATCGCCCAATAATATTAGCCGCATCTCGACTTGAGATTTTGCATATTTAATAGCATTTCCTACCAAGTTTACCAAAATTTTACTAACTTTCTCCGAATCAATCATCACACTAATTTCTTCAGGAGGTAAACTAAGACAGATTGTTAACCCTTGCAAATCTACAGAACCATTGAACTGATTGAATATATCACTCATCAACGCATTAATACTACACTCCTTCATGCTAAGTTGCAATGCTCCACTCTCCATCTTCTGAAAATCAAGTAACTGATTCGTTATTCCCAACAGATAATTTACAT
>ERZ791731.693-NODE-693-length-16208-cov-2.75874_pt1 | contig 16208 bp, 11 predicted proteins | sample MGYA00509954_ERZ791731 | MGnify/ENA primary metagenome ERZ791731 (study PRJEB30046, sample SAMN00715134) | human gut metagenome | study: EMG produced TPA metagenomics assembly of the A metagenome-wide association study of gut microbiota in type 2...
AACCCCCCCGCCAGCCGCACCGCCAGACTGCGCACTTCCCGCAGCAGGGGGCTTTTTTCCGGCTTCGCCGGTCCAGACAGGTTCGCTTCCGGCGTCCCGGGCGGGGCCTCCGGGGCAAGCGCCTCGTTTGGTTCCTTCACTCATCTTCCTCCTTTTTTCTGTTTTTGCAGCCCAGAACGGCCGCACCGGCACACAGCATCAGCGGCAGCCCGAAGAAGTCTGTCTCCACGCCGGTGTCCGGGTCTATATCGGCCAGAACGTAGTGGGCATAGAAATTGACGACGCCGTTTTCCAGCTCTTCGTCGGTGGGCTTATAGCCCTCTTCCCACTCGTCCTGCGATACCTTTTTCTTCGGGTCCGGCTCATCCGTCACCGAACCGGGGAGCTCTTTGTACCAGCCGTCAAAGACATAGCGCGCACCGCCGATGTCGAGCTCTTTTTCGATGTCCGCCGTCGTCTCTTCCACCCGCTCGCCGCTCTGGTACTCTTGGCTGTCCTTGACGCTGTAGTCGGCTTCGCCCGGGGCGCGGACGTTGAACCGGGCCGTGAAGTTTTTCCTGCTTTTGACGCTGATGATGCAGTCGATGTGCTTATCCGGTTCTGTCCCGTTGTTGCGCGAGATCTTGTACGGCGTCACAACGATGCTCTCCAGATCGTCCTGCGTCAGCCCCGTGATGCCGGTCTGCTTCTCGATGGTGTCCTTATACTCGTCCCATATCTCATCGACGACCTCGTCCCAGTAGTCATCGCCCGGTTTCAGCGACCATACGTCGCCAGTCGCGCCGCCCGGCCACGATACAACATGATCTGACACATTTGTCAGAATGTTCTTGCCGTTATCTTCCCATGCCGCGCCGTAGGTCTTCACCTTACCGACCCACTTGCACTCGCTGTTGTCCGGCGCCCACTGGCTGGGGTCATTGCTGCCGGGCAGGCTGGGGGGGGGCTTGAGCAGGAAGACTGCCGCCGATTCCTCCTGAGTCCAATCGCCCCAGCCCGGTGCATCCTCATCAAGTTCGTCCGCAGGCAGGGCGTTTTTATCCTCGGCTACGCTGTCGTCGGCCAAGTCGGCATCTTCCTCAGAGAACATGTTTTCTTCAGGCTGCTCCGCCTCATCCAGAGGCGTTTCATCCTCGGCAACGGACCGTTCTTCCGACAGCTCCGGCAGAACGGCGATGTCTTCCTCATCGTCTGAAACGGGCTCCTCCTGCTGGGCCTCATCGTCGATGAAACAGGCGTAGAGGCTGCACTCGCTGTCCGCTTCCGGCCAGAGCAGTCCTTCATCCGGCACGAAGCGGACAGCCGTCCCTTCGTCGTCCCGGCTGTACCAGAAGCGGAAATTCTTTCCCTCCACCTCCGGCTCTTCGGGCATCAGAAGCTCTTCGCCGCTGCCCACGGTCTGTTCCGTGTAGGGCAGGCCGCCGTCGGCCTCGTCCGACTCGCTGAGCCAGAAGAGGTATGTCATCTCAAAATGCTCATCCGCTTTGACAGCCCCGCTGTCCGGCGTCGGCGTCTCGTCGGGCAGCCCGATGTCATCCAGCCCGTCCACCACGACGGGGATGCCGCCTTCTGCGGGCAGAAGCACCGGCTCGTCTGTCCGGATGTCATCTTCTTCGTCCCCGGCAGGCTCGTCCTCTATTTCCTCGTCCCATGTCTGGTCCGGCACGCTGTCCGTCCGCTCCGGTCCCTCGGCAAATGCGGGCAGCAGACAGCCGCACAGCAGCACCAGCACGATGCACAGTGCTGCGGCGCGCAGTGTCAGCCTCCTCCGTTCCAGTCGATTCCGCATACAACAGCCCTCCTTCATTCTCGCTCCCGGCGGGGATGCCGCCCTTTGCGTTATCAGGATACCGTTTACCGGACACGAAGGATGTCATTGCGTGCCAGCGCAAAAAATTTTACGCATAAAAAAACGCCGCCGGGGTCTTTCGACTCCGGCAGCGGTCTGCTGTCTCCGAATTTTTGGTTTTCAGGTGCGGGTGGTGGCTTCCATGCAGTGCTCTGAGGGGGCGTAATATTCCATCAGCGCAATGTAATTCTCGCAGTGGTGACAGAACGCCGCCCGGATGGCGTCGTCGGGCGCGCTCTTCATTGCCACGAACATCAGGATGTACTTTGCAATGAGGCTCACAGCCTCGCTCTCGAGGCCATAGCAAAGGCCCACGGCCAGGATCGGCACGACGATCTGCTGCGCACGGATGGGGATATTCTCCACATCGACCCGCTTGAGCACGGCACGGCTCATGGTAGATGCCGTCCAGACGGCACGGGAGATCTTCCAGTAATCCATATTCTTCAGGTGGGTGAGGGTGCGCAGCCGCTGGATGACCTCGCCGTCGTCCAGAACTTTGTTCTGCGTGACCTCCTCCTCCGAGCGGATAAAGGCGCACTGTATCATGTCCATCAGGGCGGCTTCGTACTTCTCATGGTAGTTCTCGCGGGAGATGAAGTACTCCTCCATGCTGAGCATGACTTCGTCCGTTTCTTTGTCGGTGGCCAGCCAGCTGAAGTCCAGCGGCGTCGGGCCGAAATCATTCTTGCCCATCTCATTCAGGTCTTCCAGCTCTTCCTCGTTCCGGGTGGAGGGAAGGAAGCGGTCGTTGCCGTTCCGGTGGAAGCTCCACTCTTCGGGCAGAAGACGCGGCACGATGTCGCCGCTGGAGATGATGTTGAAGATGTTGCTTTCGCCCCAGCTCTCTTTCAGGCTGCCGTCGGCGTTGTGGTTGTTGTCGTAGTCCTGCTGCAAGTCGGGGTAGTCCTGCGGGCCGAGGGCCACCGGTGTCGCAAAGGTGTAGACGAAGACATTCTCCCGTTCCAGTCCGGGCAGCTCCTTGTTGACACGGGCAGCGAGAAGGTTCGCCACTGCCGCACCGCGGCTGTAGCCGCCCATCCAGAGCTTGACGACGCCCAGCCCCCCCTTTTGCTGAGCTGCCGCCAGATAGTTCTTCAAATCGGCAAACACCTCATGCACCGGGATGATGAAGCCGCTGTGGGCGTGGCCCGTGCCGGTGTGCAGATTGCTCACCCACTCGCCGCCGTAGCCGCCGCCGCGCAGGATGAGCGCCACGATGGTGGTGCGCTTCCCGTTCAGGGTGATGGTCTTGCGGGCCGTGGACCAGCCCACGAAGTCGCCCGCCTTGCCCACATCGACATCATAATAGCGGTATTTCACGTCGCCGAAGCCCAGCTTGGTATAGGCTGCATCGAGGCTGTCCTCGCGGCCCACGTCCCCGTTGACCCAGTATTTCGCATCGCTGGTCCATGTATTGAAAGCAGCCGCCACCATGCCCAGCGTCGCCAGCGCCAGCTGGTGGTCGTACTGGATGGAGCTGTGCGCAAAAAAACTGTCGCTGTAGTAATACTCGTGCTCGATGTCCATCTGGCTCAGCTCGCTGCGGAAGGACATTGTATAATTGCCCGCCGGGACTGCCCGGCCCACCGTCTGGCTTTTTGCCGCTGCCTCAGCCCGGGGCAGTGCCAGCCCGGGCGCAAGAGCTGCACTGCAAACCAGCGCTTTACAGAAATCACGTCGTTTCATGGTCTTTCCCCCTTGCTGCTTTCATAAACCTCTGACATTTCTATCATATAGGTGGTTTGCTATAGTATACCGTATTTTTCCAGCGGATTCAATCATCAACTCTGCTGATCGGGTATGTAAAAACCGGACAGCATCACTGCTGCCCGGTCATTTTCATATTCTCAGAGAAGCTGCGGGTCCATCTGGCGGCAGAAGTCCACGATGTGGTGGAACATCTGCTCGACCGCCGGAGCCATCGCCGTGGGGCGCTGGACGGCCAGACCCACCACCCGGTACTCTTCCGGCTCGATGGGGTAGATCTTGACCGCCGCCGTGCAGCTGCGCAGCAGCATCCGGGGCATGATGGAGATGCCGAGACCCGCCTCCACCATGGCGATGTTGGACTGGTCGTCGATGACGTGGCAGCGGCGCTCGGTGGAGATGGAGTATTTCTTGAGGAACTGGCGCATCTCGGCGTCGGTGGCGTCGCACTGGACGACAAAGCTCTGGCCGTTCATCAGCTCCGGCGTCATAATGCCGTTTGGCGGTTCGGGCCAGTCCTGCGGTACGATGCAGAGCAGCGGCTCACGGAACAGCTCGGTCAGGTTGAACTCTTCGCGGCAGCTGGCGGACAGGAAGGCCAGGTCCACCTGACCGGTGCGCAGCCACTCCTTCACGTCGTCGTAAGTACCCTGATAGACCTCGACTTCGATCTGGGGGTAGCTTGCCATGAAGCTCTTGAGGATCTGGGGCAGCAGGCCGGCGCAGACCGAGTTGAATGCACCCAGCTTCACCTTGCCCTTTTCCAGGCCGTTGAGGCGGGCGATGCTCTGCTGCAGGGCCTCATCGCTGTTGAGCACCGCCCGGATGGACGGGTAGAGCGAAGCGCCATAGCTGGTCATGGTCACGCCGTTTTTGCCGCGATTGAATAAGGTAAAGCCAAGCTCAGCCTCCATCACCGCGATGGCATGGCTGATGGCAGAGGGGGTCAGATGCAGCTGCTGGGCTGCTTTGTTAAAGCTGCCCTGACGCGCGACTGCATCGAAAATTTCGTAAGAAAACAGCGTCATGCCCCTAGCCTCCTTCCGTTTTTCAGTTCGGAGACGCCCGTTCTTCTGTGAATCTTTTTCACCTTGAGGATGTCTTGCATCAATTTTCTTTTTGAGTGTACTATCCTATCTCCGCTTTGTCAAGCATCCAAACCTTAATTTTGGACGTTGAGCCAAATTTCTGCTTTTGAAACGCCATTTATAAGGTATATTGCGCCCTTTTCCGTTCCAGTATTTTCCTGTTTTGAACAAAAAGACCGTCAGCCCTCCATCCCGGAAAGCCGTCGGTCTTCTGCATTCTACAGATGTTTTTACTCGAGCACCAGCAGCAGGCTCATCTTGATGCGGCCCTGCGCCGTGACGCCGTGGAGACCGTTCTTGTCGAGACGGAAGCTCTCGCCTGCGTTCAGCTCATAATTCTTCTGAATCTTCTTCATTTTTGTACCTCTGACCTCTAAATTTTTTGAAAAAATCACAGGTACAAGCCCCCAAAACCGTATAAAACAAAAAAGACGACAAACCGTTCGTTTCAGCGATTTGTCGTCCTTTTGGTGCGCTCGAGGGAACTCGAATCCCTGGCCCTCTGATTAAAAGAGCCCACCGGGTAGAACACTCTGATTTTAGAAGTTTCGAGTTTACGTCATTTTTGTGCAGAACATCGTGATTTTTCACTGCGTAATTTCTGCACCCTTTGTCGTATTTTGCAAGTCAGAGTGCCCCTTGCATCCCTTGAAACCGTGCAAAAACAGTGCAGAAACCGTGCACTTACTCTGGGACAAATGAAAAATAATGATTTTTGATCCATGACTTGATGGCGGTTTGAGTGACCGCAAAGTCAAATTTGATACACGGGAAGAAAAATGCCCACTCGTCTGAGAAGTTCTCAGGGGAGTGGGCATTTTCACACAAGTGGTTAATATAATTTCGATTATGATAATTCAAATTATATTAAGACGTTCCATGGGCTGTAACAGCTTCACCGCTTGGTTTTCAAAAACCACCTGTTGATAGCGGTGTTACTTCTTCACAAATTGGTATACGCCATATTCTGGTGACGTCACCAATCCATGCTTGATAAGATTCTTGATGATAGAGGATGCACGCGATTTCTGAACGCCATATAGCTGTGCAACGTTTATGCTGCGGAACTGATATTGATACCGATATCTCTTGAAAAGTTCAAGCGTCCGTTCTTTTGTACTTGCAGTCAGCCTGGTATTATCCAGCCTTTTGCAAAGTTCACTCACTTCGGCATCCGTACTCATTCCGTGGAGCACTGTAGAAGTTTCCGCACTTTCCGCAGAGGTTTCCGCACTTTCCTCACCACTTGCCACACTTTCCATACTGACCTGTGCCGGAGTCGCTACACTTCTATTCGGCAGTGTAACGATGAAGAAATCGGCATCTGAGTAGAACGTTGGCTTTTGTACTACTTCCGCATAAGAGTCAAGGATGCGGTCAATGCCGCTGCCACGACGCTCCATAAAACCAAGGCGTGAGAACACATCTGAGATAATTTGATTGCGCCGCATGGAGGGAATATGACGGATATCCATATCCTGTACGCGACGACCATTCATCATTCCTCCCGGAGAAGTGATTTCTAGACGATCATCAAAAACCTCCACATGGATTTCCGAACCAAGAATCTGGTAATCCCGGTGAATCAGCGCGTTGACCAACACCTCACGAACGGCCTTATAAGGGTAATCGCTGCGCTCCTCACGGGTCATGCCCCGAATGCTCCACGGATTTTTGCTATTGTTCCGGACAAAATCCTCTGCATTTTGCAGCAAGGTAATCAGACTTGCACCTTGAAATTCTTTATCATCCAAGGCATCCTCGTCCAGATTGCCCTTTCGATCACCTTTCCACCGAGTACAGAAAATGCGTGACTGCCGGAGTACCCCCTGATCGCAGAGCAGCAAACCACCGTTGGTAATCTGTCCATCATCTGAGACCAGCCCTGCAGAGGGCAAGTCTTTTGTCAAATCAAAAGTTTCTTTTTTGAGATTTTTGAATGTTGCTGCCAGCAATGTAAAACTGACATCTCCTACACGGTAAGAACTTGGCAGGGCATCGTACGTCTGATTCATGCCCCGCAAAATCAGCTCGTTTAGTTCTCGTGTGGTTGCTTCTTCGGACTGGTCACCACGGCGCACATAGGCTATATGAACACCATCTGCGGCATAGTAATACGGATATGCCGGACCGTTTTGCACTTCAAGGTCTACACAGAGCTTACCTTCAATTTCAACCTGACGCACCTGATAGCGCGGTGCAGGGTCTATCCGAACCTTGATGATTTCTGTAATTTTGCTGATGGTACGTTGTGGGTCGTCCAACCCCAGCACCACACGAGGCTCGTTTTTCACGCCAAAAATCAAATGTCCGCCGCGTGTGTTAGCAAAGGCAGAAATAGATTTCAGCCAGCTGCGGGGTTTCTTTTCTTCTAGCTGCTCCTTGTAGTCCACATGGGATGCTTCAATATAAAGGTCGCTCTGGTAAGGCATGGAGTATCACCTGCTTTGCTATCTATTTGAATTTTATCACCATTATACCGCATCTGAAGCATAGATTCTACTTATATATCACGCCGTCACGTGGACAGCATTTTCCCGGACGGCATCAATGGTTTCCATCAGTTCTCCGCCTGTTTTGCCGTCAAACAGGCGGGTGAACAGGATGGGTTGGTCGAAAGGCGGTTTCATCAGGACGGCTTTGCTTTCCACATAGCCGTTCTGCTCGATATAAAGGATAACTTTCTGCACGAAAGCAATCTGCCTCGCGTTCAGTGATTCGTCGTTGATGAACTTGGAGAATGCATGCATGGCAGCATCGTGGTCCAGCTTTGCCACTTTACGCACCAGCAGACCAAAGGGTGTATTCCGAAACTCCCGTGCATAGTCCTCTTTGCTGCCCAGCTCACAGGTGAAGATATGTTCCAGCTCGGTATAGTCACCCCGGGAAAGCGGAATGTTCTGGGTCAACTTGTGGATGGCCAGCGTATCGGTGCGGTGCTCCATGATGTAGCGGTTGACCCGCTCCCGGTATTCCCCGAAGTCATAACCGGAGTCCAGCGCCTTGCCCTCGGTCTGTTCCAGCACCGGGTCAGCAAGGGCAGTATAGATGGGTTTTTGCCCCTCGCCGCCCTCCACCAGAAACTTGATGAGTTCCCGCAGCTCCTGCCGCATTTCCTCAAAGCGGAGCAAATCGTGGGAAGTCAGGAACTCGTCCGTCTGCACTTCCCGGATAAGCGGGAGCTTGGCCTGCACCTGCGGGATGGTGGCTTTCTGTTCCAGCAGAGCGGCGGTGTTTTTCAGCTGCCGCTGTGCCCGCGTCAGTCCGGGCAGACCTTCCAGCTCGCAGAGCACCAGACCGTACACAAAATTATCGAACCGCTTGGCCGCTTCGTCCTTGTCGTCCAGCGAGATAAGCGGTGCGACTTCCCGCATTAAGGTGCCCTTGTCCGTTTCGGACAGGGCGGTGAAGGCTTCCGGTTTCTGGTAATGCTCCACGGCCTTCCGGTGCAGGCGCACAGAGACCAGTTCTGGGTTCAGCGCGCCCACCTCAGCCCGACAGGTTTCGGTGAGGACGTTGCGCCAGCTCTGGTATTTTTCATCCGTGTACGCGCCATCCTGCAGCGCGGCGGCAATACGCACCTGTTTGCAGAAGATGCTTTCGGACAGGCTCTTGGTGTCGGTGCTCTCGTAGCCGTTGGGCTTTTGGCGGAAGAACTCAAAGTTGCCGCAGTAGTCGAAGATCAAAAAGCGCCGCTTGCCGGTATATTCGCCGTCAATGGCATCCACGCAGGCAAGGGACGGGCAGAGCCGGGTGCCCCGGCCGATCATCTGCCAGAATTTCGTTTTGCTGCGCACCTTTTTGAAAAAGACAAGGTTCACGCACTCCGGCACATCAATGCCGGTGTCCATCATGTCTACCGAAACGGCAACGAATGGCGGCTTATCCGGCTGTTTGAAATCGTCAATGATGGATTGCGCATAGGCATCGTCGCAGACGACCCGCTGGATGAAGCCGGGATACTGCTGTTCCAGCTGCGGATACAGCTTGCAAAACCGCTCCCGGATGAACTCCGCATGGCGCTTGTTCTGGGCAAAGATAATGGTCTTGCCGATGCGGTCGCCGCCCGCCGTCTGGATGCCCCGCTCCATCAGGTCCTGTAACACGGTATCCACCGTGTTGGCGTTGAAGATGAACCTGTTCAGTTTTTCGGACGGAATGAAGCCGGGCAGGGTGTCGTCCTCGGCAAAATCGTCCTCGTAGCGGGCTTTATCCTCCGGCGAAAGCTGGTCGTAGTGGATGCCCTCTTCCAGAAACTTCGTCCTGACCTCATAGTTGTAATAGGGCACCAGAACATGGTCCGTATAAACGGCGGTGTCGTAATCGTAGGCGTAGGTAGGGATGCCGTGCTCCATCTCAAAAAAGTCGTAGGTATTACGGTCCACATCGGTTTTCGGGGTGGCGGTCAAGCCCACCAGAACAGCATCGAAATAATCAAAAATGGCGCGGTATTTCTTGAAAATGCTGCGGTGGCTCTCGTCCACGATGATGAGGTCAAAGTGGGCCGGGGAAAACAGAGGCACGCCGTCCTTCGTCTTGGCGTTGTCGATGGCGTTGAGCATGGTGGGGTAGGTGGAGAACACGATACGCGCCGCCTTGTCGTCCTTGGAGGAGCACAAGTTGCACAGGGACTGGTCGGGCAGATACTTCTTGAAATCGTCCTTCGCCTGCTTGACCAGCGCGGTGCGGTCGGCCAGAAACAGCACGTTCGTCACATGGCCGCCCCGGCTCAGCACATCGGTCAGGCTGGACGCCGTGCGGGTCTTGCCGGTGCCGGTGGCCATGACCAGCAGGTTGCGCCGGAACCCCTGCGTGATGTGGGCGCACACCGCACGGATGGCGTTTTTCTGGTAGTAGCGGTCGGTGATCTTATCGTCAATTTCAATGGTGTCCAGCGGCTTTTTCTCGGTGCGGCGGTTCATCAGCTTCTGCAAGTCGTCCTTGCAGAACACCCCGCTCACAGCACGCTGCGGGCCGCTCTGCTCATCCCAGAAATAGGTGGTGTAGCCGTTGGTGGTAAACAGCATCGGACGGCGGCCGAATTTCTGTTCCAGACAGTCTGCATAAAGCTGAGCCTGCTTGCGCCCGATGGTGGGGTCTTTGGTGCTGCGCTTGGCTTCAATGACCGCCAGCGGCAAGCCGTCCTTTCCCATCAGCACATAGTCCGCATAGCCCTTCTGCCCCAGCACGCCGTTCATGTTGTCCACTTCGTACTCGGTCCGCACATCGGCCTCCGGCCCGGTGAACTTCCAGCCCATGGCCTTGAGGTCAATGTCGATGATCTTCCGCCGCGTCTCGGCCTCGGTCAGGTCGGCGGCGGTGAAGCTGCGGCTCTGCTGGTTCTGCTGTTTGCTGGCTGTGTATGCTGCCGAAAGGCTCTCCACCTGCTTGCGCAAGGCTTCCAGTTCGGCATCTTTCTGGGTCAGCAGGCTTTCCTGCTCTCGGATCTTCTTTTCGTCCAGTGCTACCTTTTCGCCGGGGATGGCTGTTTCATCAAAGGAGCGCTCCACATAGTCCGTGCCGTAGCAGTAATCCACCCACTGGATGAAGTCGAACAGCCCCCGCAGACTGAACACTGCATCCGCCGCCGACACACTATGTCCCGTATGTACCGCCAGATTGCCCGCCTTCACGATGCTGGGCAACACGCTCCACACGTCCCGGTCCACCGCGAACCGGAAGCTCAGCTCGTGCAGAAGGGATTGCAGGTTGTCCTTGTAGGGCATCGTGATGGTTTTGTCTGCCGCATACACCCACTTCACCGCCAGCTCCAACGCCTTCCGGCACCCCACCGCGCACATCGCCGGGGAGGTTGAGAACACTTTCTCGGCCTCGATGGCGGCAGATGCAAACATGGAGTATTCGGGGTGGGTGGAGAGATAGGAGAAGTTGGACATAAAAATCACGCTCCTTACGAGATAAAATCAGACACACACTTTATCAACTCATTCCAGTCGATATTTTTTATTTCGAATAGAATTGTAATAATCAGTGTGATTATTGCAATCCATAGCGCATATTTAGCAATCTTATAACCAAAATAAGTATTATTACTTTCGGCCACTGTATCAAAATGACCAATAACATCATCAATCATTTTTGCGGTTTTTTGAGTGTAATCGCCTATCGAATCGAACGCACTTTCCGTAAACGAATTTCTTCTGAAAGAGCCTTTGTTACTATGGAGAACAGCCGGCTCGAATCTTTTTGTTGCGCTACATTCTTTCAAGTCACTTTCAAACTCAGTTATAAATCGTTTACTATAGTATAGTTTCTTTTCTATTTTTAGTCTTGTTTTTAATATAGATTTACTTTTAGCCTTTTTTAATTCTCTTCCTATTTCGCGATTACATATCGTCATCCACTTTCTTGCAACTTCATTGAATGTTTTTGCGACAAGATATTCTGCATATTCGCTAGAGATTTCACTCATCATAATTCCCTGAAACGAATCGTCTCCGCACCCTTGAATTGCTTGAATTTTTTGCGGCGCGTTTTGTGAAGAAAAATCCCATGCAATACACATATTTAGGTTCACGGAATACTCCATAGCCCTTTCATCTATAAGAATGCTTCTCCAAAAATCGGAATAGCTCTTTCTTAAAGAGGGGCGTATATTGGTTTTATATGTCTCAAAACATGGTGGGAATTCTCCTTCTTCACCGAAATAGCACTTAAAGTTTGATTGCACCTCATTATACATGAGCCATTTTACACTTCCAAGATAATCATACACTTCTTTTCTTCTTTCATAATTTCCATCATAAAATGTATAAAAGCAACGCCACGGATGGTGCCAGTCCATGAAAGCAGGTCTAATTGTATCGAAATGCCCTTTGTAATCTTTCGTAATTATTTCGTTCAACTTGTCATTAAATTTTCTTGATGCAAAAAATCGATATTTAACAATTAAATATGTAGGGGAAAGAGACATGGCTTGAATTAAAACTTGTGTACAGCATTCACTTAAGCGTTGGTTCTTTTTTATTTTGCAAGTGATGATATTCTGAAACACCTGCCAGTCTGAAAAATTTTCCAATCGGTTAATTTCTTCAAATTCTTCTGCGGTCATGAAAAAGCTAAAAGGAGCTTGTTCATTTTTTCTTCTGTATTTTACGATTTTTCTTTTGAATTGTTGAAAATTCTCTTTAGGAAGAAAATCATATAAATCAAGATATTCTAGCGTTATACGTCCTTTTTCGATTGTATTTTTCTTTCCATTATGTCCGTCGGGCATAGGTGTTGATATGTTTGTCTCACATTGATAAGACTCTACACATTCTTTATAGTGCTTATAAAAATCCTTTAATTTTGCAGATGCAGTATTTCCAAGTTTTTCCGCAGTCCATAGACGGAGTTCAACGGCTTTTTTCACCAATATATCCAAGCAATCTTTTTGATATTCGGAAAAAACATCTTTGTATCTTAAATTTTTTCCTTTCATTTTTATTCACCCAAAATATTCCTGCATCAGCGCCTTTTTCATCAATTCCAGCTTTTCAAGACTCTGTTGTACGGTCTGCTTCTGCTGGTCTACGTACTCGGCAAAGACGGCAAACTGGTTTTGAAGGGAAAGCGGCGGCGCAATCAACCGATATTCGCGTATCGCTTTTAGTCCAACATTTTTTATTGTGCTTTTCGTCGAATTATCTTCGAGGTATCCTGCAAAAGCATCCGTTTTCATAATTTTATAAACAAAGATTCTGTTTACTTCATCCTTTAGATTACAATAGCAGGCACTTTTTCCAAGCATTACTTGTTCACCATTGTAAAAAGCGATTTTTCCTAGCGTTCCATTTATCGAGAGAAGTATCGCATTCTGCGAAATCTTGATATAGTGTTTTTCATAAGTCTTTTTATTTACTTTTTTTGTTGATGCGTTGATTTGGATTACACCATCTATAAGATTATTTCCGTTAATGAATGGATATTCCCCATTTTCATCGTACTCAGGAGTTCCATGAAGCCCATCACCTATTCCGTCACACATTTCGGCTAACGCATATGTATTCCAACCTTTTTCATTTCGTACAGGGTCTCCAAACATCTCCACAAACCGCGCCTTTACCAGTTCGTCCAGTTTAGCAAGTTGTTGTTTGCGTAGCTGGCAAAGATAGTCCACTTTGCTAAGACGTTGTGCTCGTTGCTCCTGTTCTCCTATATCTGGCAGGTCTACTTCAATTTTCCGAATGCCTTTCAAAATAATTCTTTTTAAAGCAGTTCCTGTAATGTAATTCAAACTAACTGTTCTATAAACAGCGTCGGACTTTAAAAAATAGCTTAAATACTCAGGGACAACCAAATCTATTTTGGGACGAAGAATAGCAATGGAGGACAGCAATGCAATCTCAGGATTACCTTTAATTACAAATGCCGTTTTTAAATAACTTCCATCCTTTGCCACAACCACATCATCGTTCAAAGGCTTACAGCCATTTGCAACTAATTTTTTATACGCTTCTTCTCCTATTTTTTTACATCCCGAGATATTAAAACCATTCGGGGTCATATCTTTTACAGAGAACATAGGATACCCTACACCCTCATCCTCTGGGCTAAAATGAGAACCGTCTGTAATCAAGGAGCAAATCTCTTCAAGTCTCGCCATCACACCATCTCCTCCAACTCTGCCAGACCCTTGGTGATCTCCATTTCCAGCTCATGCAGGTCGGCAAGGATCTCCGTGGTCGAGGGGTACTCCACCGGCACATACTCCGTCTCTTTATACTTATTGATGGACAGATCATACCCGTTGGCGGCAATCTCCGCTTTGGGCACAAAGAAGCTCTGCTCGGTGCGCTTGCGGTCGGTTTCGGCATCAAGGTTATGGAACCGGGCGATGATGTCCGGGATGTCGTTTTCCTTCACCTCGGTGCGCTTGTCGTCCAGCGAGAAGCCGTCGGCTTTCATATCGTAGAACCACACCTTGTCGGTGCCGCCCGCGCCGGTCTTGGTAAACACCAGCACCGCTGTGGACACGCCTGCATAGGGCTTGAACACGCCGGAGGGCATGGAAATGACCGCCCTCAGCTGGTGGTTTTCAATCAGTTCTTTTCGGACGCTCTGGTGCGCCTTGCTGGAACCGAACAGCACGCCGTCCGGTACGATGCAGGCGCAGCGTCCGCCGGTTTTGAGCATCCGCAGGAAGAGCGCAAGGAACAGAAGCTCCGTCTTTTTGGTGTTGGTGACAGCCTTCAGGTCATCGTTGATGCTCTCGGCATCCACAGTACCCTTGAACGGCGGGTTTGCAAGGCAAACGGTGTACTTGCTACAAATGGAGTTTTGCTTCGACACGCTGTCCTTGTAGTCGATTTCCGGGTTGGTGATGGAGTGGAGCATCAGATTCATGGCCGAAATGCGCAGCATGGTGCGGTCTGTGTCAAAGCCGGTGAACATCGGCCCTGCAAAATGCTGCCACTGCTCCGGGGTCATGGTGTCCTCGTAGTGGGCGCGGAGGTACTGCGCACTGGACACCAGAAAGCCCGCCGTGCCGCAGGCGGGGTCGCAGATAAAGTCGTCGGGCGTGGGCTGCACCAGCTCCACCATCATGTCACGGATTTGCTTGGGCGTGCGGAACTGGCCGTTCTTCCCTGCCGAGGACAGTTTTAGCAGCATATACTCATACAGGTCGCCCTGCATATCAAGGTCGGCGATGTCGTAGGTGTATAGATCTTCCATCCCGGTAATGATCTTTTGCAGCACCTGCGGTGTGGGGATGAGGAACATGGCATCGTCCATGTACCGCGCAAAGGCGGTGTTGCCCTCGTCCGGGCGGGTGGGGTCGTCCTCGATTTCCACCAGTTCGCCGTTCGCATCAAAGTCCGGCAGACGGCCATATTTCATCTTTTTGATGGCCGGGAATACCCGCTGCTGCATGGTCAGGAAAATTTCGCGGGAGTCCTTATCCTTAAAGCGGCTCCACCGCATAGACTGCCCTGCCGCGCTGGCCGGGAAGATGTGCTCCATCTTCTCGCCCGCCATGCTCTCGAACTCTTCGGTGGCAAGTTCCTTTTCATCCAGCGACCGGATGAACATGAGATAGGTCAGCTGCTCAATGACGGTCAGCGGATTGGTAATGCCGCCTGCCCAGATGTCTGTCCAGATTTTGTCTACCTTATTTTTAATGGCTCCTGTTACCATGCGTTCCTCCTGAATGTTTGCCAATCGCAAACGCTTTGCATCTTGAATTTTTGGTGATAATATCACAATTTTATTATAGCAGTGTACGGTTGTATTTTCAATGTAGAGTGTTTAGCAGAAGTGCTTTCTTTAAAATGGCAAAGTGGATTTTATCTGCTTTGCCGTTTTTCTTTTTGCTCGAAATTGTAAAATTTTCAAAACCGTATTCCAAAACGGTCCTGCGGATTCCTATTAGTGTAGGGGCTTTCAAAATCTTTTGCAAAACTGCTTTCCTCTGGTTCTATAAGTGGAAATCGAACAAAATCTATATTCTAAAATTAGGCAGTTCAACAAAATTTGAAAATCTGGTTACCAAACACCCATTTTAGATTGTTATAGGTAGAGGGGAACGTTGGAAAAATGAATTTTCTTTGAATTTTCAAAAGGCCCGGTTTAAAAACACTCCTTTAAGCTTGTATAGGGTGTAGGAACCACTTTCAAAAACAGTCTTGCTCGCATTTTTTGAAAGCCCTCAACTTCTTACAAGACAACATCGTACCTTGACAACAACATAATCGGCTGCAAGTTAATATGCTTTTTCGGAGAAGTGCCGCCACGACAAGAGCGCACCAAGAAGAAGCCATACGCCGGAGGAAATCGGGCAGGAACAGCTTGCGGAGTGACCGACATAAAAGCTATCGAAAAAAAGCCGGACAAGCAAACAGCAGGGATTCGCAAAGCTCTGTTGAATGGTTGTTCGGTGCAAGGTGCAGGAATGCAGTGCCTACCGGGGTTCAAAGGGGCAGAGTCCCTTTGTCAGGTTAAGGGTGAAACGCCTTGCCCAGTGATATGATGCCCTGCGTCATATCCTACTGGGTATTATCTGGCGCATAGCAGGCGGCAGATTTGCAGCTCCGCTGCATCGTTTCCCCTGCCCCCGCGCACCGCTTCCTCTGCGCAGCATCAGAAAGGAGAGATGATCGCTGAAACTGACACGACACAACGGACGCGCCGGAAAGCACGGCACTTATAACCCAAAGCACAATGACCGCAGTTTTGAAATTGCCAACAGCGAGCATATCGACCCGGAACGTGTCCAGCAAAACATTTATTGGGATTGTTATAACGGCATCCGCTCTGCTCTGCAGCCCAAGAGTGAAGAAAGTCTGGCCGACACCTTTGAAGAAGTCGAAAAGCTCTATTACAAACTGCATTACACCAACTTCACCGAAAAGCAGAATGAGCGCAACGCCAAAATCCGGCACACGGAACGAAACCGCTCAACAGAAGATTTGCTAACCAGCAAAAAGACCTGTCCCGAAGAAAGTATCTATCAGTTGGGAACGCTGGAAAGTCATGCTTCCCCGAAAGAGCTTTTTCAAATCGCCACAGAATTTATGGATGAGTTCCACGAGCGTTTCGGCAAACACGTTCACATTCCG
>ERZ791731.696-NODE-696-length-16154-cov-2.40847_pt1 | contig 16154 bp, 16 predicted proteins | sample MGYA00509954_ERZ791731 | MGnify/ENA primary metagenome ERZ791731 (study PRJEB30046, sample SAMN00715134) | human gut metagenome | study: EMG produced TPA metagenomics assembly of the A metagenome-wide association study of gut microbiota in type 2...
CCTATGGATTCTTGTGCATTGGATTATTTTCAAAAAATGAAGAAAAAAAGAAAATAAAAGATGTAGATATCTATGAATTTTCAAGAAATAAAAATACTACTAAAAAAGAGGAAGAAGAATATTTAAAAAAAGATTGTGACTATAGATTTATATCTTATGGAACTATAAGATTAATAGGAAAAAATGAAAAAAGAGTTAAAGATTAATTTTAAAGTTAAAAGAAATTTTAAATATATTTTAGAGAAATATATAAAAGAAAAAGCTAATATAAGTGTTTCAGCAGCAAATATCTCCAAACAAGATATAGTTGATTTAATCTATGATAATTATCCTGAGTTAAGAGGCAATTAAAAGGCTGTGATACTAATGAGTAATCCTACTAGGGCTCCCACAAAAGAAGAGGTAAGGGAATACTATGAGCAAAATAATGTTTCTTTAAAAGAGTGTGCTAATCATTTTGGGATATCTGAAAATACTGTTAAAAGTTGGAAGAAAAGAGATAAAGCTAAGGGTGATGATTGGGTGCACCTAATAGATAGTTCGGGTGCACCCAAGGGGGCAGAGGGGAAATCAAAAAAGCAACTTATAAATAAAGCTAAATCAATAGTTATTCAAGGTGGAACTATAAAAGAAGCTTCTAACCAAACAGGACTTAGTGAAAGTACACTTAAAAACTATTCATCTAACGAAAATTGGATAGAGCAACAGGAAAGATTCCTTAAAAATGTATATGGAAGGCTCCAAGAGGAAGAAGGAGAAAAGCATATACAAAGGAGAAAAGAAGCTATTGATTATCTTAACTATATTCAAAAGAAAACTATGGCCAAGTTATCTAATGGCGATTTAGATAAAAAAGATGCTGAAATCTTTAATACAGTAGTTAATATAGTTCAAAAGACAATAGAGGGACAAGCTCAATTATTAGGTATTCCTGAAATGAGATTGAATATTAAGAAAGATACTGATAATAAAGATATTCCTACTAGTAATGATAGAAAAATCACTATTAAGGTGGTGAAGTAATGGAAAATATAGAACTTACTTTTGGAGAACACTTTGCAAACTTAATACAAGATGATGATTTTGACATTGCACTTTGGATAGGTGGATATGGTAGTGGTAAATCTTTCACAGGATTTCTTAAAACTGTTCTTACAGGATCTATTGAAAAAAGAAGAATGCTGGTTGTCCGTAAAGTATATGCAACTTTAAAGGATAGTTGTTTTGAGGATTTAAAGGAAGCTATATCTATTTTGAATATGGAAAATGAGTGGAAATATATTAAATCTCCTTATGAATTTGAAAATTTAATAACAGGAACTCAAATTATATTCAAGGGTATGGATGATTGGAGAAAACTAAAATCAGTAAAAAATATAGATTATATCCTTATAGAAGAAGCTGATGAGTTAACTATTGATGATATAAAAGAACTTAGAAAAAGACTTAGAGTAAAAAATATTAGATGTAAATTAATAATGATGTGTAATCCTGTATCTCGTGGAAGTTCTATTTATAAAATGTTTTTTACTGAACAAGGTTATAACATTGATGAAAATGAATTATATGAGAAAAGACTCATTAAATTTACAGATAAGATTATTTTGGAAAATGGAGAAATCTTAAAACAAGTAGTTATGATACATCATTCTACTTATAAGGATAATCCACATCTTCCAGCAAGTTTTATTTATGAGTTAGAAAGTGAAAAAGACCCTAGATTAAAAAGAATAGCTAAAGAAGGTAAATTTGGAGCAGATGGCGATTTAGTTTTATATAATGCTGTCTTTGAAAAACAAGTTTATGAGAAATATATTGAAGGGAAATTAGGAAAAAAAGACCAGCACAGAGGTATTGACTGGGGATATTCAACTTCATATACTTGTGGTTTAAAAATGGCGGTTAATACTAAATTAAATGAATTGTATATTTATTGGGAATACTACAATAAAGGCAAATTAACCAAAGAACTTTTTAAGGAATTGGAACCTTTAAAAAAAGGTGGAAAAGTAATATATGCAGATAGTGCTTCGGCACAAACTATTGCAGACTTCTATGATGCTGGATATAACATTGATGGAGCAACTAAAGGTAATGGCTCAGTTGAATATCATGAGCAACTTTTGAGAAGTTTTTCAAGAATAGTAATTGATATTGATAGATGTCCTCACACTAAAGAAGAAGCTGAAGAATGTGTTTATAAAAAAGATAAAAATGGAGATATCCAAGCTGGTAGATACAACATAGATCCTCATAGTTTTGATGCTATGAGCTATGGGCTTGAAGAATATGAATATATCCCATTGAAAGAAAGAATTAGAAAGAAAAAATATATAGGAGTTAATGGAGGTGGAAAAAATTGAAAAGAACATATTAAGTAAAAAAGAGCTAACTACTTCAACAGTTATAAAGTTATTTAATGAAACTTACCCTGAAAATTCTAATTTAAGTGATGAACTTATAAAAAAACTTTTAGAAGATATAGATGTAAGTTCAGCTTTAGACAAAGTTGAAAGAGGAGTAGCTGGAAGAAAACTAACAATACAAACTGATGATATCTCATTAGAAGAACAAGCTAAGGAAATCGAGAAAAGATTTTCAGGTATTAAATTCAATAGAATACTTAATCATATGATAACAGCTAGATATTGGGGATACAGTTGCTTTGAAATAATTTACAATGAAGATTTTTCAATAAATACTCTTATTCCTATACCTTATGATTATATCACATATAAAACTTCTGAAAGAGCTTGGAAAGTAAAAATAGGAGCTAATGAAATACCTCTTAATAGAGAAAAATTTTTACTATGTATTCATAGATGGAATCCAGCTAGACCAACAGGTACTAATATCTTTGAGTCTTGTAAAACTTCTTTTTTAGATAAAGAAATGTATCAAAGACAATTAAGGGGACTTGCTAAAAAATATGGTGATGTCATAATTGTTTTTCCTTATGATGAAAATACAGAGTTTGAGGATATTAAAGAACAAGCTGAACAAGTTGCAAATATGAAAGGACAAGATGTAATAGCAATTCCTGTTAGTAGAAATCAAGGATTAAAGGATAGCTTTGATTTTATAAAATTATCTGATTTGCAACCTGAAATCTATACAGAGTTAGAAAACAGGGAAAAAGAAAAGTTAATTCAAAAAATACTTGGAGGAACTTTAACTATTAATAATGGTGGAGGAACAGGTTCATATTCACTTGGAGAAATTCATCAACAAGGATTAGAAGCTGTTATTCAAGAAGTTTGTAATTTTTGCACAGATAGTTTATATCAATTAATAGAATTAGACTCAATGTTTTTTGGATATAATCCTAATAATTTTTCTTGGAAGCTTGAAAAAGTTTATACAGAAGAAGAAATATTCGAAAAAGATAAAAAGAAAGAAGAAAAACTAAGTTTAAAACTTGATAATATGTTGAAATTATCAAATATTGGCTATAAGCTCTCTAAAGCCTATTTAGCAGAGTATTTAGGTATAGATGAAGTTTCACTCGAAGAAAGTTCTACACCTACTATAATCAATGGAATACAAGGCGAGTTCTCAAAAAATAAGTTAGATGAATTACTAGAAAGAGTAAAAGAACAAGATAGTAATTTATTACAAGAGATTGAAGATAGCTTTGGAGATTTTTTCAAAGATATTTCAATACAGTTAAAAGAAAAATTAAAGGCCATAAAAACATTAGAAGATTTAGAAAATATAGTTTTAGATATGACTTCTTTAAAAGATAAAATGCTTATCAGTTTTTTAAAGGGTTATTTAGATGATTTAGTTATTAGTGGTAGTGTCTTATTACCACAGGAAAATATCAATCCTTTTAAATTAAAGCATGAAGAAGCTATACAATATTTTTTAAATAAATCTCCTATACTCTTTGACAAATTGGAAGAGATTTCAGCTAAAGTACAAGAAAGTTATTTTTACATAAAGAAAAGTACAAGCTTAGAAGTAACCAAAGCTTTGTACAATAACTTACTTTCAACTTTAAATGAAGGAAAGACTTTTAAAGATTGGTTAAAGATGTCAGAAAATATTTTAAATAAATCAGGATTTGGAGATAATCCTTGGTACTTGGAATTAGTTTATAGAAATAATTTAATGACTACTTATAATTCTGGTGCTTTCTATAATCAAGAACTTAATAAAAAGAATAAACCTTATGGAATGTATGATGCTGTTGGAGATAATAGGACAACAGATTTATGTAAATCTTTAGATGGACTTGTATATCCTTTGGACCATAGTTTTTGGAAGAACTTTTTGCCACCTAATCATCACGGTTGTAGAAGTAGGAGAATTGCTTTAAGTAAAGAGGATGTAAAAGAATATGGATTAACTATTCATAAAACAATGGGAAAATCCATTTTAGACTTAAAAAATGAGCTTGGAGAATTCAAAGGAAATCAAGTCAATGCATTAGCTACTTCTTTAAAGAAAAAAGATGAGAAAGTAAAAGAGTTGAAAAAAGAAGTAAACTCTGCTTTAAAACAACTTTCTCTAATGGAGTGATGAGTTATGTTCAATGTAACAAATAATGGAAAAGTAGTTCTAAAAGAATTAGAGAAGTTAAATATAAACTCTGAAAAAACTCTTCCTTTGATGAGATATATAGCTGGAGATATGCAAACTAAAGTTGATTTTAGATTTAGACTTAGTAAAAATCCAAATGGAGAAGCATGGGCTCCACTCTCTCTTGTAACTATATCAAGAAGAAGAAAGGGAAGTAATAAACCTTTAGTTGATACTGGAGAGTTACGAGCTAGTATTACTTCAAGAGTAACTCCTACTATTGCAGTAGTAGGAACTAATAAAGAATATGCAGCATATCAAAACTTTGCTGTAAAAAAAGGAGAATTGGGAACTACAGAAGTAACTGAAACTGTTAGAGAGCATACTAGAAGGAGAAGAAGTAGAACTGAAAGAGTAAGACAACATACTCGTAAAAGAGAAGTATCTTCTCCTTGGGGAGATAAACCAGCTAGGGAGTTTATAGGATTTAGTAATAATCAAAAGATAGCATATGCAGCTATAATTAGAAAATATCTAAAAACAGGTAAGTTATAAGGAGATGATAATATGGTAACACCAGTAGGATTTTTATTTATAGGAGTAGCCGTAGGAGTAACAGGAGGTTTAGTTTGGGGAGTAGTTAGAGAAAGAAAGGGGAAAAATAAGAAATATATCTTTTGGGGACCTAAATTAGTTAAAAAGGAGGAAGAAGAAAATGCCAAAAATATTTAAAGCTGGAAACTATGGAGCAAAGGGAAACTATACAGTAGAAAACCTTAAAAGCTGGATAGGTAAAGAGTTCTCAATAACAGCTGGACATATAGGAGATTGGCAAAAGAATGGCTATCCTATAACAGCTATTCCAGTCGCTGGTACTTGTAAAGTAACTGATGTAGATGAGAACGGATATTTAATAGGAGAGTTCAATTATAACTCTTTTGGAGAAAGTATTAAGGAACAATATCCTAATCTTTCAATAGGAATAGGAAGTGATGGTAATCCTAACCATTTAGCAATATTAGGATATGCACCACCTCATTTAAAAGATTTAGATAAGTCTTTTAGTGAGTTCTCTCAAGACTTAACTTCATTAGAAATAACTCAAACAATAGAATTTGCAGAAGATGACCAAGCTAAAATTGATGAATTTACAAGCTATATTAAAGGTGTTGATGCATCAAAAATAAAGTTAGGAAATTTATTTGATGTTTTATGGGAAAAAGATAGTGAAAAAACAGCAGTTGATAAACTAAGAGGTGCTGGATATACAGTAGAAAAAACAACTGAGTTTAATACTGATACTTTAAAAAATATAGCTTCTATTCTTAATTTTGATTTAGTAGAAAAGAAAAAAGAAAATCTAACTCAAGATGAAATGTATGAGAAAGTTAGAGCAGAGTTTACTAGAGATAATGAGAAAAAAGAAGTTAAGGAAAAGTTTATTAAAATGTTCCCTCCAGTAATGCATAAAATTATTGAATTTACAATAGATAAAGCTTTTGATGAGAAAGAATACTCAAATATTATTGAGTTTTCAGAGGAAGAAAAAGGAACTATAGCTAATAAGTTAAAAGAGTTCTCTAAGGAAAATGGACCTTTTGCACACTTATTTAAAAATTATTCTAATAATATAGAGTTTTCAGAAGATAAAGATCCAATACAAGAAGCTAAAGAGTTAGCAGAAATATTTTAAATATTCCCAAATTTAATAAAAATGGGAAAAATAATAGGAGGTAAAAAATGGGAAGCTTTCAAAGAAAAAGAATTAAAGAAGAAAATAGCTTTAGAAGATTACAAGGAGATATGAGAGTTACAATGGGAGCTGGAGAAATTACATACTTACAGCCTGTTGCTCAAAGTAAAACTGATGGTAAGTTTTATGCATATAAAAAGGGTGATGAAAATGTAGGAGTGATAGCTGGATTATTTACAATGAAACCCTGTACAGAAAGTAATACTGTTGAAGCAAAAGATGGAGATATTGGAACTATCACAACTCAAGTTATTATTGCTAAAAAGGATATTGTAGGTATTGAATGGGAGTCTGATTTTACAGCTCTTTCTCAATTAAAATTAGCTGGTATTATTGTAGTAGAACAAATTGAAGGTACTGAGGAGGTTTAATTTTATGGATAAAAAAATGATTTATTTAATTAATTTAATAGCTGAAATGGCTAAAAAGATAGAAATTCCACAAACTTATTCTAATAAATTTAGAGCTTCTAACAATGAATATCTATCTCCAACAGAGAAGATTAGAATTGATGATTTAGTGGACCATTATGTAACTGCTGGATTAGTTGGCAGAGATGAGATTCTACCTATTTTAAGAAATGGACAATTTGCAATTACAGAATTCGAGCCTGATATTATAGGAGGACAATTCCCATATCAAGCTATTGATTTATTGCAGTTAAGTGCTGGTATTCCAATGATAACTACAACTGGAAAAGAAATTCCGACTATAAAGCAGTTAGAAGCTAAATATTCGAGAATGATAGCTGCTGCTATTAATAATACATTTGAAAGACAATGTGCTCAAGCATATTTAAAAGGAACATATATTGACAAAATGGGAGAAGAGTTAGAAGTAGGAGTAAAAAATGATACACCTTTATCTTGGAACTCTAAAACTAAAGTAGCCGATGAACTACTAAAATTAATGGTTGGGTATAATACTAAGCATGGAGTATGGCCAAGTGTTGAAGTTGGAGAAACCATCTTTAACTTATTAAAAAATGAAGCCAATGATACTAGACAAAATATTAATGGGGTAAGATTTTTCTTTAGCGAAAATCCATATATTGAAATTGGAGGAAAAAGAATAGATTTATTAGTTAATGCTAAAGATAGTAAAGGAGCTACTATTGAAACTAAAGATTTAATGATATTTAATACACCATCTAATCTTGGAATAGGGTATGGTTGTCTTTCTTATGGTATTGTTGCTACTAATGAATCTAAATTAGTAAGAGCTAAATTAATAGCTGGAGAAACTAGAGTAGATGAGACATCAGGTTCTAAAGGACTTTGGGGAAAATCAGCACCAATGCCTATTATCTTATCTACTAAAAAGTATATAAGATATAAGGTTACTATATCTTAATATTGAAGAGGGAAGTTCCCTCTTCTCCTTGAGAAAGGAGGGATAATGGTTTTTAAATATCTAAATGATAAATTTATGCCTGTTCCAGTAAAAAATATCTTATTAGCTTATTCTCAATACTCCGAAGATGAGTTTAATAAAGTTGCTGAAGAGTTTGAAAGAGAAGCTATAGGAGTTATTGATTCATCAGTTAACCTAACCAAGACACTTGAGCTAACAAATGGACAAGACTTGGTTACAGGATTATGTAAGAGCTATGTAACAGCTAAATTACATGAAATGATAGCTCATCCAAATTATATAGACTTAGCAGCAGACCTTATGGTTAACTTTAGAGATAATCTCAAAAGAATAAGAGAAGCTCAATTATCAGAGGGGGAAAGTACCTCTGACAAACCTAAAATAAGAAAATTATATATATTCAGAGGAAAAGATGGTTAAGATATTCGAATTAGGTCCTTATCAAGTATATTTCAATGATAAATATATAGGCCACACATTAAAAACTGATAGTACATCTTTAAAATTACAAGCTATTACACAAGAGATAAAAACTGATGAGAGCTCAGAGATAAAAGAGATATTGGAATTAGGTAGAAATATTACTTTTGAAACAACAGTATTATTAGATGAAAACTCTATTAATACTTTTGGAATAACTCCTGATGTAAAAACACTAGTAAAAAAAGGAGTTATAGAGATAGTAACTATGAGTAATTCTGTAAGAATAAAGTTATTGAGGGCTGTTATAACTCTTGAAATTAATTTTAATTTCAAAACTGAAGGTACTCATAGTGTAAAGATTAAAGCTAAAGCTTTAAGAAATGAAGATAACAAAGATATAGAAATAATTACTTAAAGGGAGGTAGCAATGAAAGAATATCCATTAGGACCTTGTAAGATTGAATATACTCTTGAAGGAGAAGAGAGCCCAGTTGTATTAGGACTTACACTGAAAGAAGAGGAAGTTTTATTTAGTGCTGGGTTTGAAATATACTCTGTAGAAGTAGACCAAATGCAAGGACCATATATAGCAAATGTAATTCCAGGAGAAGTTACACTTACATGTACTATTCCTTTAGATTTAAGTGTATTACCTAAATTATCAAACACTTATATTGAAGGAACTACTGGAGTAGGATTTACAACAGTAGGAAAACCACTTAAATTTGGAAAGTTAAAAGTACATCCATTATCAGCAGGAGATTCAACAGACTTTGATATTACAGGACCTAGAGTATCTTGTCTAGTTAATACTCAAATTAACTTTAAAACAGAAGATACACCTAAAGTAGCTTTAACATTTAACTTCTCAACAGATATAGCTGAAGAAAGTCCAACAAAAGGATTAGTATATACTTGGGGAAATTATACAGCAAAAGCTTAAGTTTTTTTAGTGCCTCTATCTTAATTGATAGAGGTATTATAAAGAACTTAAGAGAGGAGGGAATATATGGGGATATTTATAAGAGATATAAAAGATTTAATTCCAAGAAATAAAACTATTTCTTTAGGAATAAGATTTATAACTATTAGAGAACCTACTGTTAAAGATTGGTTATATCTAAACAGTATAGATTTTGAAAAAATGGAGATAAGGGAAATCTGTAATATTTATATAAAAACATTATCTGATGACATAGTTGAAGTTGAAAAACTTACAACTGTAGAATTAGTAACTGTACTTCAAGAATGCTTTAAGATGATGTCAAGAAATGAAAATACTGGAGAAAAGGAAAGTAAAGAAAGCTCAGATGATATCTATATAAATATGTCATATAGAATAGCAAAGTTTTGTAAAAATACTTCAACATCACTAAATGAAGCTATGAATACTAATTTCTTTATATTTAATTCAATACTAGAAGGAATAAAAGCTTTAGAAGCAGAAGAAAGTTTAAATTTATCAGCTATAGTTGATAATCATATAAATCTAAATTCTAAAGATAAAGGAAAATACACAAAACTATTGAATGGATATAAAGAAGATTTTAAAAATAATGGAGTTAAAGTTGTTAGAGGAATAGATTTCTTTAATATAAAGAAATTACAAGCTATGACTAAAGGAGGAGCTTTATGATACCTTATTCAAATGAATATTTATTACAATATATGGCTACTCTTGACACCAGTAACTATAGTCAAGGCTTAAAGGGAATGCAAAATCAAACTGAAGGAACTACCAATAAAATAGATAGTGCCTTTGGAAAGATAACTAAATCTATTAATGCAGCAACTATTGCTAAAGGAGCTATGGCAGCTGCTGCAATATATGTAGCTAATAAACTTAGAGTCACTACTAAAGAAGTAATGGCATATCAAAAACAACTTGGAATGGTAAATACTCTTCTTAAAGTATCAAGAGATGAGTTAAATAAATATGGAGATGAATTTGAAAGACTATCTCTTAAAACTGGAGCAAGTAAAACAGAGATAGCAAATGCTGCCTACCAAGCTCTATCATCAGGAGTAGGGAAAGGAGATTTAATAGGATTTCTTGAAACAGCATCTAAGACAGCTATAGCTGGGCAAGCTACTGTTGAACAGTCAGTAGGAACTATTACTTCTATTATCAATGCTTATAAAATGGAAATGAGTGAAGCTGGAAAGGTTGCTGACTGGTTACTTACAATTCAAAATGAAGGGATAACTACTGTAAGAGAGTTAGGAGATCAACTGGGAGACGTAACATCAATCTCTGCAGCTCTTGGAGTATCTCTTAATGATGTAGGTGGAGCAATAGCTCAAATGACTGTTAATGGAAATAACACAGCTAAGACAATAACAATGTTAAAGTCTATGCTATCAGAGTTATCAAAAGAAGGACAAACGGCTGCTGATAACTTTAAAAAACTATCAGGTCAAAGTTTTACTGAGTTTATAGCAAATGGAGGAACTCTCCAAGAAGCTATGATAAAGATGGAAGAATATACTAAAAAATCTAATAAATCAGTTGTAGACCTCTTTTCATCAGTTGAAGCTGGAAGTGCAGCTTTAAATCTTACAGGAATAAATGCTGAAAATTTTGCTAATAAGTTAGAAAAAGTGGCTAGTAGTTCAGGAGAATTGGAAACGGCTTACAAGACAGCAACAACTAATATTTATTATGAATGGCAAAAACTTACACTAGCTATAGATAAACAATGGAATACACTTGTTGAAACTATCATTACTGATGATAGAATGGTAAATTTCATAAAAAGGCTAAGAACTAGTTTGGATGGAGAAAATAACAATGATGACTTAGAAGTCTATAAAAATGACTTAAAAGAGATTGAGGAAAGCCTTAATAAAATAAATAAACAAAAAGCTAACTTAGAATATGCTAAAAACTCTGACCCACTGGGATATATGCAAAATATAGCTCCTCTAATAGAAAGTGAAAATCAACTAAAAGAAGAAAAGAGGATAATAGAGGAAAAAATCAAAACAATTGAAGGAGAAGTAAAAGCAAGGGAAGAGGCAGCTAAAAAAGTTGAAGAAACTAATCAGAAAGTAGCAGATAGTGAAAATAAAAAGAATACTCAACTACAAGATTTAAGAGCTCAAGAAGAAAGTAGATTAGAGGAACATAATAACACTTTAAAATCTAATGAGCTTAAGTATCTCCAAGATAAAAAAGATTATATAGCTGGCCAACAAAATTTATTATCATTAGGAATAATCAACCAAGAGGAATATAACAGGAATATTAAAAATAAGGAAAATGAACTTTATTTAGAGCAGCAAAAAGCTAATTTGGAAAGCTTAAAGCAAATGGAAGATTATTATAGAAATATAGATGATTTAACAAAGGCTAATGAGTTTAAGAAAAAAGTAATTGAAGTAGAATTAAATATCCAACAAAGATTTTCTACTGAAAGGAATGATGTAGGAGAAGATTCTATGTTAGATGCTCAATTGCAAGCTAGAAAAGAGCAACAAGCTAGCCTATTGGAGAATGAATGGCTATTTCTACAAGAACAGGTTGATTTATATAACCAGGGTAAATTAAGTGTAGAAGATATAGAAAAAAATAAAAATATTAGATTACTAGAGTTGGAACAACAAAGGTTAGAACAAGAGACACTACAATTAGAGCAAAGAAAAGCTTTCTATGAGTCCAATGCAGGATTTGAGCAAGAACTAGCTGACACTATTATAGATATTAATAAAAATAAGATTAAACAGGAAGAAAATACTTTTAAACTTGAACAAGCTAATAAAAATAAAAAATTCAACTGGGAGAAATGGGCATCTAATTATGAAGTTGATATATATGAGAGGTCAGCAGGAGCTATTATGGATACCTACACAGCTTTAGCACAAGGGCAAATTAAATCATTGGAAGATTTTAAAAAGTTTGCTATGTTGCAATTAGCTGAGTTATTAATGGCAAAAGGGCAAGAACATGCTGCTAGAGCTGTTTCAGATACAGCATTAGGATTGTCATATATTGCTGCTAATAATTATAGTGGAGCTAAAAACGCTTTTGTATCTGCTGCACAAAATGCTGCTGTTGCTGCTTCTTTTGGAGTAGCTGCAGCAACTATCAACAATAGTGTTGACTCTGAAGAAGATACAGATAATGAAGATAATAACTCTTCTTCTACTCAATATGATGAAGGAATTAATGATAGAGTAGAAAGCTCTCAAGAAAAAAATGAAGGTATAGTCTATATAGATGGAAGTAACTCTACCTTGACCAAATTATTTATTAAAGAAATAGAAAAAGAATTAAATGATGGATATAATGTAACACTCATTGAAAAGAAAAAATAAAGTAGAAATAAGAACATTGGCAATTTAATAATAAAAATAAAAAAGGAGGTGTATAAATGGAAAATAAAATTTCTGTCTATATTTCTACTCTAAAAGATTATCAAATAAAAGGTATTAAATATGATGGAGTTGATGATAAAGAAGGAGCTATTTATCAAACAGCAGAGTTTGGGAAAGAATTTAATATAATTAGATGGTTTAAATATAAATATACTCTATCTTTACAATATCTTTCTTTCCAAGAATGTGAAAATATAATAAGAGAACTTATAGAGATAAAAAAAGAAAGAAAATTACTTAATATTCCTAGAGAAATTCTTTTAAAAAAGGGCTATATAGATTTTAAAAATTTACCTGATGACCCTTTATTCTCCTATGAAATAAAGGATATTTCTCCTAAGCAAAGTACAGGTAAACCTTATTATGACCTAACTATCAAGTTAAATGAAAGGGTTGATATGCTATGAATATAGAAAAACAATATTATCACTATATAGCAAAAATATATGATAGTTTAAGGAGTGGAGAAGAGGGGAAACCTTTATACTTAGCAACTAAAAGAGGAGTAATATTTGAAGATATAGAGTGTTTACCATATATGAGTATTCCAAATGGTGGAGGAAGTTCAATTACTCCTAAAGATTCTCAATGCTCTGTATCATCAATTAAATTTGATATAGTAAATGTTGATTACACTATATCCCAATGGCTTTATGAAAGATTGAATAGTGGGAACTCTATGACATATGGAGAAATGGTTGATATTTATGCTATGTGTGGAGATAAAACTTTAAAATTAATATATAGAGGACTTATAAGAAGTATTGATAATGATGTATTTGAAAGTAAGTATACTTTTGAAATAGCCGATTTCCAAGAAAGATTAAAAGCTTCTATATTTGATAGAGAGTTATCAAAATACAATGGAGAAACTATTGATGATATTAATAAATATAGAATGCCTACTAAAACTATAAATGGAATAAAGCAAGGATTTAGTATTAAAGAAATTGATGAGGGAGAAACTGATGATGATGGTAATTCAATTTTAACTAGAGTTATAGTATTTGAAGGACATCCAGTTACTTGTATTGAGCTAATATTTCAAGCTGTATTCTCAACACCTCAACTAGAAGTTCAAGTGCCATATTTGACTAATCAATATAAAAACTTTGTAGATTTAGTATCACTAAACGAGATTAGAGAGGTTTTAAATAGACCATATTATTCAAACTACTACTTAGAAATAAGAGAACCTATAGATGATCCTTATGAGTGGTTGATAGATAATGTATATAAACCTTGTGCTATATTTCCATATCTAAGTTTAGATGGAAAGCTTGGAATAAAACTACATAGACAACCAACTGTTGGAACGGAAGGAATTACTCTTGATGAAAGTAATATTATTTCAATAGATAGTAAAAATATAACTGATGAGAACATAGTAAATAATATGATAGTTAAGTATGAAAAAGACTTCAAGGAAGATAAAGAAAGGATTAAAAGGTATTTTACTTCAATAAGTTCTTTTAATAAATTTAGAATGCTTATTCCAAGTAGTCCAGATGAATATATAATAGCTGGAGTTAATAAGTTATCTGCTACAGATAAAGCTACATTTGCTGCTACTTTATCAGATAGTATATTCAGTAGATATGGATATCCTGGAGTAGAGTTAGAACTTACTGTTCCTTTAGAAGTAGCCGTTGATTATAAAGTAGGAGATTATCTCTTTATTGAGCATAAAACTTTAATAGCTTGGGAAGGAGATACACAAGGATTACCAGGAATAAAAGAAGAAACAGGGGAGATAGTAGACCCATATGATGGATTAGCATATTTTGATGTTGGGCATGAATGGGGAGCTTTCTTAGGAGAAAATACTTTAGGGAAGGCAATAGATGGAACTTGGGTAATTACTACTACTCAAAGAGAAATTTCACATAAAATATTTAATTCTCAAGATGAAAACTTTGAAAGTTGTGTTAAAAATCATACAAGAATAGAAGCTTGGTTAAAAAAGGAGGGGATAGCTTGAGTAAACTAATGGAAATAATAGATAAATCTCCTGATTTTAAAAATGGTACTTGTTCTTTTAAATTTTTAGATACTACCTTCAACCAGCTTACAAGAAAAATAGGAAGTAAAGAGGGAGCAAACTTTACTACAGCTAAAGCTGGAGATATCTTATCTAAAGAATTATTACAGACTCTTAATACCAAGCAAATAGCATTAAAAGATAAAGTATTAAAATGGCAAGATGAGATAAATAAATGGGTAACAGATAAAAATACTAATAAAAATATAAATGCTAATTTAATGAATTATATTTTTACTTCTGTTGTAGATTATACAAGTAAATATGTTCCTGGAGAAACTCTTGCTGATTATTACTTATTATCAGAAGTAGTAAGTGCTGAAAAAGAATTATATGAGTTTACTAGCTATTATACTACTCAATATATTATCTATTTACAAAATATTTTGAAAGAATGGAGCAAAGATAAACTTTATTTTAGTTGCATTAAAAAAGTTTATGGGACTGTATATTTTAATTTTGATATTGAAGAATGAAAATTAACAGATGCAGCTGGATTAGTTACTACTACTGAAGGAGGAGGTAAAGCTAGAACTATAAGAGTATCAGGATTTGAAAATATGAAATTAGGAGAGCATAAACGTGTGACTTACTATGCTTACTATTCTACAAGCAGTAACCCTCAAGTTATTTATAAAGGATATGTTTATTTCAACATTAAACGTACAGCTTTAGGTTCTCAAAAAGATGATGGTAAGTTTGATTTTTGGTTAAGTTCATGGGCTGGAAAAGGATTAGTTAGTCATTATAGTGAAATGAAAGTAGAAGAATATACTGGAAAACATAGTCCACATTTTGATGCTGAACCTAAAGATTTAAACATTAACTGGGTCAAAACAAGAGTATTATTATAAGGAGGAAAAATGGAGAGAATTTTAAAAATTGTAATTGACTTACTTAGAGGAGCAACTTATGACTATGAAACAAAGTTTACTCAAGCAGATAGTCAATCACACTACTTACAAATTGATTTTAAAGACACAGAAATTGATTTTTCAGGGGTATCAATGAAAGTGAATTTTATTAGAAGTGATGGAGTAGCAGTTACTACATCAAAGGCTAGTGTTACTTCATCTAATAAAGTACAAATTCCTACTAATGCTTTAGCTAAATTTGGAGAACTAGGAATTGAAATAATCTTAATTAAAGGAGATAGTATCTTAACTGTAAACAAACTTATTAGAGTTACTGTAATTAAAACTCTTGCAGGAGAAGGTATAGATTTAGAAATAGGAGATAGCTTTTTAAATGAAATCAATCAGCTAACTGTTAATCTTTCTAAAGTTTTAACTGGAGAAGGAGATAAGCAAATTGAAAGAGTAAGAGCTACTGGAAATGAAGTAGTAAAACAAGTTGAATCAATTTTAGGAAATAATCCTGAAGGTGGGAATGCAGCTGCTGTTGGAGGATTAAGTAGAGCTGGAATAGAAACACTTATAGATAATATTGTAGGAAAAGTTGAAGATGGAAAATTTCCATTAACAAGTGCTGAAGTTGGAAAAGTATATGAGGCTGTAAATGGTAAGAAGTATAAATGTATAAAAGCTTATAGTGGTTCATCATTGAGCACACCTAATGCCAATTTCATAGAAATGTCATTAAATAATCATGCTGACAGATTGGATAATTTATCTAAATTTGTTATGGTAGAAGGGAACTTTT
>ERZ791731.704-NODE-704-length-16010-cov-2.13413_pt1 | contig 16010 bp, 20 predicted proteins | sample MGYA00509954_ERZ791731 | MGnify/ENA primary metagenome ERZ791731 (study PRJEB30046, sample SAMN00715134) | human gut metagenome | study: EMG produced TPA metagenomics assembly of the A metagenome-wide association study of gut microbiota in type 2...
TTAGGATGTGCAGTGTCCCTATGTCCACCATCTGGTGTTGGTTTACTAGGCATTGCAATGAACAGACCCTTATCTCCTTCCAATATTCTAATATCTTCAACTAGAAAGCATCCATCAATTAGTACTTTAGCAATACCTCTCATCTTTGAACCTTCTCTTGGCTCAATTCTTATTAACTTATCAAGTTTTAGTTCCATATCATCAACTCCTTCTAGAAAATACTTTCTAATTACATTTTATATTATTTATTCAATAAAAGCAAGAGTTTTTCACATTTTTTACACTTAATCAAAGAAAATCTCTAGAGTATTAGTAAGAATATCCCGATAACTAAAACTTTTTATTTCCTCGCTACATGTTTTAATAATAAAAATATAATTATATGTTTCAGTAATAATACCACTATATTCTTCTCGTTTATTACGACTACCATTATATATAACTTTAACAAACTCTCCCAGATTATTATCAATATTATCCTTTATTCTTTCTATTGTCATAATTTACCTAGGATATCCAATATACATCATACCCTTAGTTATAATTCCCCCCATTCCATTAGAACCATATTTAGTTTTATCCAAAATTTTAATCAAATCAATATTCTTATTTTTATCAGAAAAAGCAAGACTAGAAGCCACAATAGCAGGATCGAGTGCATGAATGTTAACCCTTTTAGGACTTGATGCAAAATTAGCTCCAGCCCTTATAAGTTCTTCATAATTAGATTGACAAGCTCCCGCTATGATAGCTAACTTTTCATGAGAATTTTCATATTTTCTAGCAGCCCTTACAGCATCTATAAACTTATCAGTATTTTTATAATTACTATTATTTCTATGCTTTCTATAATAAGCATCATGTCCCGTAATAACCAAAATATCAGGATTATACTTTTTCAAATTTTCCATAACATCATCAGACAAATTATCATCATTAGATAAAACACCGAATGCTTTAAGCTTATTTTGTTTATAAAACTTCATACATTTATCCAAAAAGTCAGCATCTTGATCAATATGCAATATTCTAGCAGGCAAATAAAAAAATTCGTTTCTTTCCAGATTTCTATATCCATCAATTTCAGGAGAAAAATCATCAACTGTTATATCACTATAAATCTTTAAATCATCTTTCAAACTATCAGCATACAACCTAACAAACAACCCCTTAAGTAAATAATTATCACCATCAATTCCAATAATTTTAAATACAATATCATTATTATAAGATTTTCTAGTAACTAAATCTCCAACATCAAACATATAATCACCCATAAAATAATATGCATAAAATAAAAAAAAATAACAAAGAATTATTAACATAATTCATTTGCTATTTCTACAAAAACATTATATGGAATATTTTCACTCCTAGTATTAACATCAAAACCATATTTAGTAAGAATATTACTAATAATATCTAAATCATAACCAACTAAATTATTTTTAATAGTTTTTCTTTTAAACCTAAAACTATCTTTAACAAGTTTATTAAAAACATCAAAATTCTTAATATAATCATTACTTTCTTTTCTCTTCATCTTAATAACAGCAGAATCAACCTTAGGCTTTGGAAAGAAACAATTTTTACTAACATTACAAACATTATCAATATCAAAAAAATAATTTAAAAATACAGTAATCTGTCCATATTCTTTACTTCCTGGTTTAGCAGAAAATCTATCAGCAACTTCTTTTTGTATCATAATAACAATTTCATTAGTAGGTATTTTATCATTAATAATTTTAGTAATAATAGGAGTAGTAATATAATAAGGCAAATTAGCCACTATATATAAATTATCAAAATCATATTTTGATATATCTTTATTAACATCTCTATTCAAAAAATCATCAAATATAAGTTCATAATTAACAAAAGTACTAAGTTCTTTATTTTTTATTTTTTCAAGTCTAGTATCAACTTCATACAAAATTGCCCTATCAACTTTTTTTAATAACTCCTTAGTTAAAGCCCCGGCTCCTGGTCCAATTTCAATAACCAAGTTATTATCTCCATAATCAGGAGCATTAACAATCTTATCAATAATATTTTTATCTTGTAAAAAATTTTGTCCTAAATTCTTTTTATAATCAAACTTATACATACTAATAAATAATAATAACCATAATCTCCGTAATTATTAAAAATGCCGAAGCAAGAGCAAGTCCAAGACCAATTTTATTACAAGTATTATTTTTCTTTTTTAAAGAAAGAACCAGACTAACAATCATAAAAATAAAAGGAATTAAAATAAAACCAATGGCATAATTAAATCTCTCATAGAAGTTTGTATACATACCAACACTACTAATATCTTTAAAAAAGCAAGACAAAGATAAAGCTAAAGCTAAAATACCCGCAATAATGCTTGCTATTCCAATAGTATTACTATTTCTTCTAAAAGTTTTAACTCTCCCACCATTAACTAAAGAACCACAATGAACACAAATAAAAGCATTCTCATCTATTTCTTTACCACAATTTCTACAATACATAATATATCCTCCCAAAACAATTTTATCATAATTAAGATATGTAATCAATAAGAAAAAGAATCAAAAGATTCTATTTATGATAAGTTTCATTATTAAGTATTTTAAAACATCTATATATTTGTTCTAATAAAATAACTCTAAAAAGTTGATGAGGAAAAGTAAATTTAGAAAAAGACAAATTATAATCAGATCTATTCTTTACATCATTATGTAAACCATAAGAACCACCAATTACAAAAGTAATAGTAGAATTAGTAATAAATAACTTATCAATCCTATTAGCAAGCTCTACAGAATCAATTTCATGACCATCAATTTCTAAGGTAATAACATAATCCCTATTACCTATATTTTTTAATATTCTATCCCTTTCTTCATTAATATTAGAATCATCAACCTCAATAATGTCAATTTTATGATACTTACCTATTCTTTTCTCATAATCATCTATTGCTTCTCTTAAATATTTTTCTTTAACTTTTCCAACACAAACAATTTTTATCATAACTTAATAAGCTCCGTTTCTTTATCTTGTTTAGTAATAATAATATCAGGAATATATATATTATCATTTTTCAATTTTTCAATCAAAGTATCATAAGCAATATCCTCAGTATTATTTTCTTCAGACAAATGAGCCAATAATATATATTTAGTATTATCACCAATAAACTCACTTAAATATTTAGCAGAATCATAATTAGATAAATGACCCTTATCAGAAAGTATTCTCTGTCTAAGTTTAAAAGGATATTTACCATTATTTAACATTTCAACATCATAGTTAGATTCCATTATATATAAATTTCTATTACTAAGTAAATCAAAATATTTATGATTAATATAACCAGTATCAGTTACATATACAATAGAACTATCACCACTAGAGATAACATAACCCCTAGAATCATCCGTATCATGAGAAGTTTTAAAAGCCTCAACATGAATATCCTTAATATCAAAACTATCTTCTAAAAACTTATAATTATTCAAATAATCAAGACTCTTAAGCATAATATCCGTAATATAAACTAAGATATTATGCTTTTTCTCAAACACTTTAAGTCCCTTTATATGATCAACATGTGTATGTGTAATTAATATTGCATCCAAATCATTAGGATCAACACCAAATTCCTCTAACTTTTCCTCCACGTATTTAGCGGTGTTTCCTATATCAATAAGTATTTTCGAATTATCAGTTTCTATATATGTAGTATTACCCTTACTACCAGAAGATAAAACACTAACTCTCATCAGAATAAACCTAGAGGATTAATACTAGTACCATATGCCCCACCAATTCTAGCCTCAAAATGCAAATGTGTACCACCATAAGGATTAGATGCTGAAGGAACAGGATAAACCTCTCCAGTATTTCCCATAGCTCCTATTCTCTGACCTCGAGCAACAGTTTGCCCCTCAGATACATAAAACTCTTTCATATGCATATAAACTGTATAATAACCACCAGCATTATGATTAATAATTACATAATTACCTTGTCTACCATTACATCCAATATATCCTGGTGTACATCCAGAACCAGTCTTATAAACCACACCATTATTAGCAGCATATACAGGCGATCCATAACCAACATATATATCAATACCCTTATGGAAAGATCCCCAACGATATTCAAAATATGAAGTAATAGTATAAGGTTTTTCAGTAGGCCAACCCCAATAAGATAAATCAGCTATATTAGGAGCATATTTTTCTCCTTTAACAATAACCTTATTAATAGCAGGCTTAATCTCTGTAGAATTAGCAATAGTACCAGAAACCAATTGTCCATTAACATATTGTGATTTTCTAGTAACTTTATACAATCCATTTTCTCCATCTTTAATAGTTTCTTGATAGCCGACATATTGACTAGAATCATATTGAATTTCCGTATCATATTCCCTTTCTTCTTCAGCAACACTATGTACATCAACAACTACAGAAATAATAGGTTTAATAAGTCCAACATGTACAACTTGATTTTCATAAAGTAAATTATTTTCACTAGAAAACTCAGGATTAGCAATCAAAAATTCCTTAACATTAAGTTTATGACTATTAGCAATAGACTCAATTGTATCATCACTATTAACTGTATAAGTTTCTTGTTCATCCAAGGTACCATATAAAAGATATTTACTAAGCTCATCTTCATCAACAAATATCTTTTCATCAGTAGGAATTAATGTTTCTTTATATGTAATAGTTTCACCCAAATCAATATTTTCAATCATACTTCCCAAATCTTTAATTTCATCCTGTGTACCAGTAACAAACTTCTCATAGTCCTCTTCATCAACAAAAGCCTTAATAGTATCAACAACCGCCTTATCAAAAGTATCCTTAGATAAAACATAAATAGTATTTACCTTATTATCTTCATCTTCTTCTGTATCATTACTAACTATAGTAATTTCATATCCCTTAACAGTAAATTTTTTATTACTAATAATTTTATTATAAACATCTTGATTAGTATTAACAGAAGAATTATAAGTAATATTCTTTTTAATTTCAACTCCATTAGGAGTATAAACAGTATCAACATCATACTTATTTTTAAGTTCTTCCTCTTTAGAATTAATATATTCCTCAAAACTATCTTTAGAAGCAATAGTACCAATAGCTTTTCCATCTAAATAAACAGAATAAACCACATTAGGACTACTATTAATATCTTTATGGAACCCAAGCAAAAATACAATAAAGCAAAGAAAAATAGTAAACATAATAAAGCCAAAACTTAAATTATTACTATTCCTCATTAATTACCACCATCCCTTTTTATAGATAAAAACGTTGAAGTCTTCTTTTTAAATAACAAATCAATAGTTTTTGTAGGACCATTCCTATGTTTTAATATAATAAGTTGTATAGGATTAGGCACTTCATCTCCAACAGGAGTTTCAACATCAGGAGCATGCAATGCTGCAACAATATCAGCATCTTGCTCTATAGAACCAGATTCTCTCAAATCACTAAGAACTGGTTTCTTATCTTCTCTTTTTTCTACACTTCTAGACAATTGAGAAAGAGCAATAACCGGAACTTCAAGCTCTAAAGCCATTGTTTTAAGTGCCCTCGATATTTCCGATACTTCCTGTTGTCTAGAACCAGAGTATCTACTAGAAGAATCAATAAGTTGTAAGTAATCGATTATTACAAGCCCAAGTCCTTCCCCTTGCGTAGCAAGTCTTCTACACTTAGCTTTAATCTCACTAGGGGTAACGCCTCCAGCATCATGAAAGAAAATATTTGTATCAGCTAAAATACTAATTGCTTCATTAAATCTTTTCCAATCATCATTTTCCAACTTACCAGTAGATAATTTCTTATTGTCAATTTGTCCCAAAGAACTAATCATTCTCATAATAAGCTGTTCCGCCGGCATTTCAAGAGAAAATATAGCAATATTTTTCTTAGTACTTTTAGCTGCTGCAAGCGCCAAATTCAAAGCAAAAGCAGTTTTACCAACAGCCGGTCTAGCAGCTATAATAATAAGCTGTGTAGGATGAAGTCCTTCAGTCAATGCATCCAATTCTCCAAATCCAGTTGTAAGACCATTTATTTTACCACCATTTTTGGCAAGCATTTCCAAATCATTTTGTGCTTTAGTAAGAACATCCTGTACCTTCCTAAATTCACTAGTTCTTCTAAATTTAGATATATTAAGTATCTCTTTCTCCGCATCATCAATTGTATCAGCAGCAGAATTATCTTGATTAGTAGCTTTATTTACAATATCCGTAGCTACCTCTATCATTTTTCTAAGAGTATATTTATCACTAACTAAATTAATATAATATTCAATATTAGCCCCAGTAGCCACCGAATTAACAATTTCATTTAAATATTCAACGCCACCAACCTCATTAATTTTATCAATACTAATTAAATAAGTAGTAAGTGAAGTAATATCAACAGGAGTATTATTCAAGTACAAACTTTTAATAGCCTCAAATATTTTAGCGTGACTATCCAAATAAAATATTTCTTTTTCTACCTCTTCACATCCCTTTTGAAGCGATTCATTAGACCAAAACATTGATCCGATCAAACACTTCTCAGCCTCAATATTCTTAGGTAATTCTTTATTCATAACTTCACCTACTTTTTAAGTTCAACTTTAATTTTAGCGGTAACATTTTTATACAATTCAACATATACATAAAATATTCCAATAGATGTAAGAGCATCAGGTATCACTATTTTCTTTTTATCAATTTTATATCCAAGTTTATCAAGTTCAGTCCATATTTGTTTACTAGAAATAGAACCAAAAACCTTACCATCCTTACCAGTCTTAACGTTAAATACTAAAGTTTCTTTTTCAATTTTAGTTCTAATTTTTTCAGCATTTCTAGTGTTTTCTTCCTCTGTTAACTTATTTTTAACCATTTCATCACCCAATCTATCACTACTAGATTTAGTATATTTAACAGCATATCCATTTTTAATTAAATAATTAACAGCATATCCGTCACTAACTTCTTTTATCTCATTTTTCTTACCTTGTTTTTTTAAATCTTTCAAGAAAATAACCTTCATAAAACATCCCACCTTCGTATTACTATTATACTATAATTTTATCACTATGTCATTAAAAAAGAAAAAAATATAGTTATAAATAACTATACTTTTATTTACAAAATGGAATAAATCCCATAAATCTAGCTCTTTTAACTTCTTGAGCAACATGTCTTTGATGTTTAGCACAAGTACCTGTAAATCTTCTAGGTAAAATCTTACCATTATCATTAATATATTTAGATATAATATTTACATCTTTATAATTAACAGGTTTTCCAGCACACATATGACATACTTTTTTTCTCTTCTTACGAAACTCTGCCATGTTTATCCTCCTTTTTTAGAATGGTAAATCATTATCACTGATTTCAATAGAATCACCAAAAGCTTCAAATGGATCCTTTTCTACAGAAACAGTTGAAGTAGTACTAGGCTGTTCCATTGGTGGTTCTGGAATATTATTAAATGAACCAGCACCATTACTTGTACCTTTAGCATCCAAAAAGCTAATATTAGTAGCAAGTATTTCAGTTACATAAACTCTCTTACCATCTTTATCATCATAATTTCTAGTTTGAATTCTGCCCTCTACAGCAATTTGATTACCCTTACGCTGATATTTAGCCAAATTCTCTGCTTGTTTATCCCAAACTACACAATTAATAAAATCAGCTTCTCTTTCACCATTAGCATTAGTAAAATTTCTATTTACTGCAATTGAGATACATTTCTCCCAGTTGGAGTAGTTCTAAGCTCAGGATCTCTAGTTAATCTTCCAATTAGAATTGCTTTATTCATTCTTACTCTCCTTATTTATCTAAGTTAATAATTAAATGTCTAACAACATTTTCATCTATTCTTGCTACTCTATCAAATTCTTTAATAGCAGCATCATCATTAGCTTCAATGTTATATAGAAAATAATAACCAGACTTAAATTTCTTAATTTCATAAGCAAATTCTTTTTGACCTAATTCCTTAGATAAAGTAATTTTAGCTTTTCCATCAGTCAATACCTTTTCAAGTGTTTTAACTGTACTCTTTACAACATCTTCAGTTACATCAGGTCTAACAATAAACATGATTTCATAATTCTTCATCTTTACACCTCCTTTTGGACTAACGGCCTTATCAATAAGGCAAGGAGCTTTCGCTCACAAGTATTATAACAACTTTATCAAAATAAGTAAAGTTTTTTCAAAAAATATTTAATATTTTCTCATAATAATATGTAAATAAAATATAAAAATCACTTACCACTATAAATCTCATACCAATCTTTAATTTTTCTACCACCACTAATAGCAACTTTTTTAACATATGATAAACCAATTTTACATTCATTTTTAACATCACCAAATATCTCTTTTGCCCTATCACATTCATAAGTATTATTAGAACACATTTTAGTAGATATATCAAAATAAGCAGTAATAAGACGCTCCTTTATATCAGTATATATCCTACTACCAGTATTACTAATACTTTCTTTATAACCTGGTGCATACTTTTCTATTTTATTATCAATCTTAATAAGAATAGCAATAACCTTAAGTTTAGCTTCATTACTAAGTTCATCAAAAGTATAACCCTTAATTTCCTTATCATAAAAAATAAAATCAACACCAGTAATAAAATAATCTTTAAACTTAGTCTTACATTTTTCAAAATTACTCTCATTAATTTCATTATTCATATTATCAAAGTATTGAATAACACTATTTTCATTAACATCATCATTATATTCTGTATTACTTTCTATATTACTCTCATTTAAATTAGAGTTTAAAACATTATTATCCTCAGTAGTAGTACCAGTAGGAATATCAGTAGAAAGATTATTAGATTCATCTATCACTTCATTTATTATTAAGTCGTTTATAGAACTTTCTTTTTTCAAACTTAAACAAAAAATAATAATAAGTAAAATAAAAATAACAACAAGTAAACATAAAATAATAATATTCTTTTTCTTTTCTTCCACAATAAACACCTATGCATATAATATCACCATTTAATAAAAAAAACAATAACTCTCTTGACAATAATAACTAAATAAAGTATTATATATAAACACAAAAACGAGGAGAAAATGTATGAAAGAATATATAACAATAGGCACAAAAAACATAGCCGAAGATATTTTTAGAAAAATATTAAGGCCATTAGATATAAATTTTTATAAACCAAATGGTGGATTATGGTCAAGCGAATTTATAAGTAGAATATATTGCATAAGCGAATGGCATGATTATCTACTATATGAAGATCAAGAAACAGCATCTTATAAAAATATTAACGCCGGTGCTATATTCACACTAAAAAACAATGCCAAAATATTAAATATTGATAGTGAAGAAAAGATAATAGAATTATCTCAAAAATATCCATCATGGCACTATATATTAACCCATTACGATAATCCAGAATTAAATATAATAGATTTTGAAACCCTATCAAAAGATTATGATGGTGTTGAAGTTTCAATAAACAAATTAGGTTATAACAAACCAGGTCTTACTTTCAATTCATGGAGTGTAAATACACTACTATTATTTAATTTAAATTGCATTGAAAAATATCAAAGTGTTGATATCGAAGTATCATTATTTAATTATGATAAAAGACCATACATAAGTAAAATAAGTAATCCAAAGCAAGTATTAAATCATAGTGAATATTATGAAGAAGTATATAACTACATAACTATAATATTCAATAAAATACTTAAAGCTACTAATTATCAAAAAACAAATTATCAAGAATATTTCAACTACTTAATAAACTGCACTGAAAAATGTATTGATTTGGCCCTAAATATGCAAAAACCAAATATCAATATAATTAACACAAGACTAAAAGATAACGATATCCAAATAAGTAATGAAACATTAATAAGAAATATAGCCTACAATTATTTATCAGAATATTTAGCAAAAAATAAAGAAGAAGAAAAAAAATTTATCAAAACATTAAAAAAATAAAACCATATTGCTAAAAAAATAAACAAATGCTATAATTAAAAGCGGAGGAAATAATGAAAGAAATAATATTAGATACATTACTAGATTCATTAAAAATAATTCCGTTTTTATTTATAGCATTTTTAATAATAGAATTAATAGAACATAAACTAACAAATAAAAACAAAGAAATAATTACCAAATCAAAAAAAATAGGACCAATCATAGGTTCATTATTAGGAGTAATCCCACAATGTGGTTTTTCAGTAATGGCCACTAATTTATATATAACAAGAATAATAACACTAGGAACACTAATATCAATATATTTATCAACTAGTGATGAAATGTTAATAATAATGTTATCAAAAAAAGTAGAAATAACATTGATACTAAAAATACTTCTAATAAAAATATTCTTTGGTATAATATACGGAGTAATAATAGATAAAATATTAAATAATAAGAAAGAAAAAGAAAACTACCAAATATGTGATGAAGAGCATTGTGAATGCAGTCATGGAATAATATTATCATCACTAAAGCATACCATACATATAACCATATTTATCTTTATTGTAACTCTAATATTAAATATCATAATAACCTATATAGGAGAAGACTATCTAACAAAAATATTTTTAACAAATACAATATTCGGTCCATTTATAACAAGTCTAATAGGACTAATACCAAATTGTTCCGCTAGTGTAATACTAACAGAATTATATCTAAATAGTTCTATATCATTAGGTTCATTAATAGGAGGACTATTAACATCATCCGGAGCAGCTATACTAGTATTAATTAAAAACAATAAAAATATTAAAGAAAATATATCCATAATACTACTATTATATTTTCTAGGAGTAATATCCGGAATGCTTATAGAACTAATAAACATAATAAAGTAACATTAAATTGTTACTTTTATTTATACAATAAAAGTAGTATCATCTATAAACCTATAATCAGTTTTATACTTAATATATCTAACTAATCTAAATAGACTATCATCTTTACATTTAGCCTCAATCATAATATCAACATCCCTATCATATTTCTTAAGTATTTTAATAAAATCAATAAAATCATCACCATTAATATAATCATTATGACTTCTAAAATCCTTCTTGTTTTTAGAAGAAGAAAAATGCATCTTAACTTTCCTATTATTAAAACTATTAAAAATATCTTCAAAAGAAAAATCACTTTTATTACACAAATGATGATGATAATCCAAAATAACAGGTACGCCAGTATTTTTAGATATCTCTAAAACATCACTAACACTAAACACCTTATCATCATTTTCAATAGCAATACATTTCTTTAAATACTTAGGCAATTTATTAAAATTATTAATAAACCTTCTAATAGAATTATCCTTACCAAAAGAATTACTACCAACATGCAAAACCAATATTTTATTCTTAATACCCAAAGCTTCAAGTAAACTATAATGATATTTCAAAATATCAATAGAAGCACTAACAACATCGCTTTTAACACTATTTAAAACACAAAATTGATCAGGATGAAAATCCACTCTCATATCATAATCACTAATCATCTTGCCTATCTTATCATAATAACTTTTATATTTATTAATATAATCAAACTTAACATCACTTTTAGTAGCTAAAGGAATAATTTTAGAAGACATTCTATAAAAATGAATATTATTCTTAATATTATAATAAATAATCTCCTCCAAAGATTTTAAATTAGAAACAATAACCCTATCTAACTTTTCCATATCACCATATTTCAAATATTCACCATAAGTATAAGGACTAGAACTAGTAGAATCAAGACAGTTAGTAATACAAGCATATCCAAGCCTAATCTTCATATAATCACCAGTATTAATATTAACCAAATAAAAATAATTAAACAAATAACAACATTTATGTTATAATAATAACATCAGAAAGGAAGTAAAAAAATGTCTAGAGAAAGAGTAAAAGAATATTTAAAAAAATATAACATGGATAATAGAATAATAACAGTAGAAGGAATAAGTGCCACAGTAAAAGAAGCTGCTGAAGCACTAGGTACAAAAGAAGAAAGAATAGCAAAAACATTATCCTTCAAATTAAAAGATAAATATATCGTAGTAGTAACATCAGGAGATGCAAAAATAGATAATGCCAAATATAGACATACATTCGGTGAAAAAGCTCATATGGTAAGTTCTGATGAAGTAGAAGAAAAAATAGGGCATCCTATAGGAGGAGTATGCCCATTTGCATTAAACGAAGGAGTAGAAGTATACCTAGATGAATCATTAAAACAATTCGAAACAGTATTTCCAGCTTGTGGTGCTACTAATAATGCTATTGAGATATCAATAGAAGAATTAGAAAAAGTAACGAACTACAAATCATGGGTAGATGTATCAAAACCAAAAGAAAATTAAAAATACCAAGTATAATTATGATATAACCCCCGTTTCTTGGACATAAGAAACGAGGCTTTTATATGTCAAAATTAATTTATGAAAATAAAATAAATATTATTCACCATCTCAAAAGGGACAAATAATTAATCGCGTATTATTAAATAATGAATCAATAACTTCAGTATCTATTGATGAATGTTTAAATTCTGAATAACCATTTAAAATCTTAACTTTATTTATATTCAAAAACTTACTTTCAAAGCTAATAAATTAAATAAATTTAACCGATATAAAAATAAATATAATATTTTTAAAAGAAACTTTTCTCATAATATATTAAAAAAATCAAAAATATGGTAAAATTAAATTACTATAGGAGGTGAAATTATGTGGATTTACATTATCATTACAATTATCGTTTTAATTGTTATTTATGCTTTAGCTATATATAATAGTTTTGTGCAATTAAATAATAAAGTAAAAGAGGCTTTTTCTACTATGGATGTTTATCTAAAGAAAAGATGGGATTTAATTCCAAATATTGTTGAAACTGTTAAAGGTTATGCTAAGCACGAAAAAGCTACTTTAAAAGAAGTTGTAAAATTGAGAAATAGTGCTTATGAAAAAATGTCTGACGAAGAGAAAATTAAGACAAATGAACAATTATCTAGTGGTATTAATAAAATTATGGCCTTAGCAGAAGCATATCCAGAATTAAAAGCAAATGAAAATTTTAAAGATTTAAGCAATCAATTAACAAAAATTGAAGATGATATTGCTAATTCAAGAAAATATTACAACGGTGTTGTTAGAATTTATAATAATAAAGTTGAAATGTTTCCAAGTAATATTTTTGCAAGATTGTTTGGTTACAAATCAAAAGCAATGTTTGAAGCAAGTGCAAATGAAAGAGAAAATGTAAAAGTTGAATTATAGTTTATGGAGGTTACGATGAAAAGAATTATTAAGAAATTTGTCTTATTTGTTGTAATTTCACTATCTCTAGTATTTTTTTATCCTTCAAATACTTATGCACTAACTGAACAAACATCTTATGTAAGTATTTATAATACACAAAATTTAGAAGTCGGAAGTTTATCTTTCTCAAACATTTCCTTTAGGGATTATTCTTCTACTTCTACTCAAGCATTTGGATTAACGGGTGTAGTTGCTAATAGTTCTAAAGATACTATTAGTTATACTTCGACAGCTTATTATTATGATTCAAACTATAATTTAATAGCGCAAGGGTATAATTCAGGTACTGCAATTTCAAGAACTAGTAATTTTAATCAAATGTCTAATTTAAGTATTTTAGGGGAGCATAGTATTAGTGAAATATATTATTATCGTTTATCAATTAATACAACTGACACTATTAATTCATCAAGTCTAACACCTAGTAAAAATTATCAATATAGGTCTTACGATTATGTTATCGATAAGTATGATATTAATATTATTGTTAATGAAAATAATACTTTTGATATAACTGAAACAATTACAGCATATTTCAATGTTTCAAAACATGGAATATTGAGAACTATTCCATTAAAAAATACAATTACAAGATTAGATGGTACAACATCAACTAACCGTACTCAAGTGACAAATGTTAGTGTTGATAACGAATATACGACATCTAGAGAAAATGGTAATTATAAATTACAAATTGGGTCTGCTAATCGCACGTTAACTGGTGAGCAAAAATATGTCATTAAATATACATATAATTTAGGAAAAGATCCTGCGAAAAATTATGATGAATTATATTATAATATAATTGGAAATGAGTGGGATACAGTCATTGGTAATATAACTTTTTCAATTACCATGCCTAAAGGCTTTGATTCCAGTAAATTAGGTTTTTCATCAGGAAATATAGGCTCAACAGATAATAGTAAAGTTAATTATAATGTTAGTAGAAACAAAATAACTGGAAGTTATAATGACATTCTTGGAATTGGTGAGGCATTAACCATTAGGTGTGAATTACCTGAAGGGTATTTTGTAGGGGCTAAACTTGATATAAATATAACAGATTACATTATGTTTATAATTCCTATAGTATTTCTAGTTATCTCTATATTATTATGGTTTAAATATGGTCGTGATGAACAAGTTATTGAAACAATTGAGTTCTATCCACCTGAAGGTCTAAATAGTTTAGATGTTGGTTTTTTGTATAAAGGAAAGGCTGAAAATAAAGATATAACATCATTGTTAATATATTTGGCAAATAAGGGATACTTAGAAATTATTAATAAAAAAATTGACTTAAGTACTAAAAGAATTAATTTAAATGACTCTTTAAAAAATAATGCTAATCAAAAGATAGTTGAATTGCAAAATAAAATTGACAGTGAAAAAAGAATAAATCCAAATTCACAAAAAATTAAGTATTATGAAAATATGTTAGACATTTATAAAAATATTGACAAACCAATTGATTATAAACAATATGGTCTTAAATCTAAAATTAACAAATTTAAAAATGAGAATAAATTTTTGATTAAAAAACTAAAAAATTATGATGGAACAAATATTAATGAACAATGGTTTATGGAAGGTTTATTTGAATATGACAGAACAGAAGTTACTGACAAAATGCTATATAATAATTTTTACATAACAAACGACAGAATATTAAATAATATTAATAATAAACAAAACAAAGATAAAATATTTGAAAAATCTCCTTTAAGGATAAAGTTTTTAATTATTTTAATGATTGCTGCCACATATTGTCTGATTACTATACCGCCAATATTTAATTATGGACAGCCCGAAACATTAATCTTTGCAATATTTTCTTCAGGTATTAGCTTTTCATTTCTATTTAGTATGTTATTTAAAAAAAGACATATAGCAGAAAAGATATTTGGCCTTATATTTGGATTAGGGCTTGGTGGAATGTCGTGGGTAGTTATAATATTACCGACATTAACGCAAGACTTTTTATATTTAATAGGATATATTATCGGTATAGTATGTGTTGCAATTATGATTGTATGTCTAATTTATCTCCCAAAAAGAACAAAATATGGTAATGAAATGTTTGGCAAATTAAAAGGATTTAAAAATTTTTTAGAAACAGCCGAAAAAGAAAAATTAGAGTCAATGGTTTTAGAAAATCCAAATTATTTTTATGATATCTTACCATTTACTTATGTTTTAGGTATATCTGATAAATGGATTAAAAAATTTGAATCAATATCTTTGCAAGCACCATCTTGGTATAATAGTCCAAATACTTTTGATATTTCAAATTTTGAAACATTTGTTAATTCAACAATGTCATTGGCTCAAAGTGCAATGTCATCAACCCCATATAGTAATTCAAGTGGAGGTTCATCAGGAGAATCATCTGGAGGTTCATCAGGTGGTGGATCATCAGGAGGTGGCTCTGGCGGCGGCGGTGGTGGCTCTTGGTAAAATTGCAACTAACAAATATCATATAATACAAACAATTATATTTTGCATAGGACAATTGTTTTCCCAATATCTTTACTTTTTGTTTTAATTTTTAACATAAATACCTTCTCTTAATCTATAGCTGATTAACAAATCTTCTATATTATATCAAAAGGAGGTATTTAA
>ERZ791731.723-NODE-723-length-15701-cov-1.90279_pt1 | contig 15701 bp, 9 predicted proteins | sample MGYA00509954_ERZ791731 | MGnify/ENA primary metagenome ERZ791731 (study PRJEB30046, sample SAMN00715134) | human gut metagenome | study: EMG produced TPA metagenomics assembly of the A metagenome-wide association study of gut microbiota in type 2...
TCTTTCTCTTTTAACGGCTGCAAATATAGAACTAATATTTATACTTTTTGCAAAGTCCGTATAGCAAAAAAGCTTTTTTTAACTCCATATCTTTTAGATTCATTTTTTAGTCAGCATGGTTTCACAAATATCATTTAGAATGGGGGAATTTCTCCATCTTCATTTGTTAAAAGATGCAATAAAAAGAATGATTTACGCTCTTTTTGGCGAATAACACAAAGAAAATACATTTTTTTGCAGATTAAGAAAGAATACATGATTATGAAACGCACACTTTGGTTTATATTTTTCCTTCTAAACTCCTTGTTTTACCTCTATGCAGATAGTGAGAATGATTCTTTGTTGAAGGTGTTAGACAAAGTGATTTCTGAACGTTTGATATATACCCAGAAAAAAGAAGCTACCATAAAAGAATTAAAGAAAAAGAAAGTTGGCCTTAATTCGTTGGAGGATATATACAATTTAAATAAAGAGATTATCCATCAATATGAGACTTTTGTCTGTGACTCGGCAGAACAATATATTCATGAGAATATTGATATAGCAAAAACGATTGGTAATAAAGAATATCTTTTGGAAGAGCAGCTCCGGTTGGCTTTTGTCTATTCTTTATCCGGTTTGTTTATTCAAGCAAATGATATTTTTAAGTCGATAAAATGTGCGGATTTACCCGATCATTTGAAAGCTTTGTATTGCTGGAATCGTATACGTTATTATGAAAATCTCATTAAATACACGGACGATGTACGGTTTTCAAACGAGTATATATCGGAAAAAGAGGCTTATCGGGATACTGTGATGAGCATCTTATTTGACCAGTCGGATGAATATAGAAAAGAAAAAGCTGTGAAGCTTCAAGATAAGGGAAGTACCAAAGAGGCTCTTCTGATTTTAACAGAGATATATGATAAACAATTGCCGGCATCTCATGGCTATGCTATGATGGCTATGGGACTTGCCAGAGCTTATCGGTTGATTGGGAATTATGCATTGGAAGAAAAGTTTCTAATGCTGGCTGCTATGACAGATACAAAACTGGCTGTCAAAGAGAATGAGGCATTATTGACATTGGCAGTTAATTTGTATCATAAAGGAGATATAGACAGGGCTTATAATTATATTAAAGTAGCGTTGGATGATGCCATCTTTTATAATTCCCGTTTTAAGAATACGGTAATTGCCCGCATCCATCCGATTATTGAAAATACATACTTGATCCGGTTGGAAAAACAAAAGCAGAACCTCCGTTTCTATATATTTCTGACTAGCTTGTTTGTGGTAGCTCTTGCTATCACCCTGTATTTTACATGTAAACAAACAAAAATTGTATCCCGAGCTAAACGGCATCTTAAAGCTATGAATGAGGAACTGGTCGGGCTGAATAAGAATCTCGACGAAGCTAATCTGATTAAGGAAAAATATGTGGGGTATTTTATGAATCAATGTGCCGTTTATATTAATAAACTCGATGAGTACAGGAAGAATGTGAACAGGAAAATCAAGACCGGACAGATTGATGATTTATATAAGTCATCCTCCCGACCTTTTGAAAAGGAACTTGAAGAACTTTATCATAACTTTGATAAAGCGTTCCTTAAATTGTATCCTAACTTTGTGGAAAAGTTCAATTCTTTGTTGAAACCGGAGGAGCGTTATAAACTGGAAAAGGACCAACTGAATACAGAATTACGCATATTTGCATTGATACGGTTAGGAATTACCGATGTTGGACAGATCGCTGTATTTTTGCATTATTCTGTGCAGACAATCTATAATTATAAGAGTAAAGTGAAGAGAATGTCCACTCTTGATAGTAATATCTTTGAGGAGGAGGTAAAAAAGCTTGGTTCTTTGTCTCAAAAATGATTCTATCCGGTTTACCAAAACTAAAAAATGGTCTTATTGTAAACTATTGATTATTAAGTGTATATATAATAATTGATCTATAAAACGTTTACTTTCCCGCCTACTTCCACTAAGAAGTAGGCTTTTTTCATCTCTATATTTGCATCACAAGATTTTTGATAACTGAATACTAATCTAAAGAAACACACAACTATGAGTTTTTCAGAATTGTATCTTATTTATTATCCCAAGCTAGTTCGGTTTGCAAAAGAATTTGTGATGTCGGAAGAGGATGCTGAGAACATAACACAAGATGTGTTTACAGACTTATGGGAAAAGAGAGAGTCAATGAATCATATTGAGAATATGAATGCTTATCTTTTCAGACTTGTGAGAAACAAATGTTTGGATTATTTAAAGCATAAAGTATTCGAGCAAAAGTATGTCGAGAATGTGAAGGCTTCTTTTGAGATTGAGTTGAATCTGAAATTGCAATCTTTGGATCGTTTTGATGTATATGATATATCAGAAAGAAATCAGATGGAGAAACTGATACGGGATGCTATCAATAGTTTGCCTAAAAGATGTCGTGACATATTTTTGTTAAGTCGCATGGAAGGATTGAAGTATAGGGAAATATCCGAACGTTTGGGCATTTCGGTAAATACAGTGGAATGCCAGATGGGAATAGCACTAAAAAAGTTGAGAGCAAAACTCAATGTAACATTGGCTGCATAACTTTTTAATGATTTTATCGGTATTTTTTAGGGGTATTTATTGAGATAATCGTTCTTTGATAAAAAAGGACTGTGTATATGGAGAATTGTCTGAATAAATATTTTGCGGATGAATTTACTTCTGATGAAAAAACAGAGTTTCTCATAGAAGTGGAAAACAACGAAAGGCTGAAAGAAGAATTTATAGAAAATCAGACTTTGCTGGCACTCGTTGATTGGATATCTCCGGAATATGAAAATAATAAAGAAGTTGTCCAACATAAATTATATGAATTTATGTGTAGAATGGAGCAACACAAAGATAAATAGGTTTAGGATACCATGAATAAAATTTATATCATATTACTGACTGTTTTCTTTTATGCAAATGTTTATTCTCAACAAGCTTATTTTGTTGATGGGTATCATGGCGGGATATATGGCCATTATCCGGTAAAGTGGAAAACTCAATTTATTGTGGATCAGCTGGCTATGCATCCGGACTGGCGGATTTGTATGGAGATAGAGCCTGAAACATGGGATACAGTCAGAGTACAGACTCCGGAGGCTTATTTGCGTTTTAAAGAGATGGCTACTAGTAATCAGGTAGAGTTTACGAACCCTACTTATGCACAGCCTTATTGCTATAATATCTCGGGAGAGAGTATAATAAGACAGTTTCAATATGGTATTGCTAAAATAAACAAACATTTTCCGGAGGTAGATTTTGTAACCTATTCGGTAGAAGAACCTTGCTTCACAAGTTGCTTGCCACAAATCCTTAAACAGTTCGGCTTTAAATATGCTGTATTGAAATGTCCCAACACCTGTTGGGGAGGGTATACTGCTGCTTATGGCGGAGAATTGGTTAATTGGGTGGGACCGGACGGGACTGCAATCTTGACAGATATGCTTGTGAAAAACTAGAGCCGGGATCAACTTGGCAGACAACTGCTTGGGGAAATTCGGATGCTTATTTAAAAGATTGCCGTAACGCAGGTATCAAACACCCCGTTGGTATGTGTTTTCAGGATGCGGGATGGAAAAACGGCCCATGGCTGGGAAGTGGAAAGAACACAAAAAATAACTCTATATATATGACATGGAGAGATTACATTGAAAATGTCTCCATCGGAAAAACGGATGATAACTGGTATTTTTCACAGGAAGATATACATGTGAATCTTATGTGGGGAAGTCAGGTTTTGCAAAAAATAGCGCAAGAAGTACGTGTTTCAGAAAATAGAATTGTCATGGCAGAGAAAATGTCTGTAATGGCTTATCTGGAAAATAAATATATTTGTCGACAGGCAGATATGGATGAGGCTTGGCGTACACTGATGTTGGCACAACATCATGATTCGTGGATTGTGCCTTATAATGGACTGCATAGAAAAGGAACATGGGCTGATCAGATTAAGCGATGGACAGATAGTACCAATCATCTTGCAGATGGAATTATTGAGGCATCTATGCGGAGCTTTAATGAAAAGTTTATTCCGCAAAATAATGCTCAACAGCAATATATACGTGTTTTTAATACATTAGGAATGAGAAGAAAGGAAGTCGTAAGTGTTCTTCTGCCTACGGAATCTGAAAATGCGGATTTAAGTGTTTATGACTGGAAAGGTAAAGATATAGGTTGTTTGGTAGAAAATGAAGGTAAAGAGATTAGATTATTTTTTGAGGCAGAGATTCCTCCCTTTGGTTATTCCACGTATTGTATAAAAAAGAAAGAAGTTTCGGAGAGTAGATTCGTTTTGGAAGGTAATAAAGTGAATAAACAGGAATATGTGGTTGAAAATGATATGTATAAAATTGTTTTTGACTTATCAAAGGGAGGAACCATAAAAAGCCTGATAGCTAAAAAAGAAGGGAATAAGGATTTTGCAGGTAAAACGGAGAAATATGCTTTAGGGGAGCTACGAGGCTTTTTTTATGAAGAAGGTAAATTTCGTTCTTCTATAGAGACTCCGGCCAAGCTGACAGTAATAAGGGATAATGTGTATGAGCAAAAAATTAAGATAGAGGGTGAGATTGCTTCCCATCCGTTTACACAGGTAATCACTCTCACTAAAGGAACGAGACGAATCGATTTTGATTTGACGGTTGACTGGAAAAAGAATGTAGGTATTGGTGAATATAAAGAGGAACGTTGGCGTGATAATCGTCGGGCTTATTGTGACGATCGGTTTAAACTAAGTGTATTATTTCCGACTGATTTACATTCTCCCCATGTTTATAAAAATGCACCGTTTGATGTATGCGAAAGCAAACTGACTGATACTTTCTTTGGTTCTTGGGATCAAATCAAACATAATATTATACTTCATTGGGTTGACTTGGCTGAACAGGAAGGCGACTATGCTCTGGCTTTATTATCAGACCATACTACTTCTTATTCTTATGGAGAGGACTATCCGCTAGGACTGACTGCTCAATATTCGGGTGGAGGACTTTGGGGACCTGATTATAAAATAACACACCCTTTGAGGATGAAGTATGCAATTATACCTCATCGCGGCAAATGGGACAAAGCATCAATCGCAGATGATAGCGATTGTTGGAATGAACCATTGCTGTATTCTTGCTATCCAGTGGCAAAACCGGAATCGAAATCATTTATTGATTTACAGAATACTGGTTATCAAGTGAGTGCTCTTCAAATGAAAGATGGAAAGGTACTATTGCGCCTGTTCAATTCTGAAGGGGACGAAAAATTACAAAAGGTTACCATTGACATGCCATTATCCGGAGTGGAGGAAGTTGATTTGAATGGACAATGTATCGAAAGAAAGAAGATAAAAACACGTGCAGGTAAATCGGAAATGATGATTTCAATGCCTCGGTTTGGTATTAAGACTTTCGTTCTTAGTTTGACTTAAAATAATTAGATTATTGTTATGTATAAAGCGACTGCTAATCTTTTAATTGTTTGCTTTTTGTGTTGGATGACGGGTTGCTCATCAACCAATACCGTATCGGAAGATTTGGTTCCGACCGATTATGTAAACCCGTTTATTGGTGCCAGTACTAGTGTAGGGGCTGCCGGTGTTTATCACGGATTAGGTAAAACTTTTCCCGGAGCTACGACTCCGTATGGTATGGTACAGGTTAGTCCTAATACAATAACAGGAGGTGATAACGGTTCCGGATACAGTGATGAACATAAGACAATCGAAGGATTTGCCTTTACCCAGATGAGTGGTGTGGGATGGTTTGGTGATTTGGGCAATTTTCTTGTGATGCCTACAACTGGTGAATTATATAAAGTGGCAGGGAAAGAGAATCATGATAGTATAAAAGGATATCGTTCGGCTTATAACAAAGCCACTGAAACGGCTAAGGCCGGATATTATTCGGTAGAATTGACTGATTATCATATCAAAGTAGAAAGTAGCGCGACACCACACTGTGGAATTTTACATTTTACTTATCCTTCTAGTGACCAATCGCGTATTCAGATTGATTTAGCTCGTAGAGTAGGGGGAACATCTACTTCTCAGTATATTAAAGTTGTAGATGATTACACTATTCAAGGATGGATGAAGTGTACACCTGATGGTGGTGGATGGGGTAATGGTGAAGGAAAAGCCGATTATACCGTTTATTATTATGCACAATTTAGTAAACCTTTGACTAATTATGGCTTTTGGAGTGCAGATATTCCCGAACATTGGGTTCGGAAACGTGATGAAGTAGTGAGTATTCCTTATTTGACTCGTGTATCACAAGCTCCGGTTATAAAAGATAAGAAAGAACTGACGGGTAAACACCTGGGCTTTTTTACTGAATTTCCAACGAAGGAGGGAGAGACTGTAGAGATGAAAGTTGGTATCTCTTTTGTTGATATGGAGGGTGCTGCAAATAACTTTGAACAAGAAATAGCCTCTAAAAATTTTGGACAAGTAAAGCAGGAAGCTACTGAATTGTGGAACAAAGAACTTAATCGTGTCCGGATATCCGGTGGTACGGATGATGAAAAAACGATATTCTATACTGCCATGTATCATACGATGATTGATCCTCGTATCTATACAGATGTAGACGGACGTTATGTAGGTGGTGATTATAAAATACATACGGCTGACAGCACTTTTACAAAACGTACTATATTCAGTGGATGGGATGTATTTCGTAGTCAGTTTCCTTTGCAGAATATAATTAATCCGCGTTTAGTAAGTGATGAACTGAACTCATTGATTACTATGGCAGATCAGAGTGGGCGCGAATACTATGAACGTTGGGAATTGCTGAATTCCTATTCCGGCTGTATGTTGGGAAATCCTGCTTTGTCTGTTTTGGCAGATGCTTATATTAAAGGGATTCGTACGTATGATGCAGAGAAAGCATATCGTTATGCCATTAACACATCCCGTCGTTTTGGTAATGATTCATTGGGGTATGCTCCGGAACCATTGAGCATTTCAACCACTTTGGAGTATGCTTATACTGATTGGTGTATATCTCAATTAGCGAAAGCTATGGGGAAAGAAGACGATGCCAAATGTTTCTATGAAAAGGGACAGGCATATCATTCTATTTTTGATAAAGAAAAGGGATGGTTCCGTCCTCGCAAAGCAGATGGAACATGGGTAGAATGGCCGGAGAATGCACGTCTTAAAGAATGGTATGGGTGTATAGAAGCAAACTCTTATCAGCAAGGTTGGTTTGTACCTCACGATGTTCCGGGAATGGTGAATTTGATGGGTGGTAAGGAGAAAGTTATTGCGGATTTAACAGATTTCTTTAATAAAACTCCTTCTAATATGCTGTGGAATGAATATTATAATCATGCGAATGAACCTGTGCACTTCGTTCCTTTTTTGTTCAATCAGCTTGAAGTTCCCTGGTATACTCAAAAATGGACACGCTATACATGTGAAAAGGCTTATGCAAACAAAGTTGAAGGGATTGTTGGCAATGAAGATGTAGGTCAGATGTCGGCGTGGTATGTGTTGGCTGCTTCCGGTATTCATCCTTCCTGTCCGGGAAATACACGTATGGAGATTACAAGTCCGGTTTTTGATAAAGTAGAGTTCAATCTTGATCCCAGCTATTATACTGGTAAGAAATTCACGGTAATAGCTCATAATAACAGCATAAATAACGTTTATATACAAAAGGCCTTGTTGAACGGTCAGGAATACAATAAATGTTATCTTGATTTTGCGGACATTGCAGCCGGAGGTACATTAGAGCTGTTTATGGGTGATAAACCTAATGTTGAGTGGGGACTTTGATTGAATAACATACTCTAAAACAAATTGTTACTTTAAAATCTTGATAGTATGATGAATAAACTTGGGCTTATCATTGTATCGGTTATATTAGCTCTAATCCAGACAGGGTGTGCAGAGCAGAGTACATGGATGTCTTTGAACAGCTCTAATCCTCGGATTATCTGGGAAGTGAAACCCCAGGCAGATTTAGAGAACATAACCGGAGAGCAGATTTCTACTCCGGAATTTAAAATGTCCGATTACGTTAAAGGTGTGGTTCCTGGAACTGTTTTTACTGCTTATGTTGAAGCAGGAATCGTTCCAGATCCTAATTATGCCGATAATATTTATAAAGTAGACGAAACGTTTTATAACCGTCCTTTCTGGTATCGTACGGAATTCGAACTCCCGTCTTCTTATTCGGAAGGGAAGCGGGTATGGCTTCATTTCGACAATACGAACCGCTTTGCCGATTTCTATTTTAATGGCGAGAAGATATCAGGAACAAAAACATCTACTAAAGATGTAAGCGGTCACATGTTACGTTCGAAGTTTGATGTGACCAATCTGATAAAGAAATCCGGTAAGAATGTGATAGCTGTTCTGATAACCGATGCCGATCAGAAAAAGACGCGTAAGGCTAAAGACCCGTATGGAGTTGCGTGTAGCCCCAGTTATCTGGCTGGTGCCGGTTGGGACTGGATGCCATACGTTCCGGGACGTCTGGCTGGTATCACAGGCAATGCCTATCTTGTGGTAACGGGAGATGTAGTGATGGAAGATCCTTGGGTACGTTCAGAGTTACCGACCTTGCAGAAAGCAGAGCTTTCTGTCTCAACAGATATTAGAAATGCTTCTTCTTCCCCTAAAGAAGTCGTTGTATCCGGAGTGATTCAGCCGGGGAATATTTCTTTCTCTAAAGACATTCGGGTAGAAGGAGGAACAACAGCCAGACTATCTATTAACAAAGATGACATAGCGCAATTGGTCGTTGACCATCCGAAACTTTGGTGGCCGAATGGTTATGGTGATCCCAATCTCTATACTTGTAAGCTGACTTGTTCTGTAGATGGAAAAGTGTCGGATGTAAAAGAAATGACATTCGGTATCAAGAAGTATGAGTATAAAATGGTCGATAATGTAGTGGGATATCCTGTTCTTACATTCTTTATCAACGGACAGAAGATCTATCTGAAAGGTGGAAACTGGGGAATGAGCGAATATCTGCTTCGCTGTCAGGGCAAAGAGTATGAAACGAAAATCAGACTTCATAAGGAAATGAATTACAATATGATCCGTCTATGGACCGGTTGTGTTACTGATGATGAGTTTTATGATTATTGTGATAAATATGGGATTATGGTATGGAATGATTTCTGGTTATATGTAGCATACAATGACGTGGCGCAACCGGAAGCATTTAAAGCGAATGCCCTTGATAAAGTCAGACGTCTTAGAAACCATCCTTCTATTGCTATTTGGTGTGGAGCAAATGAAACGCATCCGGCACCTGATTTGGATAATTACCTGCGTGAAATGATTGCGAAGGAGGACAATAATGACCGTATGTATAAGTCTTGCTCCAATCAGGATGGATTGTCCGGAAGTGGTTGGTGGGGAAATCAACCTCCAAGACACCATTTTGAAACTTCAGGCAGTAATCTGGCATTTAATACACCGGCTTATCCATACGGTATTGATCACGGTTACGGTATGCGTACAGAAATAGGAACGGCCACTTTCCCCACATTTGAAAGCATCAAAGAGTTTATCCCGGAAAAAGACTGGTGGCCTCTGCCTACTGATGAGCAGTTGAAGAATGATGATGACAATGTATGGAACAAACATTTCTTCGGTAAGGAAGCGTCTAATGCCAACCCGGTTAATTATAAGAATTCAGTGAACACACAGTACGGAGAATCATCCGGATTGGAAGAATTCTGCGAGAAAGCGCAAATGCTGAATATCGAAGTGATGAAAGGTATATATGAGGCTTGGAACGATAAGATGTGGAATGATGCAGCCGGACTTCTGATCTGGATGAGCCATCCGGCTTATCCCTCGTTTGTATGGCAGACTTATGACTATTATTACGATCCTACAGGTGCTTATTGGGGAGCAAAAAAGGCTTGTGAACCTTTACATATCCAATGGAATGCTTCCAATAACAATATAAAAGTAATAAATACTACAGCAAAGGACTTGAAAGGTGCAATAGCTAAAGCTGCAATTTACAACTTGAATGGAAAAGAAGTGCCTGCATACGGACAGGCAAAACAGGTCGATGTGGCAGCCAGCAACATTGCAGAAGCATTTTCTTTGAACTTTAACCCTTTCAATCTGGCTTATGGAAAGAAGGCTGTAGCTTCTTCTTCAACAGGTGCCTCTAAAAGTGCTTCAATGGTTACTGACGGAGGAGCGGGAAGTCGTTGGGAAAGTGCATACAGTGATCCTCAATGGATATACATTGATCTTGGTAAAGAAGAAAAGATAGAAAAGGCTATTTTGAAATGGGAGGCAGCTTGTGCTAAGAAATACGAACTGCAAGTATCGAATGATGCGCAAGAATGGAAAACCGTTTATGCCAACAAAGATGGAAGAGGTGGTACTGAACAGATTGAATTGGAACCAGTTACAGCACGTTATGTGAAACTGGCAGGCATCAGCCGTGCCACACAGTTTGGATATTCATTGTTCGAATTCGAAATCTACGGTGAGAAGCCAAAAGAGATAGAAGAACTGACTCCGCTTCATTTTATCAAGTTGGAACTGACAGATGTCAAAGGTAATCTAATCTCTGAAAACTTCTATTGGCGGAATGGCGTGAATGATCTTGATTATACATTGCTGAATACACTTCCAGAGGCCGATTTGTCTTGCCGATTGGTGGATAAATCGATGTCTGACGGAAAGATGAAGATCGCTGTAAAGAACAATTCCGGGACTGTGGCTTTTGCTAATCGGGTGAGGCTTGTTAATAAGGCTACGCAGAAAAGAATACTTCCAATTATTATGTCCGATAATTATGTGACGTTGATGCCGGGCGAAGAAAAGGTTATCACTATGGAGGCAACTCCCGAACTGTTGAAAGGAGGCGTAAGTGTATTGGTGAAACAGTATGGGAAAGCAGAGAAGAATAAGCTGGATATAGCAGATTGATTGTTGTACGGTTATCTTTATGGTTTGATTAAAAGAATAAAGAAAATGGCTAATAGACTAAAAATGAGGATACTCTTGTTGTTATCTTTAGTTTATATAAATTGCGATTACTTACAGGCACAAACAACAATACCTCGGTTTGAAGAAGGGGAACGTGTGGTATTTGTAGGAAACAGCATTACTCACGGCGGACATTATCATTCATTTATCTGGTTGTATTACATGACTCGTTTCCCGGATAAACCGATTACTATCATGAATGCCGGAATTGGTGGAGAGAGTGCGTGGGATATGAAGGATCGCTTGGACTATGATGTTTTCAACAGGAAACCAACTTATGTGACTCTAACTTTCGGTATGAATGATACCGGTTATGATATTTACATGAAAGACGATGCAAAAGAACTGTCGGAACAACGGATTGCAAAGTCATTGGAAAGCTATCGGGAAATAGAAGAACGCTTACTGGCTAAAAATAAAATAAAGAAAGTTTTGATTGGCGGTTCTCCTTATGATGAGACTTCCCGGTTTAATAATTTTATATTGCATAATAAGAACAACGCCATTTTAAAAATCATAGATGCCCAACGTACATCGGCTAAAAAGAATGGCTGGGGTTTTGTTGATTTTAACCAACCGATGCGTGAGATAAGCAGAAAAGAGCAGGAGGCAGATTCTACATTTACATTCTGCAGGATAGATAGAATTCATCCGGATAATGACGGACAGATGGTCATGGCCTATTTGTTTCTGAAAGCACAGGGACTGGCTGGGGATGAAGTGTCATCAGTATCTATTGATGCATATCATTCATCTGTAATAACCCATAAGAACTGTAAGATTTCAAAACTAAAAAAGAGCGGAGCTGATCTGACTTTTGATTATCTGGCGTATGCTCTTCCTTATCCGCTGGATTCTATTTCTAGAAGTGGCTGGGGAAATAAAAGGTCACAACGCGATGCAATGCAGTTGGTTCCATTTATGGAAGAGTTTAATCAGGAACGTTTTCAGGTAACAAACTTAGAGAAAGGAATGTATCGGTTAACTATAGACAATCAGTTTATTGACAATCTCTCATCCGAAAAGTTGGCGAATGGAGTGAATTTGGCAGATTACCCGAATACTCCCCAATATCAACAAGCTGCGAAAATCATGTATCTGAATGAAGAACGGTTTGAAGTGGAGAAACGTTTCAGAGAATACTTGTGGACCGAATATTCATTCCTGAAAAAAGAAGGATTACTGTTTGCAGATGATAAAAAAGCTATCGATAAGCTAAAAGAGTACTTACCTAAAGACGGGTTTCTTAGGATGAGCTACGATTGGTATATAAAAGCGATGAATCCCGAAATACGGGAGGTTTGGAGCAATTATATGAAGACTATTGTTGACACAATTTATAAAATCAATAAACCTGTCACTCATAAAGTGAGGCTGGCAAGAGTTGAATAATAATAGAAGATGAATAGAATGAAACGATTGTTATGTATAGGTTTGATTTGTTATTTCTGTTGTCTGTCGATGATAGTATATGGAAATGAGAAAACTTCGCCTTTCTATTTGGCGGAATTAAAATGTGAGAATCTTATTGATCCTTTGGGGATTGATAATGTAACTCCTCACTTTAGTTGGAAGTTAAAGGGGGACGGCTGGAAAGGCGGGCAAACTTATTATGAAATACAGGTAGCTTCGGATAGTATTCTGTTGGTGCAGAATAAAGCTGATTTATGGAATACCGGAAAATTGGAATCCAAAACTTCGGTTATGGTACCTTATCGAGGGAAGACTTTAACTTCTCGTTCTTTGTGTTATTGGCGGGTACGTGTTTGGGATGCTAAAAAACAAGCTTCATCATGGAGTCCTGTTGCCCGTTTTGGAGTTGGCATCTTGGATCCGTCACAGATGAAAGGAGAATATATAGGGGCTTCTGTTGAAGGTGGTAAGATTTGTGCTCCTATTCTTCGCAAAAAAGTGAAACTGACTCAAGGGGAGACTTCTTTCCTGCATGTAAATACGTTAGGTTATCACGAAATTTATATCAATGGGAGAAAGGTTGGGGAGGACGTTCTGACCCCTGCTGTATCACATTTATCTAAACGTTCACTAATTGTTACTTATGATATTACTCCTTATTTAAGAGAAGGAGAAAATGATCTGCTTATCTGGCTGGGACAAGGTTGGTATAAAACGACGACTTTCGGAGCAGCTTATGAAGGTCCGCTGGTAAAAGCAGAATTGGATGTGTTGAGAAATGGTAAATGGGAAGTTGTAACGAAGACAGACGGATCATGGTACGGACGTGAAAGTGGCTATTCTGATACAGGTACTTGGCGTGCTTTGCAGTTTGGAGGTGAGAGGGTGGATGGAAGGATTCTTCCACGAGATCTTTCAACACAGGCTTTAGACAAAATGAAATGGACTCCTGTTGTGAAAGTGAATGTTCCCGATCATATCACTTCCCCTCAAATGTGTGAGATAAACAAGATACATCAGATTTTGCAGGCTGTTTCTGTAAAGAAGCTGGGTGAAGGTCTCTGGCTGGTAGATATGGGAAAGGTTCAGACCGGATGGTTTGAGATGCAAATGCCTATATTGCCGGCAGGTCATGAAGTTATTATGGAATATAGTGATAATTTGACGAAAGACGGTGAATTTGACAAGCAAGGTGAAAGTGATATTTATATATCTGGTGGTAAGCAAGGAGAATACTTCAGAAATAAATTCAATCATCACGCTTTTCGATATGTGCGCGTCTCCAATCTTCCTCAGAAACCGGAAATAGGTGCTATGAAATCTCTGCAGATTTATGGAGATTATAAACAGACCGCAACTTTTGAATGTTCGGATGCCGACTTGAATGCTATTCACCAAATGATTCAGTATACGATGAAATGTCTGACTTTTAGTGGATATATGGTAGACTGTCCGCATTTGGAACGTGCAGGATATGGTGGTGATGGAAACTCCTCAACGATGTCTTTGCAAACGATGTACGATGTAGCTCCAACATTTGAAAACTGGGTGCAAACATGGGGAGACTCCATGCGTGAAGGAGGAAGTTTGCCGCATGTTGGTCCTAATCCGGGTGCCGGTGGCGGCGGTCCGTATTGGTGCGGATTCTTTGTACAGGCTCCCTGGAGAACGTATGTCAACTATAATGATCCCCGCTTGATTGAGAAGTATTATTCTCAAATGAAAGAGTGGTTTAAGTATGTTGATAAATATACAGTAGATGGTTTGCTGAAACGTTGGCCCGATACCAAATACCGTGACTGGTATTTGGGAGATTGGCTGGCACCCATGGGAGTAGATGCAGGTAATCAGGCTTCAGTGGATTTGGTAAGTAACTGTTTTATCAGCGAATGCTTGAGTACTATGTATAAGACAGCCTTAACATTAGGAAACAAAGAAGAGGCGGAAGAGTTTGCTATTCGTAGAGAAAAACTTAACAAGTTGATTCATCAGACGTTCTACCGTGCGGATGAAGGGATCTATTCTACCGGCTCACAATTGGATATGTGCTATCCTATGTTGGTAGGTGTTGTACCTGATTCTTTGTACAATAAAGTGAAAGAGAATGTTGTTATGATGACCGAAGAAAAACATAAAGGACATATTGCTGTTGGTCTGGTTGGAGTACCTATTTTGACAGAATGGGCTGTTCGGAATAAACAAGTGGATTTCTTCTATCAAATGATGAAGAAACGTGATTATCCCGGTTATCTGTATATGATTGACCATGGTGCGACAGCGACTTGGGAATATTGGAGCGGAGAACGAAGTCGTGTGCACAATTGTTACAATGGAATTGGTACTTGGTTTTATCAGGCTGTAGGAGGAATACGTCTTGACGAGGCTAAACCTGGATATCGTCACTTCTATGTCGATCCTCAAATTCCAAACGGTGTGACCTGGGCAAAAGTAACGAAAGAATCACCTTATGGCACAATTGCTGTTAATTGGAAGTTGAAAGATGATAATCAGTTGAATCTTCAATTGACAGTTCCTGCCGGAACAACGGCTACAGTTTGCATCCCTAATAATGCTGTCTCATGTAAAAAGAATAAGAAGAAAGTGAGCGTTAAGGAGCGGACTGTTGATGTAGAAGCAGGGCATTATGATTTTCTATTTAATTTGAAATAGATACCCTACTAGAGTGTATTTATGATTTTCATTTCTCATATTCTCATTCATTAATCATAAATGGCAGAAAACTAATAGGATAGACTATGAGAAATGATTTTTAAGATGGTATTTCTCATAGTTTTTCCGTCAAATACCCCGTATTTTACCTTATTTCTCATACTTGTTGGATGCATTTCTCATAGTGTTTTTCCAATCAACCTATACAAGAATAAAGAAACAGCTAGTCAACCATTATCAGGGAAGTACATATTCTCATATATTGTGGGAAAGTATTCCCTATTAACAGGGAAAAGATTCTCTTATTTTGTGAGAATAAATTCTCATAATATTAGGGAATATTTTCCCATAATATATGGGACAATCGGAACTACAGTTTATCTTCAACCAGAAAAAAGGAGAAGATAGTATTTAACTATGAGAAATACTCTGAAATACTATGAGAATAAGGTGAATTTTAAGCTAAAATAGAAGGTGTATTATGAGAAATACCGTCTTAGAAAGTATTTCTCATAAGCTATTTATTTGATTATTTGTTGTTTATCAGTCACCTATGAGAATATGAGAAATGAAAATGAAAAATCTTTTCTAGAGGCTGCTGAATTTTTTATTTACA
>ERZ791731.725-NODE-725-length-15656-cov-8.43023_pt1 | contig 15656 bp, 9 predicted proteins | sample MGYA00509954_ERZ791731 | MGnify/ENA primary metagenome ERZ791731 (study PRJEB30046, sample SAMN00715134) | human gut metagenome | study: EMG produced TPA metagenomics assembly of the A metagenome-wide association study of gut microbiota in type 2...
GCTATAATAAAGTCAAAAGCCAGACATGCTTCGTCTGGCTTTTGACTTTATTATAGCTTGGAGAGAAACACGCACGAGGCCGAATGCTTACTATCACTTGGGTGATGAAGTTGTATCACTTAGGTGATGAAATTTCATCATTCTAGTGAAACGATTAACTTGACGGTGCAAAAGTATGAAATAGTCTTGATAAAAACGAATAATTTCCCAGTTATTTTCGCTTAGTCACTTTTTTGCGGTAGTGTGGGGTAAATGCTTGTAAAAGGGCATTTTGAGTGTTATATTTGTGATATTACACAACCCCAAATAATGAAAAAGGATGAAAAAATTAGTGGAAAATTTACTGAGTTGGTGCAAAAAGAGTATGAAAATGAGGAGATGCGTGGGAAAAAGCACGGCTCCGGTTACCGGGCAGTCGGTGGGGCAAACCGGAAATGCGGAAGGGGTGTTGCCTTCAACGGCTACGGAAACGGTGGATGAAATTGTTCTCCCAGCGGCTGTCGAAACAGCTGGCATGGTAGAAACTATCGATGAAAAGGCGGCTTTTGGCAAATCGGGGCGCAAGAAGCCGGAGAATATGCTGGCGGCCTTGCAGTGCTTTTTGACCGCACGCTATGATTTCCGTTACAATCTTCTCACCGAACAGACGGAGTATCGTGGGAAAGAGGTGCCGGATGAAGAGTATGCCATGGTGGCTCAACGTGATTTGAATACATTCTGCCTGGAGGCGCGTACCGGTGGCATCAACTGCTGGGATAAGGATGTGAGCCGTCTGCTCCATTCCAAAAAGGTGGAAAACTATCATCCTTTTCTACATTATATGAGCCACTTGCCTCAATGGGACGGGGTGGATCGTGTTACTCCGCTGGCCGTGCGTATATCGCGTAAGCCGATGTGGGTGAAAGGGTTTCACCGTTGGATGCTGGGTGTTGCCGCCCAATGGCTGGGGCAGGCACAGGATTGCGCCAATGCGGTGGCGCCTATGTTGGTGAGTCGTGAGCAGGGGAAGCGCAAGTCTTCTTTTTGCAAGATTTTGATGCCCAAGGAACTTACACCTTATTATATAGACAAGTTCGACCTGACGAGCGAGAGTGGATGTGAACAGAAACTTTCGCTTTTCGGACTGATCAATATGGATGAGTTCGACAAGTACCGTGCCGGGCAGATGCCTGCCTTGAAGAATCTGATGCAGATGACCACACTGATTTTCCGCAGGGCACATCGTCCGGCATTCAGTCATCTGCCCCGTATCGCCTCTTTCATCGGTACGTCCAATATGACGGACCTGCTGACTGATCCCACAGGAAGCCGCCGTTTCCTTTGTGCGGAAGTGGACGGCAAGATTGACTGCACACCGCCCGATCATGCGCAGCTGTTCGCCCAGCTGAAAACGGAGCTGGCCGGAGGAGAGCGTTACTGGTTCTCGGAAGAGGAAGAAAAGGAGATACAGCACAGCAACCGGAATTTTTATAAAATGCCTGCCGAACAGGAATTGTTTTTGCGTTGTTTCCGGATGCCGCAGGAAGGGGAGTTGTCCAAGCCCTATACCATGACGGATTTGTTCAATTATTTGCAGAAACATTATCCGGCGGCCATGCGTGGGGTGACTCCGAACCGGTTGGGCAGGATGATGGTTGCATTAGGGATACAGCGTGTTCATACCGAGTATGGCAATGTGTACCGGCTGGTGAAGCTGAAGGATTCTTCCGCGGCCTGATACTTTTTCCCGGTGTGATCCTTCAGCCGGAACGCCCTCCTGCAAAGGGTTTGCGGGAGGACTGAAGCTTTTGAAGGATTTTTCAGGGGGAATCGTATAAGGGGAAATAAATGAAAAAGATTGCTTGGCGATTTGTTTGTTCGACTTTTTTAGTGGTGGCGTTTTTATCTATAAAAACATGGGAAGTGACAGTTTACATATTTATTGCATTGTTTCTTCTTGGGATTGTCCGGAAACGAGATGCTCCAAGTTTCATGCTGCTCCGGGAGATACTTTGCAGTTGAAAGTTTCCTTCCGGTCGGACAGCATAAGGGTGTTTGTCCGTGAATTTCATATCTATGGCAACTTTCCCTTTTTGCCACTTGGTCTGACGGTGGAGGGCGATTGCATATAAGGCAAGCTCATAGCATATAAGGGAAAGAATTAACAGGATAATTTTGTTTTTATCGAAGGTTTATTGCTAACTTTTTCTTCATTTTCTTTTAGGGTAGTCAATAACCTTTTTAGTATTATTGAACCAGCTTTAGTCGGTCCTAGTGTTTAATTTTAAAATTTTGGTAAAAAAATGCCGAAGTATTGTAACCATTTTCTTTTTGATTAAACCGACAAGTTGCAAGTTCTTGAATTTCTTCCTAGCTTTGTATTCGTTTGTTTTCAACAGGAGTACTTGCGTGAAGAATATGAAAAACATAGGAAGGATAGTATTACCAATCATTATTTTGTTATTGACTGTGCGGATAAATGCCGTTCCGGTCAAAGCATTTGATATGATAGTAAGAAACCTTCCTAATTCGGAACAGTTGCCGACCAAAGAATTGCTTTGTATTTTCCAGGATTCGGAAGGATATATGTGGTATGGCACTGAGGGGGGAGGTTTGTGCCGTGATGATGGATATACGGTGAAAGTATTCCGTTCTGATTTCAAGAACCCGGGAATCTTGGAAAACAACAGTGTGACGTGTATTACTGAAGACGGTGAAGGGAAAATATGGTTTGGAACGAAGCGTGGCGCCTATATTTTGTCAAAAACAGATTATGAGATAAGGGCGCTTGCTGATGAAACGATAAAGGGTTGGACTATAACTACAATGACAGCGACATCTGATGGTACGATCTGGATTTCGACTAACAGACACTTGTTTCGATACAATGCGTCAGGGGAAAGAACTGGAAAATATATTCTTAAATGGAAAGGACAAGAGAATACCGTCAATTCTATTTATGAGGATAAGAAAAAGAAAGTTTGGGTAACTCAAGCAAAAGGTGGGCTTTTTTGCTATGATAAGGTAAAGGACTCTTTTATTTCATATCCTTGGCCTTATGATGAGTATCCCACAAGCATGACGGAAGATCATAACACCCCGTATTATTGGGTTACTACTTGGGGAAAAGGTATGGTACGTTTTGACCCCAAGGCACAGGGCGTGGACAAAATGTTTAGATTGCAAACAGTGGATAATGCGTATTCTGACTCCGATACCCGAAAGCTTCATCATATCATACAAGATTCTGTTAAGGGATATTTGTGGGTGACTGCGGCAGATAACTTATATGCCTATAAAATAACGGCCGATGCATCCTTGGATAAGGTAGATCTCTCCTGTTTATTATCAGCTGACAGGAAAATCCTCACAAAGATTCTTTCCGATCAATCCGGAAATTTATGGGTGACAGGTTATTATCCTTCTTCTTTCATTATTTCTTTTCTACCCAATGAAGTGCTTCCTTTGTCTATGGAAGGGGTAAAGCAAAATCTGGGGGTAATCGCATCTCCTATGCAGTTTTCTCAAGAGAAAAATTATTATTGGATCAGGCAAAAGAAATTGGGACTGTATGCTTATGATCCCCAGAGAGAGCGTATGTCTGTTGTTAAGAATGACAGGGAGCTTTCTTTTTTCTTTGAGAGACCATCGGATAGAGAGGGAATCTATATGGTAAGGGATCATTCGGTAATATTAATTCGGTATAAGGAGGACCGGCTTTTTGAATCCATCGTATATACCATACCCATTAAACAAGGTGAGCGTATCCGCGCTTTGCATGATGACCGTCGTGGGAATCTTTGGATAGGGACTACTTACCATTTATTCCGGTATAGCTTGGAGGAAGGCCGATTGACTACAGTTTGTGATGATGTTGGTTTTATAAATGCTATCGTTTCGTCTAATGAAGGAGTTGTTTATTTTGCAACTGAAAGTAGAGGGTTGTGGAGAGTTTCCGGAGAAAGCCGGTTGCAAATAAAGGATACAGGAGAAAATTATTCGGTATTGACTGTCGCACCGGACAACAATCTTTGGGTGGGTACTAAACAGGGCAATGTGTATAGTTATTCTCCGGATACGAATGATTTTATTTCCCGGACAAAAGATTGTGGATTGACAGGGGATGCTGTGTTGGATATAAAATCGGATGACAATGGGAATCTTTGGATTCTTACGTCACAGCGGGTGATGGTCTATCATCCCGGAACACATATCTTTACTATGATGTCTTGTACTGATTCTTGGATAAATCTGGAAGATTTCCAGTCATTGTATAAAGGTTCTCGGGGAGAAATGAGTGTGGGTGGACGAGGTGGAATTGTGACTTTTCCTCACTATAATGAAAAAAAGAGGAGGATACCTGAGCCAACGGTGTGTTTGACATCCGTCGAAATGAATAACACCTCTGAAATCGGGGTGGGTAATCAAGAGAAAATAAGCCTGTCTCCTCATGAGAGAAATGTGAAATTGTTTTTTTCTACTTTTGACCATTTGAATACGAATAAGGTAAGATATGCTTATCGTTATAAACAAAGAAACGATAAGTGGGTGGCCTTTCCGGCAGGGGAAAATAGTATCGGCTTGTCTGATTTGTCAAAGGGGGAATTTGAACTGGAAGTCCGTGCTACAGATGAGAACGGACTGTGGAGTAAGAGTACATTGACGGTTATGATCCAGTGTTTGCCTGCTTGGTATGAAACAGGCTGGGCGTATTTGTTTTATGTGCTTGTTGTTTTATCGGTTGTTTGGGGATTGGGTCGGATATATATGAAATTACGGAGTCCCATTGTTGCACAGACTGTTCTGCCATTGGAACAAAATCCGGAGCAAAGGCAAGAGATAGATCCATTGCCGGAAGAAGGAAAAGTAGAAGCGAATTCTATTTCAGCATCTGATGAGCAATTAATAAGGAAGGCATTGGATATGGTTGAGAAGAACCTCAGTAATCCTAAATATTCCATAGAAGATTTAAGTAGGGATATGTGCATGAGTCGTGCTACTCTTTACCGGAAGATTACATCTATCACCGGAAGCTCGCCTTCTGATTTCGTGAAGAATGTACGTCTTCGTAAAGCTGCCGAATTATTGAAAGAAGGAGGGCTTTCCATTGCTGAGATAGCTGATCAGGTTGGTTTTAATACGCCTAGTTATTTCACAAAATCATTCAAGAAACTGTTTGGGGTATTGCCTACACAATATAAATAAGTGATGTTTTAGTGATAAGAAGGAGATGGCTTTTGTGGCAGTTGATGGAGAAATAATTATAAATATGATTCATAAAGTTCAATTAAAGTGTATAAATTTCCATGTTAATGAACAAAAATACATTTTGGGGCTTTATAAATAACGATATATTTGTAAAATGCTGCTTGAATATTTCAGATTGAAAGAAATAAGGTACTCATTTTACATTTAAGACCATGAAAGAACTAAAGATGTACATCGATGGGCGATTCATCGAAAACCAATCCGATAAGTGGATTGATGTATTGAACCCTTCTACGGAAGAAGTGATATCTAAAATGCCTGATGGCACACCGGAAGATGCACGTGCTGCTATAAATGCTGCCGTGAAGGCACAGCTTTCTTGGGAGAGTCTTACCTCTATTGAACGTGCCGGCTATTTAACTCGGATTGCACAAGGTATCCGCAAGCGGGAACAGGAATTGACTGATATTATTATCCGGGAGGGTGGAAAAACAAGAGGATTAGCTAATGTAGAGGTGTTATTTACGGCTGATTACCTTGATTATATGGCCGGATGGGCCCGTCGCTATGAAGGGGAAATCATTCCTAGTGACCGTCCTCACGAAAATATATTTGTCTTTAAGAAACCTATTGGGGTGACAACAGGCATCCTGCCTTGGAATTTTCCTTTTTTCTTGATTGCCCGTAAGGCCGCTCCTGCTCTGTTGACGGGGAATACAATTGTGGTAAAGCCGAGTCAGCTGACACCGGAAAACGCGTATGTTTTCGCACAGATTGTAGATGAAGTTGGGTTGCCTAAAGGTGTATTCAATCTGGTGAACGGTCGTGGTTCGGTGATTGGACATGAATTGGCTGCTAACCCTAAAGTAGGTATGGTTAGTCTGACCGGAAGTGTGGAGGCTGGAATACAGACTATGGCAGCCGCTTCTACCAATGTGACGAAGGTTTCTTTGGAATTGGGAGGGAAGGCTCCCGGTATTGTAATGCCGGATGCAGATTTGGATTTAGCTGTAAAATCCATTATTGCTTCGCGTGTTATTAATACAGGACAGGTATGTAATTGCTGTGAGCGCGTGTATGTACATTCTAGTATAAAAGAGGCTTTCCTTGAAAAACTGTTGGCAGGATTCAAGCAGGTGAAAGTGGGTGATCCGAATCAGTATACAGACCTCGATATGGGTCCGTTGATTGATGCCAATGCACTGAAATCAGTAGAAGAGAAAGTGAAAAAAGCTATTGAGCAGGGAGCTGAGTTGCTATGCGGTGGTCATCGTATCGGTACTAAAGGATATTTCTTTGAACCGACGATTTTGATTAATTGTACCCAAAAGATGGATATTATTCAGGAAGAAACTTTTGGACCGGTACTTCCGGTTGTTGAGTTTACAGAGGTGGAAGACGCCATTGCCTGGGCTAATGATTGTGAATATGGGCTGACTTCTTCTATTTATACCCAGAACCTGGATATGACATTCAAATTGATTCGTGCGTTGAAATTTGGTGAAACTTATGTGAATCGTGAGAATTTTGAGGCGATGCAGGGATTCCATGCCGGATGGCGTAAATCTGGTATCGGTGGCGCGGATGGTAAACATGGGCTGGAAGAGTATTTACAGACGCAGCTGGTTTATTTGGAAACTAAAGGCTGATTCTCATCATTATTCTATGTAGGATTGTCTCGGGATATAATTCGTATTTTATGTCTCGAGATACATCTTGTTATATGATGGATATTTATTATTGATTTGGATTGATACTTTAAGAAGTATAGAGTACAAAATACTTGTTGTTTCGTCCTGTTGGAAAAGGTTTATTCATCATAAAACAGCATGCTATGAAATTGTTTTTTTCCTTCGTTTTTGCCTTATTGGCTTTTACAGCTTGTACAAAACCCGAAAAGGAAGTCTATATCTTCACTTCTCATCGTGAGCCGGCATTGGACGGGTTACATTATCTTTACAGCTATGACGGCTATCATTGGGATAGTATCGCAGGTTCATGGTTGAAACCGGAAATAGGAAATAAGACTCCTTATTATAATTATTTCACTAAACAGACCGAAGAACAGAAATATGCTCCCAATTCGATGATGCGTGATCCGTCCATGGCCCAAGGCCCGGATGGAACTTTCCATTTAGTGTGGACAATCAGTTGGAATGGAGAACAGGGATTTGGTTATGCCAGTTCTAAAGACTTGATTCATTGGAGTGAACAACGCGAAATTAAAGTGATGAAAGACTCTTTGACTAACAATGTGTGGGCACCGGAAGTTTTCTATGATGATGAAAAGGAACAGTTCATCGTTGCTTGGTCTTCTGCCATTCCTGTAGAAAGATATACGGCAGCCGATAGTTTGGGAGCTAATAAAAGTCACCGTGCCTATTATACCACGACCAAGGATTTCCAAACGTTTACTCCTGCAAAGGCGTTTTATGATCCGGGATTTAATTCTATTGACGGATTTATAGTAAAGCGTGATAAAAACGACTATGTATTAATTATAAAAGACAATCGCAAGCCTGGTTACAGTGATTTGTTCTGTGTATCCGGGCCATCGGCAGAAGGACCTTATGCTGATCCGTCAGTAAAATTTGCACCGACTTACTCTGAAGGTCCGTGTGCCGTGAAAGTAGGTGATGAATGGTTGATTTATTTTGATGTTTATCGGGAAGGACGGTTTGGAGCCGTGTCTACAAAAGACTTCAAGAACTTTACTCCCATTGACGATCAGATTTCTATTCCGCAAGGACATAAGCATGGTACTATCATAAAAGTTCCCGAATCAGTTTTGCTCAACCTGAAAGCGGAGGAAGCTAAAAGATTCCCTCAAAAAGACTAGTTATTACCCAGAATTGTCTGCTTGAATAAGTTACTTTGGGCTTTTGAAATTTATAAGATGAATGCACAAATGAAAAACAAGAATCTAGTATTATTATTCCTTCTTCTGATGGTGGAAGGATGGCTGCTTTCGGCAGCAGCACAGAGCAAATCGTCGGTTTATAAGCCTTGGAGTCATGGACAACTGAAAGTAAGTAAAGAGAACCGCTATCTGATGAATGCGGACGGAACTCCTTTTTTCTGGTTGGGGGATACAGGATGGCTGTTACCCGAGAAACTGAATAGAGATGAGGCTGCTTATTATCTGGAACATTGTCGTCAGGCAGGTTTCAATGTGGTGCAGGTACAGACTATAAATGGAGTTCCTGCCATGAATTTCTATGGCCAGTATTCCATGATAGATGGTTTCAATTTTAAGAATATAGACAGAAAAGGAGTTTACGGGTATTGGGACCACATGGATTATATTATTCAGAAAGCTGAGCAGAACGGCATTTACATAGCGATGGTATGTATCTGGGGAGGGCTTGTGCGCTCCGGAAAGATGAATGTTGAAGAGGCCAAAGCGTATGGTAGATTTTTAGGTGAACGATATAAAGATGCCCCTAATATTATTTGGGTAATCGGTGGAGATACTTATGCTGACCGGAATACTGAGATTTGGGAGGCGTTGGCGAATAGTATTCTTGCTGTGGACGAGAATCATATAATGACCTTTCATCCGTTTGGCCGTACATCCAGTGCTACCCATCTGAATAATAAGGAGTGGATGGATATGAATATGTTCCAAAGTGGACACAGGCGTTATGGCCAGAAAAAAGGAGATGGTGATACTTCTGTTACGGGATTGGAGGAAGACAATTGGCGTTATGTAGAAGAGGCTTTGTCCATGACTCCACTGAAGCCTGTTCTGGATGCAGAACCCAGCTATGAAGGTATTCCTCAGGGATTGCATGATCCTGCCCAGCCACTTTGGCGTGACTGTGATGTGAGACGCTATGGATATTGGTCTGTTTTTGCGGGCTCTTGCGGACATACATACGGACATAATAATATCATGCAGTTCTTGAAACCAGGTACACCCGGTGGGTATGGAGCTGATGGAATAGAGAAACCTTGGTATAAAGCAATGCAGGATCCCGGCTTCAATCAGATGAAATATCTGAAGAATCTGATGTTAACTTTCCCTTATTTTGAACGTGTACCGGATCAAAGTGTAATTGCCGGTACGAATGGGAGTCGTTATGACAGAGCCATTGCGACTCGCGGAAAGGATTATTTGTTAGTATACAATTACTCCGGAAATCCGATGTCTGTTGACTTGACTAAAATCAGTGGCGCAAAAAAGAAAGTATGGTGGTATAGTCCTAAAGATGGAAAACTTTCTTTTATAGGAGAATTTGATAGTAAAATTACTCCTTTTACCTATGACGGCAGTTATAATCGGGATAATGACCAGGTATTAATTGCTATAGATTCAAGTAAGAATTATATTTCTACCGAATGGCTGGAACTTCCTATGGTAAATCAATAGCATTTTTGAGGAATACAGCCAAAAAGTCTTATTAAGTCTTAATGAAACGGGAAAAGTCAATGCGGAAATTGTAATTTTGAAAAAACACATTTACAAATGAAACGCATTGGCTTGTTCTTATTCTTTTGTATTCTTTCCTTGCATGGCATAGCTCAGGTTGAAAATGACAAGGATACGCTCATCATCCGGCAAGATAAAATCAATGAGTTTATCAATGAGATGAATGAGGCTGATAAAAGTATGGATTTTATAAACGAACCTCCTACGTTGACACCTCCCGTTTTATCTGATACGTTGCGGATGCCAAAATTTGATTTTACTCTCCGTGAAGAAATGCCTAAGATATCCCCTTATACTTTTTCCGGAAATCCTTTCGGACATGATTATATAGATGGACGTGCTTATCAGATTAATAGTACAGGGATTCTGAGTGGTTATCATTCCTTTCAAGGGTTGCCTTCTATAGGTGAGGCACGTAATGCCGGAGTGATGTACACACAGCATCTCAATGATTTTATAACCGTGACGGGGGGAGTATATGCTGCTAAATACAATGTATATGGAGTCCGCTTTAATGATTTAGGTGCTAAGGGAAAGTTGTCTTTTCGCATTAATGACAGAATGAAGATCAATATGTTCGGCACATACTCGGTGTATAACGGATATGGTATGACTCCCGCTTCACAGCTTTTTATGAACCAGAATTCATACGGAGGCACTTTGGAATTTAAAATATCGGATAGTTTCGGAATTGAAGCGGGAGCAGAGAGGGAATTTAATCCGATGACCCGTAAATGGGAAACCCATCCTATTATTATGCCGGTATTCTATAAATAATAATTTGTGTATCTTTACGGCATGAATGAAGAGATAGAAGAGTATTACGAAGAGTTATACAGGCTTTGTATAGATGAAAACCAGCCATTGGAACGCCGTTACAGGCAATTGCGTGAATCATTGGAGCGTGTGGTGCGTGAAAAGATACAAGGGAATAGTTTGCAGACCACTGATTTGGCCGCCCGTATTAATTATGTAGCCACTCAATATGGGCTGGATTTGAAAGAACAGAATCAGTTACATACCTTTCGTCTGACTTCCAATGATATTTTGAACCATCGTAAGTCTCCTGTAAAAGAAGAGTTCCTGCGTGATTTGCGTGCAGTGGCATACGCATATAGGAAGATGTTTGCACAGGATATTCCATTGAAGTTGTTCTCAGTTCTTCCCAAGCAGGAAATAGCATCTTCAGGGAAAAAAGAAAAGATGGAATACATCCGCCGCATCCGTGTATGCTTTGATTATGCCGATGATACCTATTTGTATGTACATCCTGTAGATGTAATAGCTGATGAACCTATACGGGTTGTTTATAATAAACCCGGTATAAATCATGAATTTGAAGAAACCATAAAGGAACTTTGGCGATATGCCCAGCTTAATCTGCTGGATGTTTCTGTAGATAGGGATGGAATTTATACCCCTTCTTTTATCGTATTGGAACCGGATTATTTGATAGATATCAGTTCACTGGCGGAATGTTACAAGGATTATGGCAGCCATCCGGCAAACTATTTTTTGAGCCGGCTGGTGCCGATTGATAATGCCCGCCCTTTGCTATTGGGAAATATAGCCAATCTGTTCCTGGATGAATGGATACATGCAGGTGAGGAGGAGCCGGACTATATAGACTGTATGAAGAAGGCATTCCGGCAGTATCCCATTGAACTGGCTGCTTGTGCCGAACTTCGTGACCCGTCCAAAGAGAAAGAGTTTGCCAAGGATTGCCGGATGCATTTTGAGCATATACGGGACGTTGTACAACACACTTTTTTGGAGCCGGGGTATAATCTGGATAAAAAGGAGGCTGTGCTGGAACCGTCCTATATTTGCGAGGCGTTGGGCATTCAGGGACGTCTGGACTATATGCAGCGGGATATGAGCAGCTTTATAGAAATGAAATCGGGCAAAGCGGATGAATTCTCCATGCAGGGAAAAGTGGAACCCAAGGAAAATAATAAGGTTCAGATGCTGCTATATATGGCAGTGTTGGAATATAGCATGGGACAGGACCGGCGGCGTATGCATCCCTATTTGCTTTATACCCGTTATCCTTTATTGTATCCGGCCAGAGCATCGTGGGCTCAGGTAAGGCGGGTTATCAATTTGCGTAACCGTATTGTTGCTGCCGAGTATGGGGTACAATTCCATAATCATCCTGATTTTACACGCAACTTGTTGGCACAAATCAATCCGGAGGTGGTGAATGAAAGAAAACTGAGCGGCAGATTCTGGGAACAGTATTTGAAGCCCTCTATCTCGCGTTTCCGGGAGAAGCTGTCGGCGTTGGAACCTTTGGAACAGGCCTATTTTTATACGCTTTATAATTTCATTACAAAAGAACTTTATACCTCCAAATCGGGAGATGTGGATTATGAAGGACGTGCAGGGGCTTCAGCTCTTTGGCTGAGTACACTGGATGAGAAACGTGAGGCGGGAGAGATATTATATGATTTGCAGATAATGGAAAATAGGGCATCACAGGCTCATAAGGCTTATATACTTTTGTCTATTCCGCAATATGATGAAATGTTTCTTCCCAATTTCCGTACAGGAGATGTAGTTGTGTTGTATGAGCGTAATAATGACTTGGATAATGCGACCAATAAAATGGTTTTTAAGGGTAATATTGAGCAGATTACAGATACAGAATTGCGTATTCGTTTACGTGCTACCCAACGTAATGCTTCCGTTTTTTCTCCGGACAGTCGTTATGCTGTAGAACATGATACGATGGATACTACATTTCGCAGTATGTATTTGGGACTCTCCGCTTTTCTGGATGCGAATACGGAAAGACGGGAATTATTGCTGGGACAACGGCCTCCCCGCTTTGATTCGTCTTTTGATGAAGCTATAGCGCTGACCGGTGATGATTTTGAGAGGGTGGCGTTGAAAGCTGAGTCGGCCCGTGATTATTTTCTTTTGGTGGGACCTCCCGGAACAGGAAAGACTTCGAGGGCGTTGCGTAGAATGGTGGAACATTTCTATGCAGCATCATCTATGCAGATATTGTTACTGGCTTATACCAACCGGGCTGTTGATGAAATTTGTCAGTCACTGTCCTCTATCACTCCCTGTATAGATTATATACGGGTGGGAAGTGAGCTTTCCTGTGATGTACGTTTTAGAGGACATCTGTTGGAGAATATATTGGCGGAATGCAACAGTAGGAGAGAGGTGAATATCCGTATGGCAGATTGCAGAGTATATGTTGGAACCGTGGCCTCTATTGCGGCTAAAGCTGAACTTTTTAAATTAAAACGTTTTGATGTAGCCATAGTGGATGAAGCCACCCAAATATTAGAACCCCAATTGTTGGGTATTCTGTGTGCCAAGTTTGCCGATGAAAGAAATGCAGTGGGTAAATTTATCCTGATAGGTGATCATAAACAGTTGCCTGCCGTTATTTTGCAGAATAGCGGACATTCTGAAGTGCATGATGAGGGACTTAGGGAAGCCGGACTTTTTAATTTAAAAGATTCTCTGTTTGAGCGGCTTTATCGTTTTCATTTAAAAGAAGAATCTCCTAAAGCGATAGATATGCTTTGCCGTCAGGGGCGTATGCATCCGGGAGTGGCTTTTTTTCCCAATAAAGCATTTTATGCCGGAAAATTGGAGACTTTGGGATTACCTCATCAGTTGGAGCACATAGAGGCTCCGGTACGTTTTATCCCTTCGAAGCAAGATTTGGAGAGCGTTTCCGGAAAAACAAACAGATATGAGGCACAGATTGTCGCCGGTTTAGCCAAAGAGGTGTATCTGGTTCATGAAGAGGAATTTGATCCGAATCGAACGTTAGGGGTCATTACTCCTTATCGAAGTCAGATTGCTTTGATACGTAAAGAGCTTCAGGCATTGGCTATTCCTGCTTTGAGTAGGATTTCCATTGACACTGTGGAACGGTATCAGGGCAGCGAACGTGATGTCATTATTTATTCTTTTTGTGTGAATCACCTCTATCAATTAAGGTTTCTGCCCAACCTGACAGAAGAGGACGGTGTACAGATTGACCGTAAGTTGAATGTCGCTTTAACGCGTGCACGCAAGCAGCTTTTTATCACAGGAGTCCCTGAAATATTAAGTCATAATTCTATCTATCAATATCTTCTGAAAACTATTTATTAGGGAAAAAAATACCACAGGCTACTTAGGTGTGTAGTCTGTGGTGAATTCTTTAATTAGGCATCAACCGGTTTGTATTTGGGGACCAATGCTTTCATGATAATCCAACCAACCAAATAAGCTACGGCACATACACAGAATATGATGAAGTAGCCGGCAGGTTTTCCTTCGAATCCCATAAAAGTCATATTCGTTTCTGCTGCATAGTCAAACAGTCTGCCAGATCCCATATTAATACAGAATGAACCTATACCACCTGCCATACCACCAATACCTACGATAGTAGCGATGGTGCTTTTGGGGAACATATCACCTACTACAGAATAAATATTGGCAGACCATGATTGGTGTGCAGCACCTGCAATACCGATAATAATGATAGGATACCAATATGAATAATTGCCTAAAGGTTGGGCAAACAATGCCAGCAGTGGGAACAAGGCAAAGATAAGCATAGCCTGCATACGGGCTGCATATGGATTCTTACCTGTTTTATTAATGATAATAGTAGGTAACTTACCACCATAAATAGATAACATGGTAATAGCATATAATACGAAAATCAACATTTGTGCGGTACCCGTATCTGAAGCGAAACCGTATACATCCGAAATATATGCCGGAGTCCAGAACAGGAAGAACCACCATACGCCATCAGTCATGAACTTACCGACAAATACAGCCCATGTTTGGGGAAATTTGAAACATTGCAAGAATGAAATCTTCTTATTGTCGAAGTCGTTGGCAGCAGCTTGTTGTTCTGCTGATTCTTCAGGATTGTTGTTGTCTTGTTCAATATATTCCAGTTCGGCAGCATTCACGCGAGGGTTGACATTGGGTTTCTTATAGAGGAACATCCAAAGTCCCATCCAAATGAATCCTAAACCACCGATAACGATGAAAGCCATTTCCCATCCGTTGCCCACACCAATACTTTGGAAATAACGTGCCAAAGGAGGGATAGTGATCGGAGCGGCTAAAGCACCTACTGTAGAACCTGCATTAAAGATGGAAGTGGAATATGCACGGTCCTTTTTCGGAAAATATTCGGCTGTTACCTTAATAGCTGCTGGGAAGTTTCCTGCCTCACCTACACCTAATACGATTCGGGCAGCGATAAAGTAATAAACGCTGGTAATGGCGATAGTTGAAGCGACGGCTCCTGTTGCAGAAAGCATCTCTTCTGCGTTATGAATACCTAATGTTTCTTCGGTTGCCCAACCGCACAATGCATGAAGACAAGCTCCTAAGGACCAGACAAAGATAGCCCAGAGATAACCTTTTTTAGTTCCCATCCAGTCAATGAAACGACCGGCGAACAGGTTGGCAATGGCATACACTATAGAGAAAATAGCTGTGATATCTCCGTAATTCGAATCCGTCCAGTGAAATTCCGGAGCAATGAAGTCTTTCCAGGTTAGTGAAAGCACCTGACGGTCGAGGTAATTGACTGTAGTGGCAAAGAATAGCAGACCACAGATTATCCATCTGAAGTTTGTCATCTTCTCACCTACTTTTTGAAATGTACTCATGATAATAGATTTAATTATGTTTTTCTTATTAGACGCAAAAATAACCATTCTGTACCTATTCTCTATGCAAAAATTGGTGGAAAGCCTGTATAAATCGGTACAATGGTAAGATTTCTAAAAAAATCATTCTGAATGTCGCAAAAAAAACTGAAAACGAGTTGATTTCTTGCAACATTCAGAATGACAAGAGTTAATGAGTAATGGTGTGTACCATTCTACTTATCTCATATCTGTGTATTTTATTTCATCCTTGTCACTGTATTTCAGGTTTTCACCTCCCATACCCCAAATAAAGGTATAGTTGCTGGTACCTGCAGCGGCATGGATAGACCATTCGGGAGAAGTGATGGCTTGTTCATTGTGTAACCATACCAGACGCTCCT
>ERZ791731.758-NODE-758-length-15226-cov-4.77536_pt1 | contig 15226 bp, 10 predicted proteins | sample MGYA00509954_ERZ791731 | MGnify/ENA primary metagenome ERZ791731 (study PRJEB30046, sample SAMN00715134) | human gut metagenome | study: EMG produced TPA metagenomics assembly of the A metagenome-wide association study of gut microbiota in type 2...
AAATCAAAATCTGTCATTCAAAAAGCTTTAGTATATTTGAATGACATACAGAGTGACGAATTAGGGAAAATCGCTTAATTATTAAATTGATAACAATAAAAATCATAGATATGTTTAACGAAGACAATACAGTGGAGCAAATGCTCATAGAAGCTGCAACCCAAAGTAGTTGGCAGTATGTAAAGTCACAGGATATACCTCGTAGTTCTGATTCTGTCCTTGTTGAATCATGGCTATTGGAAGCTCTTGTCAGGTTAAATCCAATAACACGTCAACAAGCGGAGCAAGTTATTTATAAACTCCGTGCTGCTATTACTTGTGGAGGTAATTATGATGAATTGGTGACTGCCAATGACCGTTTTCGTACATTGTTATTTAATGAAAACACAGAGCCTTTTGGAAAGGATGGTGAATATATACCTATCAGATTCTTTAGCGAAGATGCGGTCGAAGATTATTGTGTAGTGACCAATCAATGGGAGTTTCCACGTAGTTCTGTTGAAGGAGGTAAACGTTTGGATTTGGTTTATCTGATAAATGGAATTCCGGTTTGTGTTGGTGAAGCAAAATCTCCTGTTCGCCCTCAGATAACATGGGCTGACGGAGCCATTGATATGCTGCATTACGAAAAGAGCATTCCAGAAATGTTTGTTCCGAATATATTAACCTTTGCTACAGAAGGCAAAGAACTTCAATATGCCGGCATCTGTGCCCCTGTTGACAAATGGGGACCTTGGTTTAAAGATGAAAGTCGTCAGCATGGTACAATAGAGTCGGTTAAAAGTAACGTAATGGGGTTGGTTCAACCAAACCGACTGCTTGACATATATCGTTACTATAGTGTTTTTACAGGAACATCATCAGGCAAAAAAATAAAAATAGTTTGCCGTTATCAACAATATCTAGGTGGTGAAGCTATTGTTCAGCGTGTCTTAAATACATATCGAGAGAAACAAGGTCCGAAGAAAGGTCTTATTTGGCATTTCCAAGGTTCGGGAAAATCATGGTTGATGGTATTTGCTGCCCAAAAATTACGTTTGCAAAACGAATTACATGCTCCCACAGTTGTTATCGTTGATGACCGTATTGATTTGGAAGATCAGATAACGGGCGATTTTACTCGTGCTGATATTCCTAATATAGAATCTGCAAAGACAAAAGATGAGTTAGTTGCATTTTTCAAGCAGGATCAGCGCAAGATTCTGATAACGACAATTTTCAAGTTCGGAGATGTTGATAGTGTACTGAATGAAAGAGATAATATCATTTTATTGGTAGATGAAGCACACCGAACTCAGGAAAAGGATTTAGGACAAAAAATGCGCAATGCACTACCTAATGCATTTTTCTTTGGCCTTACCGGAACGCCTATCAACAAACGAGATAAGAATACTTTTCAATCGTTTGGTGCTGATGAGGATTTGGAGAAAGGTGGATATATTTCAAAATATACTTTCCAAAATTCTGTTGAAGATGGAGCTACTCTTGAATTGAACTTCCAAACAGTGCCGGTAGAGATGCATCTTAACGAAACTCAATTACAAGAAGAATTTGATGAACTGACCGATCAAATATCAGAGGAAGAAAAGAACGAATTAGTAAAACGAACTTCTGTTGAAGCATTTTTTACAGCAGAGAAGCGAATTAACGATGTCGCACGTTATATTGTAAATCACTTCAAAGAGTATGTAGAGCCCAGTGGCATGAAAGCCCAAGTTGTGGTATACAATCGAGACTGCTGTGTGAAATATAAGAAAGCGATTGATGCTCTTTTGGGTACGGAAGATGCAACCACTATTGTTATGCATACGGCTGGTGATAAAGCTGATGAGTATAAGACATACCATCGTGATAGAGAACAAGAAAGAAAACTTCTTGATCAATTCCGTGATCCATTGTCACCGATTAAAATGGTGATTGTCACTTCAAAGCTGTTAACAGGTTTTGATGCTCCGATTTTGCAATGTATGTATCTTGATAAACCAATGAAGGATCATACGTTGTTACAAGCTATTTGCCGCACGAATAGAAAGTACAATGTTGATAAGAAATGTGGTCTGATTGTAGATTTCGTTGGTGTATTTGATAATGTAGCCAAAAGTCTTGCTTTTGATGAAGAGACGGTAAAAACGGTTGTAAAGAATATTGATGAGATAAAAGTGTTGATACCTCAATTTTTGCAAGAGTGTATTGACTTTTTCCCTGGTGTAGACCGGACAATCGGTGGTTGGGAAGGTTTGCAGGCTGCTCAGCAATGTTTACTTGATGAGTCTACAAAAACGAATTTTGCAAAACATTTTTCACGATTGGCTAAAGCTTGGGAAACAGTAAGCCCGGATGCAATGCTGGCTGTTTTTCAGGCGGATTATACTTGGCTGGCTCAGGTATATCAAAGTGTACGCCCTGTTAGTACCGGCGGTTCACTCATATGGACTTTATTGGGTGCTAAAACCATTGAAATCATTCATCGTAACATTGATACAATTGATATTGGGACTCCACTTGAGGATCTTGTGGTAGATGGAGATGTAATTGATATGGTGTTGGATCAAGCCAAAAACAATCCTAAAAAGATATTGGAAGTGGAAAAAATGCTTCGTTTGAGGTTAGGAGAACATCATGTAGACCCTAATTACAAGGTATTTGCTGAGAAGTTGGATGAACTGCGCCGTCATATGGAGGAAAATCTTATAACTAGTATTGATTTCCTCCGAGGATTGCTTACCCTTGCTAAAGAAGTGCTTGAGGAAGAAAAAAACTCAAATCAACCTCTTGACAAGAGGGAACAAGCTAAAGCTGCTCTTACGGAGTTGTTTGAATCAATTAGAACTGAGGATACACCTATCATTGTAGAACGTGTAGTTGCTGATATTGATGAAAATGTGGTAGCTATTGTACGTAAGTTTAAAGATGCTTTTAAAAGCATTACAGCCCAGCGAGAGATAAAAAAGAAACTACGTTCTATTCTGTGGGTTAACTACCAGATTAAAGATCAAGAAGTTTTTGATAAGGCTTATCAGTATATTGAAATGTATTACTAATCGGTTGATAAAATAAATTTGTTATGGCTGTTGAATCACACGATAAGAAACTTGATGACCTTCTAAAAATGGTTGAAGAAGGTAAGGCTCAATTACCCGACTTTCAACGTAGTTGGGTTTGGGATGACACGAAGATATGTAAACTAATAGAAAGTATCACATCTGGCTTCCCAATGGGGGCAGCGATGTTATTTTGGCTAATGGTGGTGAGCATATCCGTTTTAAGTATCGCACATTTGAAGGTGTGGATTCTATATCAGAAGTTACACCTGAGTGGCTTGTGCTCGATGGACAACAGCGACTCACAACCTTATATCAGGTCTTGAAAAGTAAGAAAGCAACTAATACTCGATTAGAGACCAATCGAGATACAATTATCAAACGCTATTATTATCTAGATATTCGTAAATGTCTAGACTCTACTGCGGACAGATTGGAAGCAATCATATCTGTATCAGAGAAGAAACAGCTTACAACAAATATTGGTCGTGATGTAACGCTGGACTTGTCCACAAGAGAGAAAGAATTTGAGAACCTGATGTTTCCCTTGAATATTACGTTTTCTCATAATGATACGGAAGATTGGCATTATGATATGGAAGACTATTACAAAGGTGATAGAGAGTATAGAAATTTATTCCGTGATTTCTCCCAGCAGATTCTTCGCCCAATTTTAGAGTATAACATACCTATAATTCAGCTTGATAAAGAAACCCCGAAAGAAGCTGTCTGCCAGATTTTTGAGAATGTAAACACTGGTGGTGTACCTCTTACGGTTTTCGAACTCGTCACAGCTACATTTGCTGCTGAAGGACATGAATTGAGAAAAGATTGGGAGACCATCCGTCATATTTTTGCTCAAAAAGTAAATGGCGAGCTATTGAAAGAAATCACTGGTGCTAATTTTTTGGCAGCAATGACTCTGTTGGTATCATATTATAAAAGAGTGGTTTCAGGTGATGATGAGCGTGTGGCTGTAACATGTAAGAAAAAAGATATTCTTAGGCTTGAATTGAAAGATTATTTGAAGTATCATGACGCTTTGATTAAAGGTTTCTGTGATGCAGCTGATTTCTTAGTACATCAGGGGATTTTCCGTTCCAGAGATCTTCCATATTCGTCACAACTTATTCCACTTGCTGCAATCTTTGCATACGACAACGAAAATAAAAAAATGTTGCATCTTGGAAGCAAACAGGAATTATTGTCTCGTTGGTATTGGTGTGGCGTAATGGGTGAACTATATGGGGGTGCCAATGAAGCTAGATTTGCAACTGATATAATGGGCGTATTCCGTTGGATGGAAGGTGGTGAAATGCCAGAGACTGTATATCGTTCTAATATACAACCAACTCGTTTATTGACCATGCAGACTAGGAATAGTGCAGCGTACAAAGGTGTTATGGCACTTATCTTACAAGACTCACCACTTGATTTTATGACAGGTCATCGTATGGATATAGCATCTTACATTGATGAAGATGCTGATATTCATCATATATTCCCTCAAACTTATTGCGAGAAAAAAAAACTTCCACGTATAAAATGGAATTCTGTCATTAATAAGACTCCAATTTATGCATCTTCCAATCGTTCAATAGGAGGACATGCACCAAGTACCTATATTGGAACTATGGCAAATAAGGGATTAAAACAAGTTGAGATACAGGAAGCCATAGAGTCACATAAGGTAAGTTATGCTCATCTTGTATTAGATGATTTCAATGCTTATTTCATAGATCGAGCAAAACAATTGCTTGACAGAATAGAGCAAGCGACAGGCAAATCTGTCTCAGGAAGAGATAGCGAAGAAACAATCCGTGAATTTGGTGTTGCTTTAATATAGATAGCAATCTGTAACAAACTAGAAAAATGTGATTAATAAATAGCTGAAAATAAATGAACTGGAGATTTTGGAAGAAAATATGTGCAAATAATTCGATGGAGGATGATAAACAAGTATCATTAACTCCTGCTCTGCTTAATCGTGATAGTGAAAGTGATAAGAAGCAGTATAGGAGTGTTTTGAATCTTGCACGAAAACTAGAAGAGAAAGACATATTGAACATTGCTCTTACAGGTCCTTATGGAGCCGGTAAGAGTTCCATTCTTCGCTCTTTGAAGAAAGACTATCCTAAATACAAATATCTTTCAATATCTCTTGCTACATTAAAGTCTCCATTAGATGATAAAAAGAATGAAATAGATATTGATACGATGAATAATCGTATTGAATACAGCATTCTTCAACAACTTATTTATAAAGAAAAACAAGAGACGCTTTATAATTCTAGATTAAAAAGGATTTATCATAAATCAACTTGGGCTCAATATGCTTTATCATTTGCAATAATATTTTATGCTGTTGCTTTAATTATTGTATTTGAACCATCGTTTTTGAAAGTGGAATGGATTTGCAACCGCTTAAGCAATCCGGTATTAAATAAATGGTCTGATATTTTTGCTCTATCATATATATTTATTGCAACAATAATATTCGCTCAAAAGACTATCAAGTCATTGAGTAATAGTAAACTTAATAAGTTAAATCTAAAGAATGGGGAGATTGAATTAAAAGAAAATAAAGAAGATACATCTGTTTTCAATAAGCACATGGATGAAATTGTCTATTTCTTTGAGGTCACTAATTATAATGTCGTGATTATAGAGGATTTAGATAGATTTAATAATACTGATATTTTTCTTAAGTTACGAGAAGTCAATCAACTCTTAAATCAGTCAAACTCCGTGGGACGTAAAGTTACGTTCATTTATGCGGTTAAGGATGATATGTTCTTTGATGAAGAACGTACTAAATTCTTTGATTATATCACAACTGTAATTCCAATAATCAACTCCTCAAACTCGGCAGACAAACTGAAAGAGGAACTAGAGATAAAAGGTTTTTCAGATCTTAATGTTGAGGTAATAGAAAGTTTAGCTTTTTTTATTGACGATATGAGATTACTTAAGAACATTGTCAATGAATATGCCCAATATAGAGAAAAACTTGATGAGAAACTTGATCAAAACAAGCTTCTTGCCATGATTGTATATAAAAACTACTACCCAAAGGATTTTGCTGATCTACATAAAGGAAAGGGTGTTTTATATGATTGTTTGCATAAGAAAAGCGAGTTGTTAATTGAACGTAATAGGCAAATTGATGAACGTATTGGCGTAATCACTAAAAAACTTCAATCTTTAGAAACGACGCATGCCATGCAAGAAAAAGAATTAAGGCTGATTTATATTGAAGGGTATCGTAAAAAATTATCAAAACAATATAAAAGTAATGTCTTTTCGTTTTTTGTTGAGAACAATTTTATACCTCTTGAAGATATCGCTGAAAATGAAACTTTATTTAATTCATTGATATCGCAACCTTCAATTCGATACCAATATTTTAAGGGATGTCAAATTAACACATATTATGGTCATGTTAGATCTTGTTATGATACATCTGAAGATAGTTGCAATGTTCAATTCAGTCAGATAGAGGAAATAGTTAATTCGGACTTTACTTACCATGAGCGATTAGAAGCCTTGCGAGAGGGCGAAAAAAAATATCGTGAACAAATCAAGATACTAGAGTTGTCTCGGAACAATCATTATGCTACTCCAATACATGAATTGTTGCTGGATATTGATATGCAGACGCATAAGATTTTTAGTGAACTCAAAGTCTCTAAAATGCTTGAAGCTTTCTTGAAAGAAGGACTTATAAATGAAGATTACTTTGATTATATCTCTTTCTTTTTTGGTAAGTCAATTAATAAGCATGACCATGATTTTATTCTGGAATTAAAACTTCGGCATAGCTTACCATATGATTATCATATAGATAAAATAGAACTGTGCGTGAAAAACATTCCTGACAAATGTTACAATGATGTAAGTATATTGAATATTCAGGTGGTGGATTGTATTTGTCAGCATCTTGAAGAAGAAACTAATAACTCAAAACTTCATTCGATAGCACAAGTTGTTAAGAATAATAAAAAGTGGGACTTTTTGATTGATTTCTATAAGTCAGTTGAAGATTCGAGCCCGCTTTTCAACCATTTGGGTAGTATCGTTGATGGATTATGGAAGATCTTCGTGAAACAGAATTCCGATGAATTATTCGAGGCTTGGTTGCGATTCCTAGAATTAAACTATTCCACAAAAGAAAGTCGTAACTGGTTGAATAAACACTTCGCATTTATATCTCATAGAGTAGATCTTATAGGTTTTGATATAGTCAAACAAACAGTGTCGAATGGAAAACTGATTTTTACAGATATAGATGCAGAATCAGGGTGTTTGCTGGAATATGTTGTAGAAAACGAAGCATATATGCTGACACCTGAAAATGTTGTATGCGCATTTGTTTATTATCGAAATGAAAGGATGGAAGCATTGAATAATTATCCTTTAAATGTTACAATACTGAGGAGTTGTGAATCTGCTAAACCAGTGTCAGATTATATAGATGAACGTTTTGATGATGCACTAAATAATGTATTTATCACAGATGCAGCGAAACAAGAGAGTGTGGAAATTATTCTTGAAATTATTAATTCTGAAGATATAACAGAGGAGACAAAACGCAAATACCTTTCGGGGCAACATAATAGAGTTTCTCTTTCCTATGTTAACAATACACAGTGGGAGTCCGCTATTGAAGTTGATATAGTTACACCAGCATGGCCTGAGATATATGCATTCTATGAGAGTCAGAATAATGTAATGATTGCTAGTTTGCGAATATTCATTACGAAGCATATTGATGAATTAACAGATATATCTGAATTGGATGATACTCAGAAAGAACTACTGGCAAACAGTGCTTTGTTGACATCAGATTTTGAAATGTCGGTATACGATAAACTTATCAAAATCTTTGATGGAGTTACATTTAAGGATGCGAATATTAACAGTGTAGATAACGCTCATTTTAAATCGTTACTTTGTGCTGATATGCTTCCATATAGCACATATTATACGACTACAATTAGAGACAATCATAGTGATGTACTTCCTTATTATGTAGATAAGTATTTGGATGAGTGTATTATAGAAATAGATGAGTTACCTGCAGATATGAGGCTATACAAGCATCTTATGAGAAATCCAAGAGTAATCGGTGAAAAAGCTCTAAGTGTAGTTCAACACTTTCTTCCTCATATTGTGTGGGATAACGAATTGGCAAATATCACTCTTCCTGTGGTGAAAAACAATATTGAAAAATTTGATTATGATACAGAGAAGAACATTTTGGTCGATTCTACTAATTTGCCAGAGCGCTTGTTTTTTTTGATAGACTTGATTGAAAAGTATAGAGATGATTTTGATATTGTGACAGAATTAATAGAGTCTTTAGGCGATTCTTATCGAAGTATTACAGATAAATCAAAAAAGGCTACTATAGAAAATAATCACATGAATGAAATGTTTTTAGGGAAGCTAAAAACTATTGGATATATCTCATCATATAGAGAAGATGATGATAAACTTCGTGTAAGCCATAAACGTAATTATTAAATCAAATGCAAAAGAATAGAGTAATTTATAACTATCAGTGATGTTTGCTAGTGATTAATAGTAATCGATGAAAGTTTCCATTAATAAAGATTTTGTGTCAGGATTTAAAGCAACTTTAAAAGAATAAGATTTTGGTATGATAGAAGATAATGTTGAATTCTTGAGTTCTGATTTCGAACAGATTAAGAAACGGAAGGATGGCGGAAAAGAATATTGGTCGTCAAGGGATTTATGTGCTGTATTAGGATATAGTACATATCAAAAATTCACTCGTATTATAAACAAAGCCATTGCGATAGCCAATAATAAAGGATTTAATGTATCGGAGCATTTTAACCAAACGGTTGAAATGGTTAAGGTTGGTTCTGGCTCTTTTCGCAAGGTGGAAAATATCCATTTATCTCGTATCGCTTGCTTGATTATTGCGGAAAATGCAGATGGAAAGAAGCCACAAGTACAAATGGCAAGAGAATATTTCAAGCAAGAGATATCTACTCTTGAATCAATTAATAATAGTCTATCTGCTAATATTTTATTATATAAAACAGGACAAGGGGAAGTGCGTATAGAGGTAGTCTTCAATAGTGAAACATTCTGGATGTCGCAGAAGCGCATGGCTGATTTGTTTGGGGTAGATGTACGAACCATCAATTATCATCTTGGTCAGATTTACGAAACAGGCGAACTCACTAAAGAGGCAACTATCCGAAAAATTGGGATAGTTCAGTCAGAGGGAGAACGAGAAGTGGAACGCACACCACTGTTTTATAATTTGGACGCTATCATAGCTGTAGGCTATCGTGTAAATAGTTACCAAGCTACTCAGTTCAGAATATGGGCAACTTCTGTTCTTAAAGAAATGATAGTTAAAGGCTTTGTTTTGGATGATGAACGTTTGAAACAAGGAAAATATTTTGGAAAAGATTATTTTGATGACTTATTGGAGCGTATCCGGGAAATACGGGCTTCTGAACGTCGATATTATCAAAAAATCACTGATGTATATGCAGAATGTAGTTCCGATTATGATCCTAAGGCCGAGACAACTCAGCTATTCTTCAAAATGGTGCAAAATATGATGCATTGGGCTGTTACCCATCAAACAGCTGCTGAAATCGTATATACAAGAGCAGATGCAGAAATGCCTCATATGGGACTTACTACATGGAAAAATGCACCGGAAGGAAGAGTACAGAAGTCAGATACGATTATCGCAAAGAATTATTTATCGGATAAAGAAGTAACCTCTTTAAACCGTCTGACTACCTCGTTTCTTGATTTAGCTGAAGCGCGTGCGGAACGTCAGATAGTTTCTACGATGGAAGATTGGAAAAAACAATTGGATGATTTCCTGACTGTGTATGGCTATGATAAATTGCATGATGCCGGTACTATTTCTACTGAACAAGCGAAGGAAAAAGCATATGCTGAATATGATAAATTTCGCTTGATTCAAGATAAGGAATATCTTTCTGATTTCGATAAAGAAATTAAGCTATGGAAAGAAAAGGGTTTGTTTGATAACGAATAAAATAAAGTCTCAACCGATAGTAAAATCCTATCCAGTTGAGACTTTTCGTTTATTTACCTTTGCCCAAGAACTTCAGTATCGCTACTGCGATGCCGAGCCCTAAAATAGCCATGAAAGTACAGCAGGCAACAACCTTCCAAATCAATGCCGAGTGCAAAATCTCTGCATTTGCTATCATGATGCTGGCGAAAAAAGAAGATAGGGAAACCAGTATAATAATCAAGATATAGAATGTCGTGTGCGGTATGAAAATATAGCTGTCAGCCTTGCAGATATTTCGCTCTGTTTCATTACATTTGTCTTGAATTTGGTGAAGGAACTTATCAAGGACTGATTGCCCAAATTTCTCGGCTTGCTCCTGCGTATCTTGGGTGATAACCAATTTTGTATTCTCCCGTAGAGATTTAAGTAAATTTACCAGATTTATACTCATCTCATGCACATTGCCATTCAGGCTGGCAAGTTCCTTGGCGTTCACATCAAGTAGCCGTTTCTCTTCCTCTAAATATTCATTCTTGGGAGTGTTTTTTATGGATTCCGCTTCATTCATTTCTGCGGAAAAATCAAATTTCTTTTTCATGCTTGACTTCATAGGCTTATCGTTTTAATCTTGTTTGCGGCTTCTTTCCTAATGAACGACTGGCAGCACGGGCACATCTGCGAGCCCATTGCAAATCGTCTTCGTTTTTGTCTCTCCACGGAAGGTCGCTTTGCGAACCTCCGCCACCTCCACCAGTTGTTATATTCGGCGTTTCGAGTAGTCCGACGAATATAGCCACCGCCATATCGGTAAGTTCCTGACTGTTGGCAACGAACCTGTAATCGAACTCGTCATTGAAGCAGTCAAGCACTTTTTCTGGAATATAGAATCGGTATTCCTTGCCTTCATGGGTAAGGGTATAGGAAATCATATCCGGACGGTCTGCGCGATATTGGGTGTAGTCAATAGGTGTAGCCTTATGTTCCGCTGCCTGTTGGATGGATTGGAAAGCATTGTTCCTAATGGTTGTGTTCGGTTGGTGATGTAGCTTCTTCCATGTTGCAGGAAGTTTCGAGATCATTAGATTTCTGCCGACTCCCAATTCGGAAGCCTTGTATTTGGTATTCCCATGCACGAGTGCATATCCACGAAGGATTCCTTTCTTATCCTCTCGTTCATGCACGGTATAACCTTTTCGTGTAAGAGCACTTTTATACTCATCCCATGACCACAATGGCATCGCTTTCAACACCTCCATGCAATCTCGGTTTACTTGTGGAATGTTGCGATTTCGGATTTGCGCCGCAGTTGTCCACCCTCGTTTCTTTGCCACTCGTTCCGCTGCACGTTGCGCACGAAGATAAATGTTGTGGTCGTTGTTAATATTGCCATCTTCATCCAAACGGCAAATCGCAGCATGAAGGTGGGGAACTTCGCCTTTGGATTCCGTATGAAGCCAAACCGTGTACTTGCTGCCAGCCAAATTGGTCGGACATGAACGGACTTTCCCGTCCTTGCCGGTAATCACTTGTTTGTCGAATTCCTCAGCGAAATTCTGCCAGAGTTTTTGCCAGTCCTCGATGTCATAGAATTGGGTATGTTCGGGAGACGGACTCAACTCGATTCTGATTACGGAATTCTTTATTGACCGATGTTGAGATAAGGTCAACTGCATGGAGTTCCATATCCCCATAGCGTCCGGTTCGGATGGCAACAGATTGTCCAATACCCGATAGATTTTCTCCGGATGTTTCTTGTGCTGTGATTCGCCGGTAATGTAACGAAGGTCGTTTATTCCGTGCGATATGGCTTTTGCTTTTGCAATCATTCTTCTCCATGTTTAGCGTTAGACGGAATTTTGTTATGCTCTTTTACGGCATTCAGAAACTGGCAAACGCTTTCGGCCACATTGCCAAGTTCCTTGAGCCATCCGACCATGAACGGAATCTGATTGAACATTGCCACGCGCTGCTTTGTGGACATTCCGTGAAGTGCGGAAGTGTATTTAACAAGGTCCGACCGACAGTTATCCAGATTTTGCAATAGTGCCGCTTCGTCTTTCGTAAGCCTTGCTTTGGGCTTGAAGTTATAGGCACACGACAATATGTAATCGCTTACGGTCATACCGCATTGTGCTGCCAGTGATTTTATATGCTCTTTCTGACGGGGAGTGACTTTCGCTCCGATGAAGACGCATCTTGTTTCGTTAGAGGAACCAAATGAATTTTCAGTATTTTCTTTCATATAAATTGTTCTATAATGGTAAATAGGTGCGAGCTTGCGAGTACCGCACCGGCAAGGGAACTGAGCAGGCAAGAGCGCCAATGTACAACCGAAACGCAGTGAGGTTATACCTTGGCATATCTTGCAACAGTTACCTGTTGATACTTCCCGGCAAGCCATATCGGATGTGGATATGGAATCGGCATTCGGATAGGAAGATATATCTCTAAAAGAGGGGAGAGTATGACTATCTCACATTATGTTATCTTGCCTACTTTGCTTTATTCCTATATATACGCCCCGACAATAAAGTAAAGTTGAACTCAGTAATGGCATTCGGGATTGATTTTATATTCTTTCCCCTCTTTTATCACCATCCGTTTGTTGCCGAGGAAGGTGGCTACCTTGACCGCCTTGTTATGACCGAGTTTTACACCTTGCAATCCGTACTCTTCTTTCAACCGTTCCAAATAATCACCATAATTACCGATAGTGCCATTCGCAAAAGTGGCATTCAATGCTGCGCGATGTACATTCTCCGGAATTTCTTTGTACGGATCAAACGGTTCTTTGGTTGGGCGTCCGATTTTCTTTTCTTTGGGCAGGTAAGGCTCTACCAGTTCAGGCAAACCATCTTCGTTTATGCGGAAAGCGAACGGTTCAAACTCACGGTCGCGGATATGCATGGCTTCGACTACGCTTATGGTCTTGTCCTCTTTATCCACTTCGACTTGCATGATGGTTTCCGCCTTATTATTGAGTTCCGTGCCGATGTGACCACGGGCATGTTCATCATTCTTGTTCTGATGCAGGACAGTATGGATGTGTATCTGCTTGTCATCCGTCCACTGCATGAATTTAGATATAATGTCAGTGGATTCACTGGGTGAGTTGATGTCGTATAGAAAATCCCGAATGCCATCTATAACCACCAATCCTAAATTAGGAATTGTGCCGATAGCCTGTTCAACTATAGCTAATCGCATATCGGGAGAGTATTTGCGCAAAGCCAGCATAACCAGATTGTCTGGCTCTTTGTTTTCCGGTAAGTCCGCCAAACGTAAAATGCGTTTTAATACGTTCTGACAATGATACCGTCCTTGTTCCGTGTCAACGTATAGCACCTTCCGTTTATCTTTTGGGAATGTAGACCGATAATGAAGAATGGTGCTGCCCCTCAATGCCGATGCGACAATGGCTGAGACATTGAACGTTTTCTTGCTTTTAGCCTTACCTATGGAAGCACTGAAATTACCTAATGTGCCTATAACTGCATCGTCCACCATTAGCACCACAGGCGACTGTTCGTATGCACTTGTCACGCTCACTATTGACTCCTCCATGTAAATTGCCAACTCCTCACTTGAAGGAGTCGTATTATCTGCCTTCTCCATCGTTACCAGTTTTTAGGGTTCGGCTTACGGCGATGGGAAGCTAACATAGACTCATTCTCTTCCTCGAAATTTTGCGGAGCCGGATTCTTTCGGGAGGATTCCAGCCATCTATCCAGTTCGTCTCGATAGATATAGAGATGTTTTCCTTGTTTGATAACTGGAATATCGTCCTTTTTGATTTTGTAATAGAAAGTAGATAACGGCATTTTGAGATAGGCGCAAGCCTCCTGCACGGTCATAGGCACGTGTGTGTTCTCTTTGACCTCGTGCTGCTTGGAAAGTTTTTCCGTCAGCAGATTTTCCATGCTTGTAATCCGGTTGCACAGTTCGCCTACCACTGCCGGCAGGTCATTGAATGTCAGTTCTTCTTGTTTCATATTAAAAGTGTTTTAATCGTTTAACATGCTGCGAACCAACTCAATGAAACCTTGCAGAACAATACAGACCGGATTAATTATTTCGTCTGCAAACTTTTTTTATTGCGAGTCATCATTATCTGCATCTAAATGGAAGCGATAGTCGCCTTTATCTGGTACATCAATGGGAATCTGGCTTGAGACATTATCCCGTAAATTAAGCTTAAGATATTCAAGGGTTGCGTTTGCAAGTTCGTATGGAAATGATTTCTTGATAAAAACGGCTCTTTTCGCTAAGGGTATTCCCAAGCGTTCACCGACATTCCATGCCAAATGGCGAAGTCCCGGCGACCTCAGCGGATTGTCTATATTGGAACGAATCGGTTTATATGACTCAGGTTGATCGTAAGCCATGTACTCTATATTGGAAATGAGGGTGGCAATATCCTCTTTTGAGAGATAGGGAGCAGTCTTGACGGTTACATATTCCCGAATCGCATCCATAATTTCCGCTTGCCTTTCAATTTCTTTCTTTTTGAAATGAGAATCTTTAAGACAATCAGAATAGAAAAATTTGTGCAGGAGTCCGCACAATATGATAGCGATTACCAGTCCAAGGATGACAGGAGTCGTTATACGCATGATATTGATGTCATGGCAAAGGAAAAGATAAGTGTCTATGGCCGTATAAATGATAACGGATAGTGCGAGGATAAAACTTATCTTTTTAGTCTGAATTTGTTTTTTATTTGTCATGGTCTGCAAGTATTTGGAATCGTTTCGCGCTAAAGATATAATCGATATTCCAGATAGTTGCAATAAAGAGACTGATAGTTACCACGTATCATGCTAAATATCACGGTCAGAGTATGATTTTTCACCTAAAATCATACTCTGACCGCAGAAATCGAGGACGAAACGGCTGTCAGTTTTGCCGTGTCAGGGTGATTTTCTTGCTGGCTTCACGTTTGTTGGCATCCACGACTTTGATATACCTTTGCGTGGTGGTGATACTCTTGTGCGCCATGATGCTCTGTATGGTGCGGATGTCCGTCCCGGCAGCTGCTTGTAGCGTTGCAAATGTTCTACGACACGAGTGAAATGTTAAACGTCGCAAATGTTCTACGATACGAGTGAAATGTTATGTTCTTGGTAATTCCGGCAGAACGAATCCA